>MDSW01127198.1_pt1 | contig 11696 bp, 6 predicted proteins | sample 811171 | NCBI WGS metagenome assembly MDSW01 (sample SAMN05326641, study PRJNA326480) | marine metagenome | isolation source: seawater | place: Atlantic Ocean: North West | collected 2012
AGTAGTTCTTGGGATCATGCATATTTCCAAGTTAAAGGGTTAAATGGTTGGAATACAATATGGGAAAATTCTGGTTCTGTAAGTGATAGTAGTTATTCTTATCAATCTTATCGAGTTGATTCTTATATTTCTGGAAACAGTGATTTTAGAATCAGATTCGGTTTGGGTCCTACCGATTTCAGTGTGACTTATGATGGCTGGAATATCGATGATATTTCAGTTACGCCTGTCTCTGGTTCTGGTATCGGTGCGGCTAAAGTGGATGGTTCAGGTCACGCAAATTGGACTTCTGGTTCAATCGGTCATAAATTTGGAGTTCATCCGAATAAAGAAGGGCCATATGGCTTATTGAATATTTTAGCAGAAATTCCAGAAAATTCTGGATTAGATTGGACTGTGATTGATTGTAGTAATACATATTCACCAATTTTAGGCTATGAGGGTAGAACTGAATTATTTGCAGATTTAGGTAGGATTGATTGGTTAAAACATCCTTGTATTAAGATAAAAGTTCATTTGTGGAGTCAAAGTCCTACATCTCCAATAGTTAATTCAATTAGTCTTGGTGGGGAATGGAATATTGATTTTAATCAAAACCCCTTTGAAAATGGATGGATTGGGAATGGTACTTGGATTAAAGGTGAAATCCAAGGTGCAGGAGAACTTAAGTTTCCAGAAATTCATTCAACAAAACCCATTATTTCTGTTGATTTAGAGATTGACGTATCTGGGAATGGTCAATTACAAATGTCAACTAATTTTGATAATTGGCTAAATATATCTCCAATTGGAATTATTGATTTAGAACAGCCTACTAAAGTAATTAATTTTAGATGGGTTTCTAATTTGGGAAGTTGGACCTTTAATTCTGTAAATATTCAATTTGAGACTGGATTTTTCCCTTGGCTTCCCGTTATTGATGTTCGTAATGATTGGAATAATGAATGGGCGTTAAATAGATGCGAAACGGGTTATTGGGGTTCACAAGATGTTTGGGATGATTGCAGTCGTTCAAAATTAATTACATTATCAGCAGGATCTCCTCATTATGTTGATTTTTGGATACCATTAGATGAGATAAATGGTGTATGTATGGATTTAATACCTGAATCAGGAGAAATTATAGATTTAAATGCTGAAATAAGATTAGGCTCTTCAGTAATCTATGCTGAAGAAATTACAACTAATTCGAGCGTATTTAGATTATGTCTTTCTAAGTCTGAGATAATAAGTTTGAATGAAAACGTTAGTATTAGTTCCAGTATTTGGGGTGTTGAAGGTCAAGATTTTGTACAAGGGAAATTAAAATTATCAGGGTCCTCTCAAAGAATTTTAATTGCTGCTTTAGATATTTCATATGATCCATTAATTGAATTTAGAGAGTACTATGATACAAAACTCATTAATACAATTAATGATTTATCATCTAGTTCATCTATTGTTAATGGGAATTATGAAATTCCAATCACAATTAAGTCGTTTTATGAATCTAAATTCCTTGTGAATTTGGTTGATTTGCATTCAACACCTGGTTTAGTAACTAAAGATACTTCAATATCTAATGGCAGTGAACCTCTCGTATCTAGTGAAAAATGGATTGAATTAGAATCAAAACATTCAGTTTCATTTGGTAGTATTCACTCAATTAATTATGAATTTAGCTCAGATAATCATAATTTTAATTTTGATTTCCCCGTGGATGGAACTCCTTACCAAGCTTTTGGTGATTATGATTTAATTGAATTAAATACACATTCGTTTCAATATGATGAAGATAATGAAAACACATCAAATTTTAGATTTAGAATTAAACCTCATTGGGATGATGATGATAATCTTGAAATCAAGGTTAGGTTAGTTCGAGATGATGGAGTGAGGGCTATTCCTGAGATAATTAAAATTGGTCAGAATGGAATAAATTCTGTTGAAAATGATGTACAGATTAAGTCCTGGTCAGTACTTAATGACTTAGGTGATGTAATACCTTCTGATATGCCTTATCTTAAGTCTGGTTCAGATATTATGATAGAAGTTAATGTTGGTTTTGAAGATTTTACATCTATTGGGCACTTCCCAAAATCAGGTGATTTAGAAATAATTTTGATGGAAAATGAATTTGAGATTGCAAGAAGTAGTAATTTTACTTATGGAAAGGTTAATTTTATTCGTTCGATACCTTTTGGACCTGGAAATTTAACATATGAAATTAAATTGAATCCTTTATCGACACAAATGGATGTTACAGATATTATCGCAAATAGAACTTTTACTGCTGATTCGTTAGCTCCTCAATTAATATCTAGCACAATCGAAAGGTATGATCATCGCCTCCCTTCTAAAAATCAAATACTTGCTTTTGATGTTTTTGATAGGCCTGTTTTACCTAATAAATTGAATATAAATCTATGGAGGGAATGGGTTGATGATATTAATCAAGATGGGCAACCTTCTTTAGAGGAATACTGGTCTAATACTATGTTTAGCCCAGCAAATCTTTCATCTTCTATTGGTCGCTATACTTATGTTTTAGATGACTCAGAAGCTCCAATTGGAAGTCTTGTTTATGGGTATATTAGTGGTTCTGATTCAGCTGGAAATGTATTAGTTGGTGGTGGTGGAGGTACTTTAGGTGACGAATTGTTTGTGTATCAAGTGAAGTATGATGGCTCCTCTCAGATATTGTCTGGTGATATATCTTGGAATAATTCAGGTGTGATGTGGTTAAATCCCGATATTGAATATGAATTAAATTTGCCCTTTAATGAACCAAATGGTATAAGTGATATCGATTATATCATTTTTGATTTAGCAGAGTTTACAGATTCTGATGGAATGAGGATTATCTGGAATTCTACAGAATCTAGATGTGAATCAAATGGGAATTTTTTAGTTATTTTATCATGTAATATATATTCTCGAAATTCATATTTTGGACCATTTAATAGTGAGTTGGAATTTAGAATCAAATTTAAAATTAAATGGAGTTATTTAATTGATGAATCTTATGTACATGAACCATCTATAGAAATAATTGATAGGGCGGGTTATAGTTCGATAATGACTCTGCCGCAATTAAGATGGAGATTTTCTAATCAAATTTGGATTGATTCCAATGATCTAGAATTAACTACTGAAATAGGATCAAAAATAGAAAATAATGTTTACGTTTTACCAGATTCTTCACTAGGGATTAGGGGCTTATTCTCATTTTCTAGGACTGGCGTACAAGTTATGACTGCAATTAATGTAGAAATGGCTATTGGATTTAATAAACAGACAAATTTGACAGAAGATGGGTATTTTTACTTTGAATTAATTACTCCTTCATTGCCAGGTAACTATCCACTTTCGATAAATTTAATTGATATGAATAAAGAAATTTTTGATTCAAATAATATGTTAACGACATGGATAATTGTTGATAATCAAGCACCAAAAATAGAACAAATTAGTTCTCCAAGGCCTGATGTTTCATTATCTCGGGAAGAAATTGAGAATTTAATAATTGATTTTAAGATCAAAGAGACAATAAAACTTATTCCAGATTCAATAATGATTCATTGGTCTATTAATTCATTAGATGAAAATCCAGAAAATTATCTAATTTCAGGTATACTTGAAAATTTAGAGTTTGAAGATCCAATAGCTGGTAGTCATTCTATTTCTGTACTATTTCATCTAAGTGAACAGATTATAGGACTCTCGAGTGATGAGGAATTAGTTTTCAATATTTGGATTGAGGGTTCAGATGCATCTGGGAATCTAATTTCAAGTGAAGATAATGATGCTTCATCACCTTTTGAATCGTGGGTGATATTACCTTATCAACCTATGTTAGTAATCAATGACATAACTTATTCTAAATATGGGGGAATTTCTACAGGTGAACTAATTAAGGTAGTTGTTACTGTTGAAAATCAAGGAAATGCAGATGCTGAAACTAATTTGACAGTTATAGTAAAAACAGCTAATGGAGAATCTACTATATCTAGAGAACCAATAAGTGTAAACGTGAATTCAAAATCCTCTGTTGCTCTTGATTGGGCGCCTGATGAAACTGGAATTCAATGGATTGAAATTCGTTGGAATGATGAATATCTCGGAGAGGGTTCTTTGGTGTCTGTTTCTGAACCTGAATCCTCATTATTTTCTAGTGTTGGTGGAACAACTCCTATCTTTGCAGGAATTTTCATCTTAATTATAATTGCAATATCTTTATTATTTATCTTGTATGGAGGCGATGAAGAGTATTTTGAAGAATATTATGAAGATGTTGTTGATGAAGAAGAAGAAGATCAAATTTTAATTCCAGGAAAAAAGATTGAACCTTTAAAACTCCCTCCATTGCCTCCTCCTCCAAATATCAATCCAGTAGTGCCACAAGTACAACCAGTGAGAAGTTCTTTTCCCTTAAGTGATGTTTCAATTAGGCAGTGGACTGACGAAAAGGGCTACACCTGGAGAATTGAAGGCAATAATCCTGCAAAATGGTGGGATGGTACTTCTTGGAAAGAAGTTTAAAGTTGAGGGAGTGAAGAGTAAGCCCCTTTCTGTTCACCTTTCGGTTGACCGCATTCAACTATGCATCCTACCCTTCCCTAAGCGTGCAACCTCGAAGGGATTGTTTGGACTTGCTCCGATGAGGATATTCGTTTCAGCAATTGTTGAGCAACCTCCTCTTTTCAGATTCATCGTTAACACCCAATATTGTTCGTTTCTAATATATTGCCAGCCATTCCTGACTCCATTTCTGGTCATCTTGCACTATGGAGAGGGGACTTTCCTCAGGGTCTAACCCTGTCAGCGGTCCTTCCACTCCCTCAAATTTCGAAAATAGTATTACTTTTTGAACTTCTCGGTAATTTGATATTTATTTGTTGATTAATCATTTAGTAAAACAGCATCTTTCACAAGATCTTCAGATGTGTCTATTACTGCATCACCTTCGAATTTAATCCAAGTTCCATTACCAGATATTCTTGATTTAGTTTCATACCAAGCAGTTATTATTGCAGGTAATAAAAATACAGAAGTTAAGAATGCAAAACCAATTAATAGAAACATTAGCATAAAGAAATTTTCTAATCCTGGGAAAGCGACTAGGAATCCTGCAGCTATTCCAGCCATTGTAGTTGCACTAGTTTCAAAAATAGTTTGGCCTGTAGATTCTATAGAACGTGCTAAACCGACTGGTGTTTCGCCTTCTTCTCTAATCCTCTCAATCATATGAATACAATCATCAACACCAATTCCAAAAACAATACTCCCAACCATTGCTGTAAATACATTCACATTTACATCTCCTCCTCTCATTAGCAAAGGTTGCCATAAAATTACAATAGCCACAGGAATCATTGTAGTGACTCCGATTCTAAAATTTCTAAAAACAATAACTAAAAATCCAGTTAATACAAATAATGTGACAATAGTAGTAAGTGCTTGTGTGTCGTGAATTCCTTTGTTTATGTCCAAAGAAACAGGTAATCCTCCCGTTAATTTACTTGTACTTGTATCAAGTAATATTGATTCTTCAGCCAAAATTAAATCAATTTGATCTCTCAATCCTCCTGCTTTAATGAGGTTCATATATGGTTGTTCAACATATACTAGTGTTTTAGTTTCATTTTCATTCATCAACATTGATCTAACTTCTTCGCTTAATGTATCTAATGAAACATCTACAAGGTCTCCTCTTAATTCTGCTCTTGAACCAGGATCTAGTTGCTCCATGGCAAATAATGAAGCGCATAATGGAATCTCTGAAAGTTCAATATTGCTGTCACCATCCCATTCCCAACATTCGCTGTGTAAAATTCCCCATAAACTATCTGTGTAGACATTATTTCCATCTAGGCCAATGGTTACATAAATGCTTTTTAGAAATGTGATTAAGCTTGTTGTGGTAGTATTATCTACATTGGAAACTCTATTTTCAACTAAATTAATCGTATCAAGTACGGGAAGATCTCTTATTTGTGTGGTTCCATTAAATGAACTTCTATCTTCAGCAGAAAAAATGAACATACTTGTTTGACCTGATTGAAACTCCACAGAATAGTTTGCTAATGTATCAAGAGATTTAATGCCCTCTGGTGCTTCCGAAGAACCAGCAATGGGCTTACCTAATTCTTCTTGCATATACATTAACCCCCATCCAGAAAATAAAGCCGTAATTATTAGGATTACGTAAAAATATTTTACTGGAATTTTACCAATATTCTTCCATGATGTCGGATTGGCTCTTTTATTGAATCTTAGTAACCAAGCAAGAACTGGCACTAAAATACCTGAAAATATAAGAGTGCACAGAATCCCTAATACCAGAGTAATTCCTACTGTCCTCATAGGTACAATTGGAACAATGCCGCTAATTGTAAGAACTCCAAAACCAATCATTGTAGTAATTGCAGATAAAAGAACGGCTTTGCCTGTTGTTCCCATTGTTTCCATTACAGCTTCTCTAAATAAGTCAGAATCCCAACTATCGGGAAGGAATTCTTCTGATTTTCCAATTTGTCTTGCTTTGTAATTTCTTTCTTGAATTTCGTCTAAAATTCTTCTTTTTGATTCCTCAATACGATTGATTATGTGTAGTGCATAATCAACACCTAATCCTACAAGAATTGGACCAGCAGAAATTATCATCGGGGTTAGCATCACATCAAATACTACTGTAGAACCTATCGTGACTGCTAGAGCCATTACTATTGGAATTCCAGAAATAAGTACAATTTTCCAACTTCTATGCAGTAAAGTAACAATTCCTACAACAAATACTAGACTCCAAGGCATAATTTTTGTCAAATCGTCATAAACTTCGTCTGAAATATCTTCTAATACTTTTGTAAGGCCTGTAAGTATCATAGTAGTTTGAGAAGAAAAACCAACTGAACTACGATTATCGAGAATGTTTTGTGTATGTATGTGTATCTCTGAAAAATCTTTATGGTCGGCGTTTGCAAGATCATGCCTTAATCCAATTAAAATAAATGTTGTATCCCAAATTCCGTCATCATTTGAGTCATATACCATCCCTGATAATGAACCTTCTAATCTAGAAACTAACTCATCGATACGATCTTGATCTGGAATACTATAACTTCCCCATGGAACTTGATCAGTTTGTGAACATGGTGTTGATAGTGGTACTCTTTCTTCTAATCCATGTTCACAAAGAGATTTGACAAATCTACCATCACTACTGTTTGCTTCTTTTATTATTTGTGAAATTGACAGAACCCATACTATACCATCTTCTTTCCCTCGGTCATCTTTTTTGTAATCTAGGCCTCTTCTTGTAGAACTTTCTCCTATGTTTTCATCATCACCTTCAACCCAACTAATCTCTTTCAAAATACTTTCATCAGTTACATTTAAACCTTCATTTTCATATTTAGCGTTAGTTGTTTGAATATAAATTAGTGAAATATCTGTAGACCATTGCTCTCTGACTTCTAATAAAAGATCAGTTGATTCAGCACCTTCTGGGAGATATATTTCAACATCACCTACAATTTGCTCCTCAAAATCTTTTGCTGAATAAGCAAACCATCCTGTAATTAGTATCATAAATGCAAGTGTTACCACCGGAGCTGCAAGAACTGTTTTGTATGTATTATCGAGGTTATGAGTTACTTTTTCCCCTACTTTTCCAATTAACTGATCAATATTTTTATTCGCAGTATTGATTTTATCTGAACCATAGTTCATGGCTTTTTTATAAATGCTGTCAGAACTATCGTCACTTGTCACAGTCCCTCCGAGTAGGGTTAATACCATGAATTAAACCCTTGGAGTTTTAAATTATTATTGAATTGAATCTTTGAGTACTTTACGCGCATATTGTAAAACAATCCCTGAAACTAGTAGGGGAATTCCAAGAGCGCCAATCCATACGAACGTGACGCCAGGCCCTACTGTGACTCCAGTCCATTCAGAAACATGGTTTATGGTTCTTAAGCCAAATAATGCTCCTATAATTACCATGGTTAATCCTGGTAATCCAAATACCAGGAATGGTTTTTTTTGAGATAGTGTTGATAATGCATAACTAAAGACCGAAATTCCATGAGGTATTGGATGTAAACTAGATGTATTTTTCAAATCATATCTGATGGTTGTTGGGACTTCAAGAATTCTTAGTCCTTTATCTGAAATTGATTCTAAAATCTCTAGAGATGATTTCATCCCTTCATTTTCAAAACGTACGGCATTAATAGCAGTCTTATTGAAAGCCCTATAGCCTGATTGAGTATCTCTGATGTGTTGTTTTGAATGTAATTTACTTACCGAGTTGATTAATTTTAAACCAAATTTCCTATATGTGGGCATATCCTTACTTTTCCCTCCACTAACAAATCTTGAGCCAATTACTAAATCGGCTTTATTTTCAGTTAGGGGTGCAATCATTCTGGGTAGGTCATTAGGATCGTGTTGTCCATCACTATCAATTAGAACTACAATTGAAGCATTTTTTTCTTTTGCATAACTAAAAAGTGTTTTAGCAACACCTCCTACTCCTCGATTTATTTTATGTGAAATTAATGTTGCACCTGCCGCTTTTGAGATTTCAGCAGATTTATCTGAAGAACAATCGTCTATGCATACAACTTCATCAGCATGTTCTAAGCATGAAAGGATAATGGATGCAATAGTTTCTTCTGAATTATATACAGGGATTCCGATAATTGTATAATTATTATCGGTTTGACTTTCATTGCCCCCTTCTTCCATTATTACTTGCAATGCTAATTTGTATTTGGTCTTGCCTAAAGTATTGATAGAAAATATTTGATTGTAACCATTAGTAAATATATTCAAAACAGAATGTGTACTCGGAAACGCATAATGAGCCGTATACTTGTAACTGGCGGGGCTGGATTTATTGGTTCACATTTAGTTGATGAATTAATTAAAAAAGACAATGAAGTAGTTGTCTATGATAATTTTTCTAGTGGAAGAAGAGAATTTTTGGAATCTTCACTTTCTACTGGTAAAGTTGAGTTAATTGAAGGAGATTTATTAGATTTGGAAAGTTTAATTAGGGCAATGAAGGGAATTGATGTTGTGTATCATTTAGCTGCAAATCCAGATATTAGATTAGGAACTTCAGTAACTGATACAGATCTTAAACAAGGTACTGTTGCAACTTACAATGTTTTAGAATCAATGAGAAAAAACGGATGTAAGAATTTGGCATTTTCTTCATCCTCGGTAGTTTATGGGGAGGCAAAATTGATGCCAACACCTGAAGATTACGGCCCTCTATTTCCAATAAGTTTGTATGGTGCTTCAAAATTGGGTTCTGAGGGATTAATTAGTGCATGGGTTGGAACATTTGGAATTAAAGCATGGATTTTTAGGTTTGCGAATATTATAGGAACTAGAGGTACTCATGGGGTAATCTTTGATTTCATTCATAAATTGAAGAAAGATTCAAGTCGCCTAGAAGTATTAGGAAATGGACTTCAAGAAAAATCATACATGGAGGTTATTGATTGTTCAAAGGCAATGATTCATGTAGTAGAAAATTTTAATGAAAACTTAAATTATGTAAATTTAGGTTCCACAGATACTTGTTCAGTTACTAGAATTGCTGAACTTGTAATTGAGGAATCTGGCTTTTCCGATGTCAACATTGAATTTACTGGGGGAGATAGAGGCTGGGCAGGAGATGTTCCAAAAGCAATGCTCGAAGTTAAAAAATTGAATCAAAGTGGATTTAAATGTAAATTTCAAAGTGATGACGCAGTAAGGTTCACCGCAAAATCTTTGATTAAAGAGATAGGTTTAGGTGTTTAAATTGAAGATTAGGCGTCTTGAACGTGATACTGATGGTGCTGAGTGGATGTCTGCGGCAATATTTGTTGTTGGTCTATTAATTGTTTCATTTATTTTTGTTTTTGCCAATACTAATGGAGTTAAAACAGGAATTGAAAGAGGAGATATGGCGCCTGATTTTACAGCATTAGCACATCTTCCTGGTAATGATACCTCAGATTGGTTTTCCTATCGTTTATACGAAAATTTAGATTTTAACTGGTCTGGAAATCATTCAGAAGGAGTATTTACTATAATTGAATTTTTAGATACGGATTGTCCTTATTGTTGGGAAACAGCTCATAAGTTGAGTTCTCTAGATACTCAATTAACAGATTATGGTGTAAGGGATAGAGTGCAATTCGTAATAATTGCAGTTCAATTAAATATTCCGGGGCATTCTACCTCTATAGAAGAACTAGTTGCATTCCAAGAAAAACTTTCACATCCTGGCTGTAATGGAGATAGTGCAGATTGCTCAACCCGTCCTGGTGGGCCTCATCCTGGAGTTTATATTGATGATAGAAGCACAGAAATTTTTCAGAAATATGGTCCTCGAGGAACGCCTCATTATATGATTTTGAAACCGAACGGGGTTGTTGGCTGGAATGGAATGACAGATTCTTTAGACGAAATTGGTATTGAATTGGCGAATTTAATATGTAAAGATGGTGGAGAAAACCAATTATGTAATGAGATAAATGGTGAATAACATGGATTGGCCTCTTTATATTTATATCTTAATTATCTTTTTTGGATTCTTTATTTCATCACCTTTGGGTGTGAATTTTCAATCATCAAAGTTTAATAATAATCAATCAAGAATTATTTCAGGATCTATAATTTTAGCATTTGGCGGTTTTTTGGTAAGTACGCATACCTATTTTATTCATGAAAAATTACATGAAATTGGTGGGACTTCTGGTTGTTCTGCATTTAGTGTATTTGATTGTGGAGATGTAATCTCTAATGGAGATTACAATACAGATCCCATTTTTGGAATACCTTGGGGTGTTCTTGGAATGTTATCATTTGCAGCAATGCTGTTTATTCTTATGGTTTTAAGAAACTCTCCAGAAGACCCGAAAATAGGTAATTGGATTAGTATTATGTTGGCAATACCTGCTTTAGGAATGGTTCCCATATTATGGCTTATCTATGTTGAATTCTTTGAATTAGGGGTGTTTTGCCAATATTGTACGGCAGCACATGTAGCAAATTTATTTTTATTAATATCTTCGTATTGGATTTATGATATTCATCATTCAGGGCTATGGGATAAAACCAAAAACGCTGATTAAAGTTCATGGGGCATAATCTTCATGCGTGTTGAATAAATCAATTTCTGCATTATTTTGGACAATTTCTAACATTAATATTGTAACTTCAATTCTAACTTCGGAGGGATATTTGTCCCTTAGTTGAGAAAATAGTTTAATTTGGACTTCCTTAATCCCAATTGCTTCTATAATATCAAGATGATGCTCTAATCCATTACTGGATTCTACTTTGTATTCGATTAACCACTCACTTAGTATTGGTCTTGCTAAACTCTTTTGCTCCAGACGCTCCTTCATGTTATGTTTACTAACATACTAGCACATAATACATTCGCATTAAAACATCATTTTCTGACCGTTTTTAAATTTCATTCATTTTCATCATTTATGTTCTTGGAGTTTAGTTGTCCCAATGAAGCAAATACACCCAATGAAAAAATTATTAAGAATATTGGAATGAAAAGTGTACTATCTTGATTTGATATATCTCCTTGGAATATCTTAACAGCTCCAAGTACGGTTGTAGTATTTTCATTCTGAATTTCATGACTTGCTAAAAAACCTATATTTTCAATATTAATTTCTCCTTTTATATTA
>MDSW01199521.1_pt1 | contig 11696 bp, 8 predicted proteins | sample 811171 | NCBI WGS metagenome assembly MDSW01 (sample SAMN05326641, study PRJNA326480) | marine metagenome | isolation source: seawater | place: Atlantic Ocean: North West | collected 2012
AATCATCAGCAGCGGCATAGCAATAATAATGATAACGGTAGCAATGTAAACGACAACAACAACGGCTCAAACGAAACTGAGCAGGTTTTAGCGGCAAATTTAGAAACGTCCATTGAGCAACAAGAAAACGCCTTTCGAGCGTTTGGCGCATTTGCCATGGTGGATGACGATATCGCAATGTCTCGCGGTCAAACTTTAAGAGCGGCGCACACTTCGTTCAGTGGTTGGTCGAATCCAGAGGCCATTCGAAGGCAAGGGAATAATGGCAACATCTCGCTGTCAAGCGCGGAAAATTTCCCAAGTTTAGGTTCAGGGAGTACAACGACTCGAATCGGTACCGGCGGGTGGAGCCAAATGGCGCAGAGAGCCTCGAGTTTGCACGATGATGGTGTCGTTCGACGACCCCGAGTTCAACCACCACGAACTGCTTCATCAACAGAACAAAGAAACCACCACGAACAACAACGGGCACATCAACGAGAGGCTGAATTTGCCGCAGCGGCGCTTCCGAACGATTCGGTAAACGCAGACGAAGCGAGGCGCGCGCAACTCGCCGCGGCGTTTGGCATTTCGAATCCAGACTCGCACGTCTCTGCCTTTGCCGTATCTGGTGCGAAAAGTGCATTCAAGCAGGAACACTTAAAAGCAGCGAAGAACAACCCTCGTCTGTGCGCGCAAATCGAACAGAAATTTGAAGAGATGGCGAGAGATGCCAACAATCGTCGAGCGACATTTCCTCCCATGACGAAATTTCTTCGCGGCGTCGTCCACGAATACGCGGCGTTGTGGGGATTCACCTCTCAAAGCTATGGTAACGAACCAAACAGACGCGTAGACGTGTTTCGAACGACCGCGTGTAAGAAACCGTCGATTAACTTGCGCGAGGCTATTTTGGCGCACGACGAGTTAAAGAAAGAAAAAGAGGAGAAGGATCGAATGATGACGTCGAACGGAGCGGGGGCAGGAGGTATTAGCTCTTCAATCAATCAACCACCTGAAGAAGCCAGCGAGGACGAATATTTCCCAGGATTCACTGCCTATCACACCAAGCAAACTGGTGGCATTGAGTACGAACGTCTAACCGCCACATTTTCCGACGGCGCCGAAAAAAAGACGGTATTTTTGATGCTTCGCCCTTGGGCCGGTCAATTCGCCGTCGAAGTGGACTCAGAAACCGACTTGGACGATATTTACATAGCCCATTTCAAAAACCCAGAGGCTTTAAAGAAAGCCAGCGGCGTCATCGGTGGCGGCGTCAAAGGGAAGTTCAAGGTGAAATACAGCGAAATTATGGCGAAGAGTAGTGGCGCGGCGCTGCGACCGATACCTTTTGGCGGCGGCGGCGGTACAGGCGAAGGCGAAGACGAAAGCGGCGCCGCGAATGCCGCCGGTATCACACGCTCCCCACCGAAAATCTTCGAGCTCAGAAGGAAGAAGAAACCGTAAACGACGCCACTGCAGACGTGCGCTTTTGCGAAAGAGAGAGAGAGAGAGAGAGAGAAAGACAACACGCAAAATAGAGTAGAATAGAGAGATATTAGACGTAGATAGATAGAGAGCTTCATTTAAGAACACAACACCCTAAACCCTAGAGAGAGAGAGAGAAAGTTAACACCCTTCTCTGTGTCCGCGCCTCATTTTTTCATCATCATCATCATCATCATCATCATTGTCGCATCCGAGAAGACGCGCGGCGCTCTTTCTCTCTCGCTTTTTTGGCGCGTCGATTAGATACTTTCGCTTCGAGAAGACCTCACAGTCTCCCTCTCGCTGTCCTCTCTCCTCCGACGGCGAGAAGACGACGAGCACACGACGCACAGGGAAAGAGAGAAGATTGGACACGTCCCCAACGCGTTAAATCCTCTCTTTGAGCGCGCGCTCGAGAAGAAGAGTTCTCTCTTTCGTTGTTTTTGACCAAAAGGAAGAAGAAGCGGGCATCACCATGGTACTCCCGCCAAAACCATCGTCGTCAAAATCATCGGGCGTTGGCGTCGTCGTCCCGCCGCACTCGCCGCGAACGTCTCGCAAAAGAGCGGCGTTCGAAAGCGAGCAAGGATGGTACGTCTCGTGCCTCTCGATGTGGTCGGACGATAACTCGTTCTTTTGGGTGTTCGTCACGTTGCTTTTGTTTCTGGCGAAAGGCGTGATAACGACGCTGGAGTGCGAGGGAGATTGGTCGTCCGCGACGATAGTTTTGTTAGCGGCGTTAATTCCGTGCTGCTTGTGGGCGGTATTCTTCGTCTTCATGTCGAAAAGAGGCCACGGGGACGCTTTTCACGAGCATCTGTCGTTTGGCGTTTTGGCGCAGACGTTTTGGTGCGGGGCGATTGTTGCGCCGATTGCGGTGTATACGGTGAGAGCATTCGCAGCGGGAATCGTGACCGCGTTGCTGGGGTATTCGGCGATGGCGTTTAGCGCGGAACCACCAGTGAACGAGGAAGGTCAAAGGGGCGTCAGCATGGAGACCATCATGGCGACGGCGTGGCTGGCGTTCATTTTGGCCGGATTTAGCGAAGAGACGGCGAAGTATTTCGTCGCGAGTAGGTGGGTGAGAGCGAACGATGACAGTTTAGGGAGCAAAGTGGAGTTGGAAGAGGATATGGGAGGATGTTTATATGCCATCGGATGGTCCAAACGAACGCGGTCGCCGAGGAAGGTTGTTTTGTTAGCCATGGTCGTTGGCTTAGGCTTCGCGTGGATTGAGAACGTCCAGTACGGAGTAAGGACGTACGAGCAAATGCAAAACACGCAGGTGTTGATGGACGTGACGAAAGCGGATATTACCGTCGTTTGTGACGATCCGCAACACCCAAGGATTGTGGTGCTGAGCGGATCGTTGAACACGCCGATCGCGGATGAGGCGATACCCGATGCAGAAAAGACGCTGCAAGTGATGCAAGGAACGACAGAAACGACCGCGCAAATCATTCCGGCGTTGATTACGAGCACGGGATCGAAATCGAAAGAGGAAGAAGATGTTACAAACGAAAGAGAATTTACCGCGCAAAAAGTGTACGCTCAAGATCAACACGTAATTCAACAACAACTACTACTACAACAACGATCACACAAAATGAGTTATTTCATGTCCACAGATTCTGGGTGGATTCCGTTCCTCGGGAAGATGACTGGTATTTCAAGGAAAAATGGCGACGGTAAAGGCCAATTACATCCAGTGTACGACGATCGCCAAATCGTTTGGGAGTTTAAGAACCAAATTTTACGAGGCATTTACGAAAGTTTTGCGCAAACGAAATTGACTTTGGAAAAGGCGACGGATGGCATGCACTCGTACATCATGAAAGGGATATTGAGACCGTCGAACGCGAAGGATTATCTGCGTTTATCAAGCGAGAGCGGGGAGGATAATAGATTGAGGTTAGGGAAAATGGGCGAACAAGAGAGTACCGAAGGAGGAGATAATAGCAATATGAGTAAGGATACACAGCAACGGCAGCAACAGCAGCAGCAGCAGCAGCAGCAGCAACAGCAACAACAACAAGGTAACGGTCTCTTGGGTATCATCACGGAGGACCCCAAACAACGCGAAAGCGTTATCGTCCGGGCGTTGACCCGGTACGGTTTCGCCGATCCGAATGGCAACCAAACCGAAGTCGCCATCACGAACTGGAACCAAACCGCCATCAACTGCACGGTCCAAACCATGGACGGTCGCTCACTGTACGACGAAGAGCGAGGGGCTACGGCAACGATGATCACCATCACCAGAGGCTTCATGCCCATGCACGCCATCTGGGCTGGTCTCTCTGGCATGCGATACGTCCGAGCGCACTGGATCATCCAAGCTTCCAACGGTTTCTTCATCGACCCAATCAAGTGCATCTCCCGCTCCTGGCTCTACCATGGCGCTTTCGACTTCTTCCTCATGTCCGCCGACCAACTCCGCATCGCCATGCAACCCGAAGTCACGAACCCGTACGTCTCTTGGTTTATCGTCACAGCTGCCGGCACGTTCATCATTCTCTTCTCCTGGATCCATTTAGTCAGAGAAGGCGACCAGTTAGAGAAAGATTTGAACCGAAACGGTTACCCGGGGTCTCAGGACATCGCCAACGTCGCCTTATGTTCCGGTCGCCGCCGAAGAGCGTACTGTTGTTGTCGCCTACTCCGTTCCGCCGACGCCGACGCCTTCGACGCCGCCTTCGACTCCGACGACGACCTCCAGGCGCCTTTGTTAGACGACGGGCGCGATCACCACCACGTCGCAGGTGCGAGCAAAAGAGGAGACGCATCATCTTCCCCGGGTACGTACGGGAGCGCGTAGGATTGCCCTCTCTCTCTCTCTCTCTCTCTCTTGAGTGTTGTTATATTATTATATATTACGTACTCCTCCTCCTCTAAACCCTTAAACAAAATTTTCCGCAATTTTCTTCTAAAGGTCGGGGAAAAAGACATAAGATATCTCCAAACCCGTTTTGGGCTCCTCTTCTTCCGCGCTTTGCGAGAGAGAGAGAGAGAAACGACGACGACGACTTCGAGACGACGCGAGATGCCCGTGTCCACGCGAAGGCAGAAGACGTCGAGGACTTTTACTCCTGGGGTTTTGGAGAAGGAGGCTTTGGGGCGCGACGACTTTTTTGACGATGTCGCCCCCAAAGGCGTTTTACGGAAAAATGGCAAAACTTTGAAGAAGACGACGACGACGACGGGGAGAGGAAGAGTCGCCGAAGAGTGGGACGCCCACGCGAACGAAGAGGAGGAGGAGGAGGAGGAGGAGGAGGAGGACGACGACGAGTCGAGAACCGCGAGGAAGACGTCAAAATCGAAGGACAAAAAAACGAATCCGCAAACGTCGAGAGGAGGGACGCGAATCAGACGACAACGCAATCGGTCAGATGATGCCCCCACAAAAAAGGACTTTTTTGAGACTGAAGATGGAGAAGGGCCTCGGAGAAGGAAGAACGAGACGAAGACGCGCAATCTCATCGTCGCGTCGACGCCACCGACGACGACGTCGCCACCGTCGCCACCGACGACGACGTCGCCACCGACGACGACCGGGAGTCCCTCGAGCCGTCGAGGTTCGCGCGGGTCGAGAGACGACGGAGCGAAACAACAACGGTTCATCTCGTGGAAAAAAATTATGCGGAACGTGGCTCCTTTTTGCGTGTTGAGCGTTCAATACGGCGCGCAACCTCTGTTGACGAAGAAGTTTATTTCGACGAATGTTTCGAGCTTAGGCGTCGTTGCGGCGACTGAGTGCATGAAGATTGTATTGTGTTTGATTTTGATGCGAATACAAGGTCCGAGAGAGATACGCAGACAATTTCGGAAAGTTAGGTTGAAGGTATTTGCTTTGAGCGTTGTTCCTGCGATTTGTTATTCCATTCAAAACGTGTTGATGCAATACGGATACCACTCCGTCGACGCGGTTTTGTTCAACTGTTTAAACCAAACGAAAATCATTTGGACCGCGTTGTTTGTGTACGTCGTGTTTGGGACCAGACAGACGTTTGTCCAGTGCTTGTGTTTATTAGGATTGATGTTAGCGAGTGTGATTTTGCAAATCAAAGAAATTTTAGAACCAGCAGTAGATGCGCAAAAATCGCTGGGCGACGTAAACGGAGGAGGAGAAAAAGGCACGATGATGATTGAAGAGGAAGATTACGCGAGATATTTAGGGGTGCTTGCTGTAACCGCGGCGTCTTGTTTGAGCGGGCTGGCGAGTACGAGCACGCAAATTTCGCTGGAAGCGTTGCGACGACCGGCGCAAATGCTGACGATTGAAATGGCCATCGCTTCCATACCGATCGTCTATTTCGTCCACATCTCGAAATTGGCCTTCGGCGACGAGGTTTTTGTGCAACAGCAACAACAAACTCATCTCCAAGAACACGCGGCCGAACGTTCTGGTAACAATAGTCTCGCATCCTCCGCAGCAATCCAGCGACTCTTCTATGCCGGATCCACGGAATGGTTCTCCATGTTTGACCATTTCACTTTACTCACGTTTGTCCCGATCTTCACCTCCGCCGTCGGCGGCATCTGCGTTGGTTTAGTCACCAAAAACCTCGGTTCCGTCGCCAAAGGGTTTGCCATTACTATCGGTTTAATTCTCACCGGAGTCATCGAGTCCGTCGCTAAAGGTGAAATGCTACAAGCGGAACAAATCGTCGGTCTTCTCTTGGTTGGAGTGTGCACGCATTGCCACACGGTGTACGCGCACCAAGAACCTCTCACGAGTAGTCAAATTAGAATAGCGGCGGCGGCGGCGAAGAAGAGAGAAGAGAGATTGCACCAGAAAAAATACGAATAATACTACTACACGTGGCATTGGTCGGTGGAGGAAAGAGTACTCGTCATAGCGTCATAGCGTAGGGGTGCTTGTATTGAAACGATAGTTATTTATCAACAAAATCCTTCTCTCGTTGCTTCTTCAAAAACAATTCATGCTAGAGGATAGTAGTATTGTTTTCAACGCCTTCACATGCATCTCCGCGCGCTTCCTTCCGCGTCTGTCGCTTCCTCCTCTTCCTTCTCTTCTTTTGCGACGAGGACCCCCGGTGCGAAGAAGAAGAAGATGAAGAATCGACGACCATTCCCCACCACCCGCTTTCCCGCTTTGATGACTCGGTCGGCGTACGGGACATCCTCCACCGACGGCAGTTGGACGGAAAACGCGTCCAATCCGTTCAACGACCTCATCTCACTCGCGAGAGGCAAGCGGGACATCGTCCAAGCCGGAGAATCGTGTCTGTACGAACGCTCGATGGAAGTTCCCTTGGAGGATATCGAAAGCACCGAGATACAGGACTTGGTTTCGGAAATGTTGGCCATCGTGAAAGGACGAGGCGTTGGGCTCGCCGCGCCGCAGATTGGCGTGAAGAAACGCGTTTTTGTGATGGAGGACACGAAGGAAGGCATGTCCGACGAAAGCGAGGAAGAGCGAAAGTCGAAGAAACGAGTGCCATTTAAAGCGAAGGCGGTTATAAATCCGGTCATCACACCAATTGGAGATGCGAGCGCGGCATTCATGGAAGGGTGTTTGTCGGTGCAAGGATACAGAGCACTCGTGAGGAGACACTTGAAAGTCAAGTTGAAAGGCGTAGCACCAGACGGGAAGCCTATCGATGTAGATTTAACCGGGTGGCCGGCGAGAATAGCGCAGCACGAGATGGACCATTTGAATGGCGTTCTCTACGTGGATAGAATGGAGAAGAGAACGCTGAGAAGAGTGGATAAAGTCAGCGCTCCAGTTCCAACTGATAGGCACGAGGAATTCGGCACTTGTCCTTCCGTAGGTGAAATAGCAACCGGTGGCTCGTATCTTTCCAACAAATCCGCCATTACTGGAGTGGACGACATCGAAACTTTAACGAAGAAAAGCAAGAACAGACGAAAACGACGATAGAATATTATGTAGTCAACAATACTAACTATGGTAGCCAAACACAAGCATGCTAAATGAGCAAATCGTAATGCGTTTGACCGTTATACAAAAGCCTCACTGGCGCTCTTTCCGTCACCTTCCCAGTCTTCTTGTTCATCTTCGACGCGTACTCTTCGCCGTACGTTTGTATGCACACGTACCCGCTCCCGCTCGCGGCGTTCTTCGCCATATGTGCCGGTAAATACACCATTATCGGGCGTCGTATTAATTTTGCTAACACTAACAACTCTGTCTCTCCGCCCCAAAAGTCTTCTTTTTGTATGCGCCTACAGTATCCTTCGATCCCATCGGGATCGCCGTACTTGATAGACATGCTTGCTTCCGAGTGTCCTTTTCGTTTCTCCTCGTCTCTGCACATTTGTTCAAACACTGCGTTTCGTAACGTATCCGCCTCCTTCGTCTCTTCGGAGGAGGTCATGTTGTGTTTCGAAAGGTGTGCTAAACCTAACGCCAACGCGCGAAACATGCATCTGCCGTCGCCTTTGATTTTCACGCACTGGAAGTGTTCGCTTTTCTTCTTCTTCTTCGACGATGATTTTTTATCCGCCGCTTTGGAAAGGTCGAAGACGCTGTTTTTGAGATGAAGGATGCGTCGCACGGAAGACGAAGACGGAGTGATGGTGGCGGTACTTCTTGGATGATGGCATCGTTTCGTCGTTTCGGAGGCGCTTTGCGTCTGAGAGGACATATTATGAGTTCTCTATAGTTCTGAAGACGTCGACGAAACGAAGGAAAATTTTGAGAAAGTTCACGTTTTTATCGCGTTTACATTGGAACAACAACAACAACAACAACAACAACAACAACAACAACAACATTGCATTTAATCACATCCCGTTACTCGCACAGCAGAATTTGCACCCGTGATGGCTCAATCTTTTCCATCTGCTTTAGTGGCCCTTAAACCGGAGCCGGACCTTATCTCCATCCACGGAGGAAAATCGTTCCTCACGAACGTACCAGGCTTTCGGACATATCATTTTCGTGCCTCGTAACTGTTTCGTCCATTTCGTCAACAGTTGGTCGATTTGTTTCAACTCATAGTCGGATAAGTGTTCGTCGCCAGGGTTTGGTAGAATTCTAGCCAACGTGCAGTGCGCCGTGGAGGTTTGTTGGACGCCTCGAACGCCGATGGCGTTGGAGACGAGCGCTGCGCGCGATTTTTTGAGCGAATCGTTCACGTCGTCAAAGCATAAGAGAAGGGCCCCGGAAGTGGCTAAGACGACTCGGTCCACAACTAATTCAATCGATTCGCATGCCTGTAGGACTTCTTGCGCTTTAGTCGCTTCGTCGAGAATGTTGCCCGAGGCAGAGCGCTTGAATTTGCTCTGAGAGGTCGCCATCGACGCGTGCGCGAGATTTTCTGCACTGCTAATGGCTGACGGCGGTTTGATTTTCGACATGGGCGTTGGCGGAGATAACAAGCGCTCATAGTTTTGAGAGATGGAACGTTTAACCCTCGGTTTTGGCTTGTCTGGGAATGTCATTTCTCCTAATCCTTTAGGAATAGATGGTTGTTTCTCCATTGGCGTTGATTGATGCGGTGGCGGCGTCGACGGCGGTTCCACTTCTTCATTTCGCGCTACTTCTACTACTTCGTTTTGCTCAGACGCGATACTTACACCCTCATCCATCAAGAACTCCACCGGCTCCTCTCTCATCATTCCTTCAATCGGCCGACTGAAAAAGAACATCGTCACGTGATACTGCGCTCGATTGCAAACAAACATCGGTCTCTGTCTCACTTTCGTCGCATTTCCTTTGTTCTCATCGTCCTCCTTGTCGTCGTCCCGATTACCAAAACCCATCATCAACTTGCTCAGCTCAGAAACGATCGCGGTTCCACTCGCTGCTAAACTTGGCGCGTCGTCAAACACGGACAATACAATCAATCTGGAACACGAACTTTTCATCGGGAACATCTTCATGTCGTCGTACTTTACCGGCCAAACGCCTACTCCCGGAAATGGTTCGAAGTGAAACAAACTCCTCGTCGCCGCGATGGCGGATGCATCAAACGTTTTTGACGCGAGTAAATCTTTCCGGATGTTTCTGTAGATGAGTTGTAACGGCGACTTAACGACGGGTCCTCGTTTCCTCGAAGAACTCGCGGCATCTCGATCCTCCTCCACTCGTTCTTCATCGCCGAACAAACCGTTCGAGGACAGGCGCTTCTCGTTCAAAAATCCTTTCTTCACTTCCATCGCGTTCTTTCCTTTCGCGGGGCCTGCGCTCCTCTCTTCGATTACCTCGGTTGCCTCTGCGAGACCGACGCCACTTCTTCCCTCCTCCGTTGCTTTTATTGCTTCTTCTTCTTCCGAAGAAGTCGTTCCTCTCGTTTCACGTTGTTTTCTCCTGAGTGGACTTCTCGGAGGCTTCGTCGCTCTCTCTCTTCTTGCAGCCTTGACGAGTTCGATCCGGGTTCTCTCCTCGTCTTCATCGATGTCGACAACGACGTTTTCTTCCTCTTCCTCTTCCTCTGTCTCTTTCTCTGTGTCTTCTTCTTCTTCCTCTTCGTCGTTGTTCTTCGACAGATTCAACGTTGTTTTTTCCCCGTCATTTTCATCGTCCAAATGCGCGTCGTAAAATCCTTGCATGTACGCGTAATACGCGGTTCCAGTCAACGCGACCGCTATGAAAGCATACTTGGCGAATCTGGAAACGCGCTGGGCGGTGGTTGGCGCCATGATGCGCCGCGAGCGCGCGTCGACGGTGGGACTCACGTGCGGGAGAATTTTAAAAAAATGAAGGCGGCAAAATGTACTTAATTGACTAAAAATGTTCCTCTCTCTCTCTCTCTCTCTCTCTCTCTCGCACACCCTCTCCAATATCATCCAATACTCGCGGGAAACTCGTGCTTCCCTTCGCGTTCGTTCCACGGCAAATCGTGGACTTCGGAAACGACGTCGTCGTACTTGAGCGGATGGGAAGCAAAGTTCGCGTACGCGTGCGCGCAACACGCCTTGCCTTCGACCAAGAGATAATGCACGTAAATCAACCCATCATCGTCTTTCGCTTCGTCTTCTCTCGTTGTCGTCGTCGGTGCTTCGTCCGCGAAGACGACGCTTCGCGTGTCGTTCTGCGTGAGCTTTTTCGTCTCTATTTTCAGTAACCGCAAGTCGCCTCGTTCTTTGAAGTACAGATCGGCCGTTTTCTTCACGCGATGGGAATTCGACAGGTGCATGAATCCATCTTTGCGGTCCAATACGGAAGCGAGCGAGAGGATGCCGGACGAGCGCCACTCGTTCCATTCCTCCGGGGTTGCGATTTTCCAGAGGACGTCCAAGTCCGGGAGGAGGAGGCGTTCTTTCTCGTCGAACCACCACCCGTCGGCATCATCGCATTGGTCGTTGTTCGGCATCGTTTTCGTCTTCGATGAAGATATATGCGATGATGATGAGATAATAATAATAGTGTTGAAATGAATTGGAAAAATGTCACGTCACATTTTGTGCGCTTATTAATGGAGACGCGCTTTGATCATCGATACAACGAAAAATGACGCCGCACGCACCGGTCGTCGACGCGCTGATCAAATGCATAACCACGTTGCGCGCGTTGCGACGCGACAGTCCTCGAACGTTCTTGCTGTCTCTTCTCGTCGCGTCCGGTGGTCTTCTCTTTGGATTAACGGTGGTGTACGGGACGGAAGAGCGGTCGATGATGTTTGCATCTCATCATCATCGGAGAGAGACAGAAGACCGCGAAGAATTCCTTGCCGCCGACGAGAAGGACACCACCGGGGAGACGTCGAAAACAACACTCACACCACGCGCCACGCCCGAAACCGCGTGGGAGAAACTGGCAAATCTCGCGCTTTTCTGCGCGTGCGTTGCGACGATTGGAATTTTAATGGGCGTCAGACGGGCGCGGAAGATGCTATTTTCTCAGGGCGAGCCGCAAATCGAAGGGCAACCGGCGACGAGTCGCGGGGATGGTTTGAACAACAACAACGGGCAAAAGAGCTGGAATGGAAGCCAATGGGTAGAACCAGCGGCGTCGGTGTTATCGAGTCCGTATAGGAATTCATCGACGACTTCGAGTCATGGCGTCGCGGCCTCCGCGAGACCGCCGGACGCCAATTGGGCGAAAGCGAAAGGACCGAGCAGCGTGTGGAGTGGTGATGATGACGGTACGAATGGTGCGAACGGATCTTCGTTAGATAACAATAATAACGACGACATAAATTTCGCGACCGGGTTTGGGTATAGCGAAGGCGTGACGAGTGAAACGGCGAGAGAACGAGCGTATCGCGAAACGCTCTGGGCGAGAAGAGAGGCGGAGG
>MDSW01130229.1_pt1 | contig 11694 bp, 10 predicted proteins | sample 811171 | NCBI WGS metagenome assembly MDSW01 (sample SAMN05326641, study PRJNA326480) | marine metagenome | isolation source: seawater | place: Atlantic Ocean: North West | collected 2012
TAGACCCGCGGGCCCGAACCGTCGAAGCTCGTCTTCGACGTCGCCTTGTAGGTGCCGTCCTCGGCGACGCTCAGCGTGCCGCCATCGCCGGTATCGACCGTCTCGCCCGCCTTGTAGGCGCCCGGCTTGATGCCCGAGGTGCCGAAGGCGGTGATCGTCGTGCCGGATTTCAGGTCATTCGCGTTCTGCCCGTTATTGAGCAGATCGCCCTCGAGCACGTAGAGCCCGTCGACCTGTTTCTCGCCGTCGGCCGGGATGCGGTCGCGGAAAGCTTTCTCCACCGAGAAGGCCGCGTCCCACCAGCCCGACTGGCTGATCTGGTCGGTCGTGCGGAAGGAACTGACCAGAAGCCCCACCGTCGGCACCAGCCACAGCACTACCATGAAGACGACCGAGAGTTGCACCGCCCAAGTCAGGCGCGATTTCTGTCCTGCGATAGCGGCCATCAGCGCGTCTCCCTACGGGCTTGAATGATGTTCCAGATCATCACCGGCAGCACGATGATCATGATGACGAAGGCCACCGCCGTCGCGCGCCCGTCATCGCGGAACATGTATTGCATCATGTAGCTGGGCAGGATCTGCGTGCCGAAATTCCCGCCGGTCGTTGCGTAGACGATGTCGAAGACCTTCAGCACGAGGATCGTGATCGTGGTCCAGACCACGACGATCGTCGGCATGATCTGCGGCACCTTGATCTTGAAGAACAGCTGGAACGGGTTGGCCCCGTCGAGCACCGCGGCCTCGATCGTCTCCTCGGGGATGCCGCGCAGCGCGGCCGAGAGGATCACCATCGCGAAGCCGGTCTGGATCCAGATCAGGATCACCATCAGGAAGAAGTTGTTCCAGAACGGCACCTGAAGCGGGTCGAGCGGCTGCATGTGGAAGGCCACGCGGATCGCGTTGATCATCCCGATATCGGGGTTCACGGCATAGACGAATTTCCAGATCAGCGAGGCGCCCACGAAGGAGATCGCCATCGGCATGAAGATCAGCGATTTCGCGATATTCCCCCATTTGATGCGGTCGGTGAGCTGCGCTGCCAGCAGACCGAGGAAGGTCGCGAGCGCGGGCACCACCAGCACCCAGAGGAAGTTGTTGAACACGGCCTGACGGAAGCTCGGATCCATCGCGAGCCGTTCGTAATTGCCAAGGCCGACGAACGTGCCGCCGTCGCGGTTGAACAGCGAGCGCCAGAACGAGCCGACCACCGGGTAGGCCAGATAGAGGCCAAGCGCGAAAATCGCCGGGAACAGGAACAGCCAGGGGCGGACCATGTTCGCGCGGTTGATGTTGCGCCCCGGGTCTTTGCCGCTCGGCGGGAAGATGACTTTGTCGAGGACGATATTCGCGGCGTAGAAATAGGCGACACAGCCGCCCACCCCAAGCGCGATCGTAATCAGACCCTGCAAGATCGGTGACATCTGGCCCCTCCCCGAACCGGCGTGAAAAGATGCGAACGCCCCCGGAGAACGGCTCCGGGGGCGCAGGCGTTACTTACTTCTGGATGCTGTCCCAGCGCTTCTGAACCGCGTCTGCGGCCTCTTGCGCGGTCTCGTCGCCGGTGGTGTAGGCGACCATCGCCTTCCAGAACGCATCCGTGCCGATCTCGCCCGGCATCTGGTCCGACCCGTCGAAGCGGAAGGTCGTGGCGTCCAGCAGGATCGAGTTCATGTGACGCTGCACGTCATTGGCGAAGGCCGCCGGGTTGACGTTCTTGTTCGGAGTCAGGAAGCCCGATTGCGCCATCCAGATTTCCGAGGCGATCGGCGTCTCGAGGAACTTCACGAAGGCTTCGGCGGCCTTGGAGTCCTTGGTGATGCCGAACATCGTGCCGGCACCGAGAACCGGCTTGCCCAGATCCTTGCTTGCATAGGACGGGAAGTAGAAGAAGTTCACGTCCTGCCCCACCTTGGTCCCGTCGGGGAAGAAGGTCGGGATGAAGCTCGCCTGCTTGTGCATGTAGCATTTCGGCGGGAAGTCGAAGAGACCTTTCGGGCTGTCGCGGAAGTCGGTGGTGGCCACCGCCTGCTCGCCGCCTTCGGCGAAGCCGGGGGTCTTGGCAAACCAGCCGTAATCCTTGATCGCCTCGACGACCTTGGGATCGTTGAACTTCAGCTTGTTGGTGACCCAGTCGTCATAGGTCTCGGGCGACTGCGTGCGCAGCATGAAATCCTCGACCCAGTCGGTCGCGGGCCAGCCGGTCGCTGCCCCGGAGCCCAGACCGATGCACCACGGCGTGCCGCCATCGGCCTTGATCTGCTCGGTCAGCGCCTTGAGGTCCTCCATCGTCTCGGGAACCTTGTAGCCCGCTTCCTTGAAGTTCTCCGGCACATACCAGACGAGCGATTTCAGGTCCGCCTTGAAGGGGAAGGTGAAGGTATGGTTCTCGCCGTCCTTGCCCTTGTAGGTGGACAGATCCTCCCAGGACTTCCCGGCGGCGTAGTTGTTCTTGATCCAGTCACCCGTGCCATCGGGCATCGCCGTCAGGTAGCCCTGTTTGGCCATGTCGGAGGCGAGGCCCGGCTGCGGGAAGACCGCGATGTTCGGCGGCGTGCCAGCCTTCGCGGCGATCACGATATCCTGCTCGAAGCTTTCCGAACCGGAGTAGTTCACCTTGGCGCCGGTCGCGGCCGAGAAATAGGCCAGAACGCTCTCAAAAAGCGCCTTGTCGTTGCCCGTCCACGGGCCGGTGATCGTGAGCGTCTCGCCGCTCAGATCGGTGTCGTTCTTGAATTGATCGTAGCTCGCCCAGTCAAACTTGTCGGCATCGCTGCCCGGCGCGAATTTGAGATCCTGCGCGTGAGCGAGCCCCGCCGACAGCGCGAGCGCCGCGATCCCAAGCATCAGATGTTTGGTCATGAAATCCTCCCGGTGTGTCGCGCTTTTTGGCCCAAGGCGACTCGCCCGCCCAAAGCGCTTTGGACAGCTCCGACCGTTTCAGAGCCTCGCGAAGAAGTCAATTGTGCCTGCTCACGCTAAAATCAATTCCGCTTTATATCCTCATGACTTACCCAGAAGTTTATGCCGCATCGCAGCATATGCCGCGCCGCACGCGCATCATTGACGTCGATAGACGCGCACCCTACCCTCGCGATAATCCAAAGCGGTTTGGCTCATGAATCTCAAGACATTGGCACTCGAATTGGGGCTGTCGCCCACCACTGTGAGTCGCGCGCTCAACGGCTACCCGGAAGTCTCCGAGGCCACGCGGCGTCGGGTGCGCGAAGCGGCAGAGGCCGCCAATTATCATCCCAACACGCAGGCCAAGCGCCTCGCGACGGGCCGTGCGATGGCCATCGGCCACATCATTCCGATCTCGGACCGCCACGAGATCGTGAATCCGGTTTTCGCGGATTTCATCGCGGGTGCCGGTGAAGTCTATGCGCGTGCGGGTTACGATATGGTCATGACCATCGTGCCCGACGATTCCGAGGCCCGCGCCTATGCCGAGCTGCGCTCGAAAGGGAATGTGGACGGCGTGCTGATTCACGCACCTAAGGTCGAGGATCACCGCATCGCCATGCTCGACACGCTTGGGATGCCCTACGTTCTGCACGGGCGGGTCAGCGGATCGGATTCCGCCTTCAGCTGGGTCGATGTGAACAACAAGCGCGCCTTCGAGCGGGCGACGAATTTCCTGCTCGATCTGGGGCATCGCCGGATCGCGCTGATCAACGGCATCGGTGAGATGGATTTCGCCCGCAGGCGCCGGCGCGGCTATGAGGCGGCGCTCAAGGCGCGTGATATGGCCATCGACCCGGCCCTGATCGTCGAGGGCGAGATGACCGAGGCGCAGGGCCATGATGCGGCACGCGAGATGCTGCAATGGCCCAACCCGCCCACCGCCTTCCTGACCGCTTCGCTGCTCTCCGCGATGGGCGCGCGGCGCGGCATCGAAGAGGCCGGGTTGGTGATGGGGCGCGATGTCTCGATCGTGACCCATGACGACGAGCTGGGTTACTTGAGAAACGGCACGGCGGAAGAGCCGATCTTCACCGCGACGCGCTCCTCCGTGCGCGAGGCGGGACGACGTTGCGCGGCGCTCCTGATCGAGCAGATCGAGAGCGGCGACCGCAGCCCGCGCCATGAATTGATGGAGGCGGTTCTGGTCGTCGGCCAGTCCACCGGTCCGGTCCCCACCCAATGAGGCGCGCTGCGCCCGAGTTGAAACCAATTGTATATACAGGATGAAGATGCTCCCGAAACGCTCTGATTTTCCTGCCGATTTCCAATTCGGCGTCGCCACCTCCTCTTATCAGATCGAGGGTCATTCCTTCGGCGGTGCGGGCCCGACCCATTGGGACACTTTCGCTGCCACGCCGGGCAATGTCGTGCGCGCCGAGAACGGTGCGATCGCCTGCGATCACTATCACCGCTGGGAAGAGGACCTCGACCTGATCGCCAATGCAGGCTTCGACATCTACCGCTTCTCGACCTCCTGGGCGCGGGTGATGCCGGAGGGGCGTGGCCCGGTAAACCGCGAGGGTCTGGATTTCTACGACCGGCTGGTCGATGGAATGCTGGAGCGCGGGCTGAAACCCGCGCTCACGCTCTATCACTGGGAACTGCCCGCCGCGCTCGCCGACAAGGGCGGTTGGCGCAATCGCGACATCGCTTCCTGGTTCGCCGATTTCACGCAAGTGATCGCGGATCGGCTCGGCGACCGTATCTGGTCCGCCGCCCCCATCAACGAGCCGTGGTGCGTCGGTTGGCTCAGCCATTTCCTCGGCCATCACGCGCCGGGCCTGCGCGACATCCGCGCCACGGCCCACGCGATGCATCACGTGCTGCTCGCCCATGGCAAGTCGATCCGAGTGATGCGCGCGCATGGGATGAAAAACCTCGGCGCGGTGTGCAATCTCGAATACCCGATCCCCGCCGATGAGACGCCGGAGGCCGCGGCGGCCGCCAATCTCTATGACGCCTATTACAACCGTTTCTTCGTAGAGGGCATCTTCAAGGGCCGCTATCCGGATGAGGTGATGGAGGCCTTCGCGCCGCACATGCCGCACAATTGGGAAGACGATTTCGCTCTGATCGGCGAGAAGCTCGATTGGCTCGGCCTCAATTACTACACCTGCAAGCGCATCGCGCCCACCGAGGGGCCGTGGCCTGCGCATCACGAAGTCGACGGCCCGCTGCCCAAGACCGCGATGGGATGGGAGATCTATCCCGAGGGGCTCTATCAGTTCCTGACCCGCCTCGCGCGCGACTATACCGGCGATCTGCCGCTCTACGTGACCGAAAACGGCATGGCCGCGCCCGATGTGGTCGAAGACGGCAAGGTCGAGGACCCGCACCGCATCGCCTATTACCGAGACCACCTCGCCGCCGTGCAGCGTGCGATAGCCGAGGGTGTTCCGGTGAAGGGCTATATCGGCTGGTCGCTGATGGACAATTACGAATGGGCTCTGGGATACGAGAAGCGCTTCGGGCTCGTCCATGTGGACTTCGACAGCTTGCAGCGCACCCCGAAAGCGTCCTATCTGGCATGGAAAGACGCATTGGGGAGCCGCGGATGAGCGATCAAATCACCCTACTGGCCGATATCGGCGGCACAAATACACGCGTGGCGATGGCCCGCGACGGCAAGCTGATCCACTCCACGATCCGCCGCTTCTCGAACAAGGGGCGCGGGGCGCTGGAGGACATCCTCGAGGAGTATATCCGCGACGAGGATTGCGGCGAGATCGCGGGTGCCTGCGTGGCCGCCGCCGGTCCGGTGCGCGACGACGTGGCCGAAATGACCAATCTCGCCTGGGTGATCCGCGCCGATAACATCGCGCGGCTGACCGGGACGGACCATGTCTTCGTGCTCAACGATCTGCAGGCGCAGGGCCATGCGCTGGGAAGCCTCGCCGAGGATGCCGTGCACCCGATCCTGCCGGGTCTGCCTGCGAAGGAAGGCTCTGCGCGGCTGGTGGTTGGGATCGGCACCGGGTTCAACGCAGCTCCCGTGCATGAGGGCCCCGGCGGGCGCGTCGTGCCGCCCTCCGAGGCCGGGCACACCACCTTGCCGATCGAGACCGAGGAGGATTTCGCGCTCAAGACCTATCTCGATGCGAAACACGATTTCGCCAGTGTCGAGCATGTCGTGTCGGGGCGCGGTCTGGAACGGCTCTACGCCTATCTCAGGGGCGAGGACGACGCGACCACCTCGGGTCAGGAAATCCTCCAAGCGATCACCCGTGGCGAAGAGACGGCCGTCGCGGCAGGCCAGCTTTTCGTGCAGATGCTGGGCCGGGTCGTGGGCGATCTGGCGCTGACCCACCTGCCCTTCGGCGGCATCTACCTGATCGGCGGGGCTGCGCGCGGCGTCGTCCCGTGGCTCGACGAGTTCGGCTTCGCCGAGGCGATGCAGGCCAAGGGGCGCTTCTCGGAATTCCTGCGCGCCTTCCCGGTCAGCGTGGTCGAGGACGACTACGCAGCACTTCAGGGCTGCGCCTCCTATCTTTCTTCGCGCATGGTGCGATAGGCGCGTTTCCGTCAAGGCTATTTTAACGGCTTGGTCTTAGACCTCTTTCACGGATGTGTTTGAAAGAGGTTGCCGATGCGTACGCTCTGCCTTCGTGACTTTGTGGTGGCGCCATGACCGCGCTTGCCCTGCCCGACCGGATCGACCTTGCGACCGTGCGCCCCCTGCAAGCGTCGCTGCAATGTGTGGCGACGGAAGATGTTGCCCTCGATGCCTCCAGCGTGACCCATTTCGGCGCGCTGGGGCTGCAACTGCTGCTTTCTGCGGCGAAGACTGCCCGCATCGCGGGTCATCGCCTCGAGATCGCCGAGAGTTCCGAGGCGTTCGACAGCGCCCTGACCCGGTTCGGCCTCTCTCGTGAGGATCTCCAGCACCTGCCGGATGCGGAGGCCCCATGTCACTGAAAGTTCTCGCGGTCGATGACAGTCGCACCATTCGCGACATGCTCAAGCTCACCCTCGAACACGCCGGGATGGAGCTTTACCTCGCCGAAGACGGCGTGCACGGGCTGGAAGTGCTCGACGGGCTGGAGCCTGACGCGATCATCTCCGACATCAACATGCCGCGCCTCGACGGGTTCGGCTTCATCGAGGCCGTGCGCGGGCAGGACCGCCACCGCGCGACCCCGATCCTCGTCCTCACCACCGAATCCGCGGCAGAGCTGAAAGCCCGCGCCCGCGCCGCCGGGGCGACCGGCTGGATCGTGAAGCCCTTCGACCCAACCAAACTGGTCAAGGCGCTCAACATGGTTGCCGGATAAGGAGCGCGACATGTCCGACCCGATGGCAGAAATCAAAGCATCCTTCTTCATCGAATGTGAAGAGCTGCTCGAAAGCCTGCAAGACGCGCTCTCCGATCTCGACGAGGGCGCTGACGATGGGGAGACGATCAATGTCGTCTTCCGGGCGGTCCATTCGATCAAGGGCGGCGCAGGCGCGTTCGGGCTCGATGCGCTTGTCGCTTTTGCGCATCGGTTCGAAACCGTTTTGGACGAGCTACGCGCCGGGAGGCTCGACCTGACACCTGAGGCGGTGAAACTCTTTTTTCAGGCGGCCGATCTGCTTGCAGACGAAATCCACGCCGCGCGCGAAGGGGCTTCCGAACCCGAGGACGCCGAGGAATGCCTTCAGGCACTTGAGGCGCTTTTGGGGGATCGCGGAGCTGCACATACGGCTGATGCGGAAGACGAGACCGAGGCCGCGGACTTTCAGCCGATGGGCCTCGCGCTCGACCTCGACTTCGATTTAACGCCAGAGGATGCGTCCCCGACCGGCTTCACCTTGCAGTTCCGCCCGGACGGCGCGCTCTATGCCTCGGGCAACGAGCCGCTGCAGCTCCTCCGCGCCCTCGCCGAGATTGCGGAGGTCTCGATCATGACCGACGCATCGGCGGTCCCGCCACTCGATGCGCTCGACCCTGAGGAGAACCATCTGAGCTGGACCGTCCAGATCACGGGGGATTTAACGGAAGACGAAATCCGGGAAGTGTTCGAATTCGTCGAAGACGTCTGCCAGATCGAAATTTCATCGATGCCAAAGTCATCTGAAACGCCCCTCCCGGAGCTGCCCGAAATAGATGGCGAACCGTCCGTCGACACTGACGAAGATGAGAAATTTGAACCCGAGGCGGAAGTGAATGGCCCCGTTAGCGTCAATCCCGCGCCGCCTCCAACCGATGACATAGCAAAGATCGCAACCGAAGCTCCCGCGCTCACGCCTGACCCGGGTCCGGCCGAGCAACAGGCAGAGGCCGCGAAGCCCTCCTGAGAACGGCGGCGCAATAGTCGGCCACGGTAGCGGCGGGATGATCCGGCTGCGGGCGGCGTAAAAGTCGGCCACTTTTGCCCTTTCTGGCGACGGGAGGGCGGGAGGATTTTCACCGTGGACTTGTATCGCAAGGTTCGACTTGCCTGCGCCGAGGGGATGAGCCAGCGCGAGGCGGCGCGTCACTTCGGGATTTCACGCGACAGCGTGCAGAAGATGTTGGCGTATTCGGTTCCGCCGGGCTACCGGCGCAAGGCGCCGATCAAGCGCCCGAAGCTGGATGGTTTCACCGAGATCATCAACGCCTGGCTGGAAGAGGACCGCGGCGTCCCGCGCAAACAGCGGCACACCGCCAAGCGGGTGTTCGAGCGGCTCCGGGACGAACACGGCTTCACCGGCGGCTACACGATCGTGAAGGATTACATTCGTGAGGATGACCGGCGCGGTCGCGAGATGTTCGTGCCGCTGGCCCATGCGCCCGGGCATGCCCAGGCCGACTTTGGCGAAGCGATGGTCATCATTGATGGTGTCGAGCAGAAGGCGCATTTCTTCGCCTTCGACCTGCCACATAGCGATGCCTGCTATATCCGGGCCTATCCGGCTGCGACCTCCGAGGCCTGGGTCGACGGGCATGTTCACGCCTTCGGCTTCTTCGGTCGGGTGCCGGTGTCGGTGCTCTACGACAACGACAGGTGCCTGGTGGCACAGATCCTGCCGGATGGCACCCGCAAGCGGGCCAGGCTGTTCAGCGGGTTCCTGTCACATTACCTGCTCCGTGACCGCTATGGCCGCCCCGGCAAGGGCAATGACAAAGGCAGCGTCGAGGGGCTGGTGGGCTATGCCCGGCGCAACTTCATGGTGCCGGTGCCGCGCTTCCCCTCCTGGGAGGCCTTCAACGCCTCGCTGGAAGAACAATGCCGCAAGCGTCAGGGCGATGTTCTGCGCGGCCATACCGAGACGATCGGCACGCGCCTTGACCGGGATCTCGAGGTGATGTCGGCGCTGCCGCCAGCCTCTTTCGATGCCTGCGATCAGGCGAGCGGGCGGGTCACCTCGCAGGCGCTGGTGCGTTACAAGACCAACGACTATTCCGTGCCGGTCGCCTACGGCCACCGCGATGTCTGGCTGCGCGGCTATGTCGACGAGGTGGCGATCGGCTGCGGCGGCGATCTGATCGCGCGCCATCCGCGCAGCTATGAGCGCGAGGATGTCGTCTTCGACCCGCTCCACTACCTTCCGCTGATCGAGAAGAAGATCAATGCCCTGGACCAGGCCGCGCCGCTGACAGGCTGGGAGCTGCCGCCCGAGTTCGCGACCCTGCGCCGCCTGATGGAAGCACGCATGCTCAAGGCGGGGCGGCGTGAGTTCGTCCAGGTCCTGCGGCTGCTGGAGGCCTTCGAGCTCGACGATGTGCAAGCCGCCGTGAAGACGGCCCTGCGCATGGGAGCCATCGGCTTCGACGCCGTCAAGCATCTCGTGCTGTGTCAGGTCGAGAAGCGACCGCCGAAGCTCGACCTCGACGTCTATCCCTACCTGCCGCGGGCCGAGGTCGGAAAGACCTCGGCGGCCAGCTACATGTGCCTGATCTCGGAGGAGGCCCGATGACCGACGCGCCCGACCTCCTGCTCGCCCATCATCTGAAGACGCTCAAGCTGCCGACCTTCCTGAGGGAATACGACAAGCTCGCGCGCCAGTGCGCCGCGGAGGGGCAGGACCACGTTCGCTTCCTGGCGCGCCTGGTGGAACTCGAACTGATCGACCGCGAACGACGGATGGTCGAGCGCCGCATCAAGGCGGCGAAGTTCCCGGCGACCAAAAGCCTCGACAGCTTCGACTTCAAGGCGATCCCCAAGCTCAACAAGATGCAGGTGCTGGAACTCGCCCGCGGGGAATGGATCGAGCGGCGCGAGAATGTCATTGCCCTCGGCCCGAGCGGCACCGGCAAGACCCATGTCGCCTTGGGCCTTGGACTGGCCGCCTGCCAGAAGGGCCTTTCCGTCGGCTTCACCACCGCCGCCGCATTGGTCCACGAGCTGATGGAGGCCCGCGACGAGCGCCGCTTGCTACGCCTGCAAAAACAGATGGTCGGATACAAGCTCCTGATCATCGACGAGCTGGGCTTCGTGCCTCTGAGCAAGACCGGCGCCGAGCTGCTCTTCGAACTGATCTCGCAGCGCTACGAGCGGGGCGCCACCATGATCACCAGCAATCTGCCCTTCGACGAATGGACCGAAACCTTCGGCTCCGAGCGCCTGACCGGCGCTCTGCTCGACCGGCTCACCCACCATGTCCACATCCTCGAGATGAACGGCGACAGCTATCGGCTTGCCCAAAGCCGCGCCCGAAACAGCGCCAACACCTGATCACATCGTTCAGGTTTGGCCCGCTGGGCCAAAGCGCCCCGGCAGCCGCCAGCTATCTGAAAAGCGCAGCTGCCGGGGCGCGAAGCGTTCCCTCCGCTTCAATCCCATGCCCTCTCTGGTGGCAGACTTTTGCTCCGCCCCGTGGCCGGTTTTTGCTCCGCCGTTGACACCTCCGCCGCTCAGCCTGCGGCAGCCAACACCGCTCCCGCTACAGAGCCCGGCGCCACCGTGCGCGTCGATATCGAGCGCATCGACCGCTTGGTGAACCTCGTCGGCGAGTTGGTGATCAACCAAGCCATGCTTGCCCAATCCGTCGCCGAAGCCGGTCTGCCGCCAAACTCCGCCGTGAATACCGGGCTCGAAGCCTTCATGATGCTGACCCGAGACATTCAGGACAGCGTGATGATGATCCGTGCTCAGCCGGTCAAACCGCTGTTCCAGCGAATGGCCCGGATCGTGCGCGAAGCCTCGTCGGCGATCGGCAAGGATGTCCGTCTCAAAACCGAAGGTGAAACCACCGAGGTCGACAAGACCGTCATCGAGCGCCTCGCCGATCCGCTCACCCATATGATCCGCAACGCCGTCGATCATGGCCTCGAATCCCCCGACATGCGCGAGGCTATCGGCAAACCGCGCGAAGGCATCGTCACCCTCTCAGCCCACCACCGATCCGGCCGTGTCGTGATCGAAGTCAGCGATGACGGTGGTGGCATCGACCGCAAGAAGGTCTTCGAAAAAGCCATCGAAAAGGGGCTTGTCACCCCGGATGCCCAGCTTTCCGACAACGAAATCGACAACCTTCTCTTCCTGCCCGGTTTCTCCACTGCGGACCAGGTCTCCGCACTCTCGGGCCGCGGCGTCGGCATGGATGTCGTGAAAAGCTCGATCCAGTCCCTCGGCGGTCGAATTTCAATCACCTCTGAACCTGGCAAAGGCAGCTGCTTCTCGATCTCCCTGCCACTGACCCTAGCCGTGCTCGACGGCATGGTCGTCAATGTCGCGGGCGAAACCCTCGTGGTCCCGCTTTCCTCGATCCTCGAAACCGCGACGCTCACAAGCGAAGACATCCGCGCGCTCGGCCCGTCGACGAA
>MDSW01062648.1_pt1 | contig 11693 bp, 4 predicted proteins | sample 811171 | NCBI WGS metagenome assembly MDSW01 (sample SAMN05326641, study PRJNA326480) | marine metagenome | isolation source: seawater | place: Atlantic Ocean: North West | collected 2012
CAACTCTCTAAAAAATATTACAAGATTATGGAGAATTTTGAAAATTATGTTATTTAATAGCTTAATAACAGGGTATCAATCAAACAACAGAAATAGATTTTGAAGAAATCTAGGTTTAAAAATTATTATTGGGATTGAAAAAACTAACACCCGAAAAATTGATCAACTTCACTATATAATCTATATATTGTATTCAAATACGGTGATGTGGTCGTAATAAAATCTTCTGGGCTAGGTGTAATTGAAGCTGGCACAATTTCTGAAAAAGACTTAGACTTATTCTATATATCAAATGATAAAAATGATACATTTAAATATGTAACTTCATTTATTGAGTAATGCCAATTAATAGGAGTAGAATTTTTGAAGCACAATCTTCTGATACTTTTTTCCCTTAATATATTAACATCACAAATTGCACCGACAGAGGGTATTAGGGACAATTCTCCAAGAGTTTGGGCCCTAACTAATGCCATAATACATACAGAGCCAGGTGATTATATTAAAAATGGGAATATTGTTATTCGCGATGGAAAAATAGATAAAGTTGGTAGATACATTAAAATTCCAGCCGATGCATATGAAATCGATTTAAACGGATCGCATGTTTATGCAGGTTTTATTGATAGTTGGGTTGATGTTAAAAAAAATAAAGAAAATAATCCTGGATTACGCCAACACTGGAATGAAAATATAAAAGCTAACTATCGTGCAATTGATGATCTCAATCTTACTGAAAATGAATTAAATAATTTGCGTTCAATTGGTATTACAGCTATTCATGCATTGCCAACTGATGGAATTATAAAAGGTAAATCTGATGTTGTGTTAATTTCTAAAAACCCTAAATTAATTTCTGATCCAATTTCACAAGTCATAGAACTAAAACCAACGACATCAAAAAATCTAGAATACCCAAAGTCAATGCTTGGTGCTATTGCTCTAGTTCGACAAACGTTGATTGATGCGGATTGGTATAATAAGGCTAAATTAATAAGTAAAAAATTCCCTGAAGAAAATGAGCCTATAAAACAAAATCTTTCCCTTGCTGAAATATACAATTTCAAGGTAAATAGACTGCCTTGGCTGTTTAAAACAAATGATGAGCATGCTGCAATTCGAGCACTAAATATTTGTAACGAATTCAATCTCAAACCATGGTTATTAGGTAGCGGATATGAATACAGGCGATTAGAGGAGATAACGAAGTATAATCCATTTATTATTTTACCTTTAAACTTTCCATCAAAACCTCAAGTTGCAGATACATATAATAGACTGCAGTATAATAATTCAGAATTAAAGCATTGGGATTTAGCGCCTGATAATATCGCTATGATACAGGATAAAGGAATCTTTTTTAGTTTCTCTTCGCATGGATTAATGAATAAATCCAAGTTTAGGTTTAATATTCAGAGAATTATTGATCGCGGATTCTCTAAAGATGTTGCGCTTGCAGCCCTCACCACCTATCCAGCACAAGCTATGGGCGTAAATAAATTGCTGGGTAGAATTCAAAAGGGCTTTATCGCAAACCTTGTAATCGTAGATGGGGATTATTTTGACGCAAAATCAAGGGTCCTATCAGTTTGGATCAATGGTAATGAATATTTTATTTCAGATAAAGATTCTTTTAGCTTTAGAGGTGAATGGGAATTGAGTTTGGGAAATAAGAAATACAAACTAAATATTACAATTCCCGCATCAGTTAAGGACCCACTTGGGTATAACTTCAGTCAAGAAAAGATCAACTCAAATCTAAATGGATCTATTATATATGATAATAAAAAGTATAATTTCAAGGATCTAAAAGTTTTTAAGGATAATATTTCTTTCACCTTAGTTGCATCTCCTTTTGGATACAAGGGCTATATATCATTTAATGCATCCATTAATGGCAATAGACTATCTGGATTAGCTAATAATGGTTTAGATCTTGAGATACCATTTACAGCATTAAAATTATCCCCAGCACCAATTACCGAGCGAGTCATTGATAAAAAAAGTGATTTGACTATTCACTATCCAGAGGGTGCATATGGGCTAAAAAATATCCGCGGTTTTCCCAATGCAGTTTTACTCAATGATGCAACACTGTGGACTTCGGGACCCAAAGGAGTGCTTGAAGAATGGGATATCTTATTCATTGATGGGAAAATTGATAAAATTGCACCTGAAATTTCTGTTCCAAGGGGAAGTGCTATGGTAATTAACCTCCAAGGAAAACATATCACACCTGGACTGATTGATTGTCACAGTCACTCTGCTGCATTTAGTGTAAATGAGGGGACCCAATCGAACACAGCTGAGGTAAGAATTAAAGATGTTTTAAATGCAGATGATATTAATATTTACAGGCAATTAGCAGGAGGTTTAACGTGTGCAAATATCCTGCATGGCTCTGCAAATCCAATAGGTGGGCAAAACGCAGTCATTAAATTGCGCTGGGGATCGGGACCAAATGATCTATTGTTTAAGAGGGCTCCACAGGGTATCAAATTTGCTCTAGGCGAAAATGTTAAGCAGGCAAACTGGTCAGGAAATAATCGTTACCCACAAACGAGAATGGGAGTAGAACAAATTATTAGAGATGCATTCGTTGCGGCACTTGATTACTCTAGAAAGTGGGAAACCTATAATGGTAATGCAAAATTGCAAAGAGTAAAAGTCCCGCCTCGCAGAGATCTTGAATTAGAAGCTCTAGTAGAAATTTTAAATGGCACCCGTTTAGTTCATTGTCACGCTTACAGGCAAGATGAAATAATTATGCTCACTCGTATTGCGGAAGAATTTGGTTTCACTATTTCAAGCTTTCAACATGTTTTGGAAGGGTATAAGGTTGCAGATCACATTGCTAAGCATGGAGCCGGAGCATCAACTTTCTCTGATTGGTGGAATTATAAATATGAAGTAATTGATGCAATACCCTACAATGGTGCACTAATGAGCAAAAACGGGGTGAACGTCTCATTTAATTCTGATGATTCAGAACTCGCACGAAGACTTAATACAGAAGCGCTCAAAGCTGTGAAATATGGGAATCTTAGTGAAGAAGAGGCATTAAAGTTGATAACAATAAACCCAGCTAAACAACTAAAAATAGATAAATGGGTTGGTTCTTTAGAAGAAGGGAAAGATGCAGATATTGTTGTTTGGGATGCGCCGCCTCTATCGATTTACTCCCATGTTGAAGAAACTTGGATTGATGGTATTAAATATTGGTCAATCCTTGAAAATCAGGATCTTGAAAAAAGAGACTCGGAGTTACGAAAAAAATTAATTCAAAAAATTATTTCTTATGACGCGCCCTATTAAAAATAATTATTACTAAAGCTTTAGAAAACCGAATCAATTAGATAGGCAAAATTAAAATGAAAAAAATTATCTTCTCATTAGTAGTTTCTGTTTGCTTCTGTAATGATCAAATTCCTGGTCTAGATCAAAAAAGGCCTATTTTATTAAAGGGTGGAATCTTACATATAGTTTCTGGAGATATCCTTGAGGGATATGACCTCCTCTTTGCTAATGGGAAAATAGTTTCAATAGAACAGAATATTCAACCTAGTCCCGATACTGATGTCTTTGACATTTATCAGAAACATGTTGTCCCAGGTTACATCGCTCCCTTAACACAAATAGGATTAGTCGAAATAGGAGCCGTAAAACAAACACGGGATCACTCTGAAACAGGAAATATTAATCCCAATTTAAGAGCGAATGTGAGTTATAATGCCGATTCTGAATTAATCCCAGTTACTCGCTCTAATGGTGTCCTAATAGCGAACTCTGTTCCTTTATCTGGTCTGATTTCAGGCCAATCGTCGTGCATGCTGATGGATGGATGGACATGGGAAGATGCCACTCTTAAGCAATCTACCGCCTTACATATGAATTGGCCTAAAATGAATATTGATTTTAGGACAAATGCAAAAAAGAGTATAAAACAACAAAAGGAAAAATATCATGAAAAGCTTAGAGAGCTAAATCAGTTGGTAGAAATTACGAAGGCCTATCATCAAAGGACGTCCCAGAAAGAACGTCAGCTTATACAGGTACAAGATACCGATATTAAGTTGAAATCATTAGTACCATTCTTTGTAGAGAAACAACAAATTATTATTAATGCAAATGATGTGCGTCAAATTAAGGCAGCCATAATGTGGTCCATAAAAAATGATCTGAGGATAGTTATTTCAGGAGGAAAAGACTCTTGGATGATTCCAGAGCTATTAGTAAAACATAATATACCCGTGATCCTTCAAAATGTCCAAAGCCTTCCATCAAGAAGGTTTGAGCGTATACATTTACCTTACAGAATTCCAGCACTTTTACAAAAAAATGGTGTCAAATTCTGTCTGGCAACAAATCAGGGATATCCTTTTGATGGACATGTTCGCACCCTTCCAAATGAAGCAATGCGGGCATCCTCATGGGGACTCAGTAAAGAAGCAGCACTTAGATCAATTACGCTTTCTACAGCTGAAATACTTGGAATAGATAAAAGAGTTGGTTCTTTAGATCCGGGAAAAGACGCGACTTTCTTTATTGCAAACAATCATCCTATGGAAATTACAACAAACCCAATTAAAGCTTACATAATGGGCAGAGAGGTCGATCTTAATGATAAGCAGAAAATTTTATATGAGAAATATATAGAGAAATATAGAAGGTTGGGGCGTTTGGAATAATTTCAAGATAAATCTATTGTTCTTCATTTTGGTTTACAACAAATCCTCTTAGCCGATTTAATACCAAAGCTAAATCAATTTCTCGAAACAATCCAAAATCACCTAAGATCTTCTTATCACTTATGATATCTAAACCTTTTTCTTTAATATCCTCATTCACAACTTTATCAACTACATTTTTAATATTTGTTTTTCCATCCATATACTTTTTTGAATATGATATAGCATATCCTAAGGCTTTTGTCTGTGATAATTCAACAAGCTGTTCTATGTCTGTTAAGTCAATCTTTTGATCCCCAAAATTCAATTGATGAACTTCTTTTGCATTAATTTTAAATTTTTTCTGTTTATTGTACGGTACTACACTTGAAGAGATAGGGAACCGACGTAAAAAATTAAAATTTTGTTCAGCGGCATTACTCATTTTTTTTATTGGCAATTTACCTGAAATTTTACGCGCCTGTTTTGTTACGTCAATGGGCTTAAAATTCTTCATCCTTATTATTTTTTCGGAGACATCAAAGTATTTTCCTAAACTTCCCATTACAATTATAGTAGAGATATTTTTTCCATGATAGAGGTCTCTTACTAATTCAATAAAGGGTGTAATTGGTTCCTCATTTCTTTTAATGAGTTTCTGCATTTTTTTGTCCCTATACATGAAATTAGTCGCGCAAGTATCTTCGTCCATCAATAAAACATCTGCACCGACTTCAATTGATTCCATTATTGTAGCCGCTTGCGACGTACTCCCACTTGCATTTTCTGATGAAAAGAAAGTAGTCTTTTTACTAAAGGGTAAATTATTTATGAATGGTGAAATATCTGTTCCTGTAATGTAGCGTCCATTGTATGCCCTGACCTTGACAGCTCCAATACTTGTTACGCATTGTTCTCTACCATCTCCATTTATATGATTATAAATCCCCATTTCAATTGCTTCCATAAGGGTTGATTTACCGTGATACCCTCCTCCCGTAATTAAGTTTATCCCTCTCGGGATTCCCATACCTTTCACTTTTCCTGCATTCGGAAGAGTAATTTTAACCTCCATACTAATTGGAGAAGAAAATAATACCGATTCATTTTTAAGCATAGGTTTATCACTAAGACTATTTTTTCTTGGAAGGATTGCGCCATTGGCAATAAATGAAATAAGACCCATTTCCTCAATTTTTTTTCGAAGGAAAATTGAATCTTCGTATGAATTGACATGCTTTTTCAAAGCTTTGTAGTTAATGTTTTCATGATATAATGATAACTCAACAATCTTAGGTAATTCTTTAAATAACATTTCATCGGAAATCTGAAAATTTATTTTTCTCCCATTCGCAGGTAGCCCCATAAAAAATCTAATTTCAATAGTATCATCGTGAATTATAACGCTACTCCTCTCAAGAATAGCTTGTCCAGGAGAATTAATAGAAATCATACCACTAAATCCAGTCCCTCTTCCTGATCGAGATATATTTCTACTTGCAATAGAAAAATTTCTTGCTAGATAATCTGAGATTGCAATTTTTTGATCTTTAGAATTAATGTTGCAATTGATAATGTGTTTTTTTTTGGTATCTACAAAAATTCTGTAAATTCCAGTATGTGGCGGAGCATATGGATCTTTTGGAACTTGGTGAATATTTAAGATGAATTTGTCATGGTAATTATAATACCCAATCAGTGACTGCAAGCCAATATAATTTTTACCCCCGATTAACTCTAATTTCATTTTTAAATCAATTGCGTCTAACATAGTTTCCTTATTCAAATTAGATATTAAATCCATGCTATAAAAAAACTGTAGTTGCTGATTTTATATATTTTATTCTCTTGATAAATATGTCCCCTCTCCCTCCATGTTATCATTTTTCCACTGACTTTCATACTTATCACCATTTGAATAAGTAAATGTTCCAAGGCCATTTCGCTGATCATCTTTCCAGAGCCCATCGTATTTATCTCCATTTAAATAAGTGAAGACACCCCTACCGTTTCTTTTATCATTTTTCCATTCGCCAATATATGTTTCACCGTTATTATACTTAAAAAAACCATTCCCATTTCGCTGACTATTTATCCATTCTCCTTGATACTTCTCTCCACTTACATAAATAAAAGTTCCTTGACCATTAAGCTCACCATTGAGAAACTTTCCATTATATACATCACCATTTATATATGTGAACTTCCCATCACCAGTCCTATTGTTGTTTTTCCATTCTCCTTCGTATTTATTTCCATCAATATAAAAGATTGTTCCGTTACCATGCCTTCTGTCATTTACCCAGTCTCCTTCATACACCTCTCCATTTGAATAGGTGTATGTACCTTCACCAAACTTTTCGCCATTCTGCCATTCTCCCTTATATTCATCGCCTCCGGTGATTTTCATTGTACCATAGCCATTCATCATTCCATCTTCCCAATCCCCACTATATATATTACCATTTGAGTATTCTAATTTTCCTAACCCATGCCTCTTATCTCTATACCAATTTCCATTATATATATCACCATTTGAAAAAACAAAAACTCCACTCCCCTGTCTATTTCCATCAACCCATTCTCCCTCATATTTTGTCCCATTAGGATAATTTAATACCCCCAATCCATTTTTTTTATCCTTCGCCCAATCTCCACTATATTTATCACCATTTGTATAAAAAAAAGTTCCTGTTCCTGCTTTTTCGCCCTCAACCCAATCACCTGTGTATTTTCCACCGTTTGAAAAATTAAAAGTCCCTTGTCCATGAAACTCATCATTTAGAAAAAGACCCTTGTAAATATTTCCATTGCTGAAAGTATAAACTCCCTCACCTTGAAATTTTCCATTGGAAAACATTCCATCATAAACATTTCCATCTAGGTAAGTAAAAATTCCTTTACCATGAAATTGCCCATCAGAAAAAATACCATCGTATTTATTCCCATTTTTATATGAATAAATCCCCGGACCGTTTTTTTTATCATCATCCCATAATCCTTCATATTTATCACCATTGGCAAAACTAAATATTCCTTGACCTACTCTTTTATCATTTTCCCAAAAACCATTATATACATTGCCATTTGTAAAACTAAAAACACCTTTACCACTACGCTTATCATTTTGCCACTCACCTTCATAAGTACTACCACTAGTATATGTATAAGTTCCTGTGCCATGCATATTACCATCTTCCCACTCCCCTTTGTATTTATCACCATTTGCATATGAAAAAACTCCTGAACCGCTTCTTTGGTCGTCACTATAATCCCCCTCATACTTATCTCCATTAGTATGTAAAAAAACACCCTTACCCTCGCGCTTTCCATCCTTCCACTCTCCCTTGTATATATTCCCACTTTTAAATTTATATTCCCCATTCCCATTAAACTCACCATTCAAAAAACTTCCATCATAAACATCACCATCATTAAAAATTAATCTTCCCAATCCACTTTTTTTATCATTCGCCCATTCTCCTTCATAAACATTACCATTTCTCGAAGTAAGAATACCAATTCCAATTCTTATACCATCTTCCCACTCGCCTGCGTATACATCTCCACTTTTGTATTGCATTTTACCCTGACCATTTATTTTACCTTTTGAAAAATTCCCCTCGTATGTATCTCCATTATCATAAATAAAGGAGCCAACACCGGATATTTCTCCATTATCCCAATTACCATTGTATTGTCCAATACCAATATAAATCATCTGCCCAACTCCATGATATTTCCCAGCTAGAAACTCGCCCTTGTATGTATCCCCATTATTATGATGAAAGGCTCCACTACCAGTTCTTTCTCCATTTTCCCAATCACCTAAATATTTCTCCCCATTAACATATTTCATTTCACCTTTTCCATGAAAACGACCATCTAAAAATTGTCCATTATATTTATCACCATTTGCAAATTTATAAATACCATCACCTACTCTTTTCCCTTCTAGCCAGTCTCCATCATAAATATTGCCGTTAAGAAATGAATATTTTCCCTTGCCAGTTTTTTTGTCGTTTTTCCATTCACCTGCGTATTTCTGACCATCAACATAATATAAAATTCCGTAACCATTTCGAACATTATCAATCCATTCACCTTCATATTTTTCTCCATTTTCATATAGGTATGTTCCTCTTCCCTCTTTTCGATTGTCCTTCCATTCACCGTTGTATTCTGCACCTGACGAAAAACTGTAAGTTCCCTGGCCATCTATTTTATCATTTTTCCAACTTCCGGTGTAGATATCACCTCTTAAAAACTTAATAGTCCCTTGGCCTTCTCGCTTATTTTTTAACCATTCACCATCATATATATCACCGTTCGAAAAGGTATATTCCCCTCTTCCATATTTTTCTCCATTTTTCCAATCACCTACATATAATTCACCCCTGTTTGTATCACGAAAAGTGCCTTGACCTGAAAAATTGTCGTTAAGAAATTGGCCATCATATATATTCCCATTAGAAAAAGTAAGCTTTCCAAATCCATTCCTTTGGTCATTTTTAAAATCACCGATGTATTCATTCCCATTTACAAATAATAAAGTTCCTTTTCCTTCTCGCCTACCGTTTTTATAATCACCTATATACTGATTCCCATTTGTATAGGTAAAAGTTCCCTCACCTTCTCGCCTACCATCTTTGTAGTCACCTACATACTGATTACCATTTGAATAAATATATGTACCGGATCCTTCTCTTTTGTCATCTATCCAATTACCCTGATATATATCACCCTCTGAGTATGAAAACACACCATATCCATTTCTTTTATCATTTATCCAATTACCATCATACACATTCCCACTCTTGAATGTATAAACGCCTCTGCCATTTCGTTTATCATCTACCCATTCTCCTTTATATTTATTCCCACTCCTGTAAACAAAAGCTCCATCTCCATTTTTTTTGTTCTCTCTCCATTCACCATCATATCGATTACCATTAATATATTTATATATGCCAGAACCATTTCTTTTACCATCTCTCCACCCTCCATCGTAAATATCTCCATTTGCAAAATTTAATACCCCATCCCCATTTCTAAGATTATTTTGCCACTCACCATCGTAAGTGTCTCCATTTGAATAAGTATATTTGCCTTGACCATGAAACTGCCCATCTAAAAACGATCCCTCATATCTATTGCCATTAATTTGCCTCAAAACACCTCTTCCAGTTCGTTTATCATCTTCCCAGTTTCCAGTATATATTTCGCCATTACTAAACGAATAAGTTCCTTCACCCTGCCTTACACTACTCAGCCAGTTGCCCTCATATTTTTCACCATTTAAATACTTTAGTACACCATTACCATTAAACTTACCATCTAAAAACATACCCTGATATACATCCCCATTATTAAAATAAAATTCACCTAGACCAGTGATTCTACCATTCAACCATTCTCCAATATATTTTTCACCATTCAAATAATTGAATGTACCTGAACCATGGAATTTGCCATCCAGAAAATAGCCCTCATAAGTTTCACCATTTGCAAATGTATATAGACCGGTACCAGTGCTTTTATCATCTTCCCAGGTTCCATCATAGCTATTTCCATTTTTAAAACTATATTCTCCAGAACCGTGCCGAAAGTCATTTTTCCACTCCCCTTCATATTTTTCACCATTAATTAAATATAATGTTCCTGATCCATTTCTTTCTCCATTTTTAAAATTACCATTATAAATATTTCCATTAGCAAAGGTAAGCTGACCCTCTCCCTCTCTTTGGTTGTTTTTCCAAGAACCTTCATATTTATTTCCATTTATGTAAGTAGATTTCCCCTCTCCAGATCTCTTATCTCTTTCCCAATTTCCAGAATAGGTTTCACCATTTTTGTACATAAATATTCCGTCTCCATTTTTTTTTCCATTGACCCATGAGCCTATGTATTTACTGCTGTCAGCATACGTAAAGGTTCCTTGCCCATTAAATTTACCGTTAGAAAAAAAACCAACATATTCATCCCCGTTTGAATAAGTGTAAGCTCCCTTACCAGTTCGCTTGTCATCTGTCCAATCTCCTGAATAAATATTCCCATTAATCTGAGTAAACCTCCCTTGACCAGTTCTAGTATTATCTTTCCAATCACCTACATATTCTTCGCCATTTGCAAATGTTGATGCCCCTTGACCATTTCGCTTATCATTTAACCATGAACCTATATACTTTTCACCACTTGGGTACGTGGAGGTACCTTGACCACTACGTTGATTATCTATCCACAAACCTATATATTTTTCACCATTTGGATATATAGAAGTCCCCTGCCCATTCCGTTTGTCATCTATCCATGAACCAGCATACCTCTCACCGCTTGGGTATATGCAGGTACCCTGACCTTCTTTTCTATTATCTTTCCATTCACCTTTATACTCCTCACCATTTGCATATTTAAATACACCCTGTCCATTAAACTTTCCATCTAAAAACATCCCATCATATTGATCACCATTTGTGAAACTATACACACCCCATCCAGTTTGCTGGTCATCTACGTAATCGCCCTTATATGTATTTCCCCCTAAATACATAAAAACACCTTGCCCATGAAACTTTCCCTCTAAGAACATACCCTCATATTTATCACCATTGGTAAATGTATATAGACCTTTACCAGTCTGCTTATTATCTTTCCAATCGCCCTCATACTTATTACCATCGGAATAAAAATATGTACCTCTACCTTCTCGCTTATCATTAAACCAGGCACCATCATATCGATTACCATTAACAAATGTATAGATACCCTTCCCACTACGTTGATCCCCAAGCCATTCACCCTCATATTGATTACCACTTGAGTAAGTATATATACCCCAGCCATTCATATTACCATCTTTCCATTCACCAGCATAGTTATCACCGTTTGCATAGGTAAATGTTCCTTGACCGTTCCGTTTGTCTTTTACATAATTACCTTCATACTTATCACCATTTGAATATATAAATATTCCTCGGCCACTACGCTGATCCTCACGCCATTGACCATCATAAGTATTACCACTTA
>MDSW01107120.1_pt1 | contig 11693 bp, 9 predicted proteins | sample 811171 | NCBI WGS metagenome assembly MDSW01 (sample SAMN05326641, study PRJNA326480) | marine metagenome | isolation source: seawater | place: Atlantic Ocean: North West | collected 2012
GAATGGGTGGTTGTGCTATGATTGGTCAATCAATGATTAATGTAAGATCGGGTGGTAGAACTCGTATAGCCGGAATTGCTGCTGCAGTATTTTTATTAATTTTTATTTTATATACATCAAACTATATAGAGATGATCCCAATTGCAGCTTTAGTTGGTGTAATGTTTATGGTGGTCATTGGAACGTTTGCTTGGAATTCAATTAAGTTTTTAATGATGGTTCCAAGAAGTGATGCATTAGTTACAATACTTGTAACTGTTGTAACTGTTTTAGAAGATTTAGCAGTAGCTGTGATTGTTGGGGTGATCGTATCAGCTTTAGTTTATGCGTGGAAAACAGCTTCAAGAATTAGAGCAACGGAAAGACCTTCAAAAACAGATAAAGGTGCTAAGGTTTATGAAATAGAGGGTCCTTTATTTTTCAGCTCAGCCAATAGTTTTTTAGAAATTTTTCATCCAGAACTAGATCCAAAATTAGTTATCATTGATTTTGCAAAATCTAGAGTAATTGATCAGTCAGCGCTAAAGGCCATTGAAGACATTGCTCAAAAATATAATAGCTATGGTAAAAAAATAAAACTTAGACATTTAACTAAAGATTGTCATAAACTACTAAGTAAAACAGGGCAACTAGTTGTCGATAGTGATGATGATCCAGATTATAGTTTAGCAGTTGATTATGGAGTTAAGTTAAAAATTTTTGGAAAATAATTTTATTTAATTATGACCACAAAATTTGATGTAATTATCATAGGTGCTGGCGCCGCTGGTATGATGAGCGCTATAGAAGCTGGAAAACGAGGTCGAAAAGTCTTGCTTGTTGACCATTATAAAAAAATTGGTGAAAAGATTAGAATATCAGGTGGGGGGAGATGTAATTTTACGAATATTAACACTAACCCTAATAAATTTCTTTCACAAAATCCAAAGTTTGTGAGATCAGCTTTAAGTCAATATACCCAAAATGATTTTATAGCTCTAATAAATAAATATGAGATCAAATTTCATGAAAAAAAATTAGGACAATTATTTTGTGATCATAGTGCCCAGCAAATTGTTGAAATGCTACTTAAAGAGTGTGAATTAGCAAATGTCACAATTTTAAAAGAATTTATTATAAAAGACATTGATAAAGAAAATGATCAATACATTGTATCAACAGAAGATAAAAAATATTCGTCTCAGTCTTTAATTATTGCAACGGGAGGATTATCGGTTCCTAAAATAGGAGCCACATCGTTTGGTTATGAAATGGCTAAAAAATTTGATCACGATGTAATTGAGACTTTACCTGCATTAGTGCCATTAACCTTTAATGAAAAGATATTAGAAATATGTAAAGAGCTCACCGGTTTATCTGTTGAAGCTATCGTCTCATTTAATAAAACTTTATTTCAAGAGGGAATGTTATTTACACACCGTGGTTTAAGTGGGCCTTCTATTTTACAAATTTCATCTTATTGGAAGCAAGGTGATAATATTAAAGTTAATTTGTCACCTAAATTAAATGTTTATCAATTTTTAGAAAATAAAAGAAAATTAAATCCAAAATTAGATATTGCACAAATTATAAGTGATATTTTGCCAAAAAGATTAGCTCAAATAGTTTGTGGTACAAACAATGTAACAGGTAATATTTCTGAACTATCTAATAAAATTTTAAAACAATTAGGTGATAATATAAATTCATGGTTAATTAACCCAACAGGATCTGAAGGTTATAGAACAGCAGAAGTAACTCTTGGTGGTGTTAATACTAAAGAATTATCTTCAAAAACTATGATGAGTTTAAAACATAAAAATTTGTTTTTTATTGGAGAAGTTGTTGATGTAACTGGTCATTTAGGGGGTTATAATTTTCAGTGGGCCTGGTCTTCAGGTTATGTTGCTGGAAAATATGCATAAAATCAGCATATCGACTTAACCATTTGTATTTGTTAAAATGAACTTATGTGTGGAAGATATGTTGTTAAAAACCCAGTAACTAAAACAAGTAAATTAGTTAAATCTGCAATTCAAGTTGAAGATATTGAAAACTATAACGCTCATCCTTATCAAAAACTTCCAGTAATTAAAAAATATAAAAATGGTAATACTTTAGAGGGTTTGAAATGGGGACTAGTACCAGGTTGGGCAAAAGAAAAAGATTTTAAAGCATTAATTAATGCAAGGTTAGAGACCATTGATGAAAAGGTTTCATTTAAAAAATTAATTAAAAATAACCGATGTGTTGCGGTAGCTGATGGATTTTATGAATGGAAAAGGGAAGAGAAAGAAAAAACTCCACATTATTTTACAAGAAAAGATACTAACCCTATTTTTTTTGCAGGTATTTATGAAGAGGATCAATTTTGTTTAATTACAGAAGAAGCTAAAGATAACATCAGTGAAATTCATCACCGTCAACCAGTTATTATTAATCAAACAGATATTAATCGATATTTAAATTTAGAGTTACAAGGCTCAGCTTTTTTAAGAGAATGTAATAAACCAGATCTTATTTTTCATGAGGTTTCAAAAGAAGTTAATAAGCCAACAAACAATAGTGCATCTTTAGTTCAAGCAATATAAGATAGTATTTAACGAAATTTTAAATAAATGATAATAAAAATAAAGTCAGATCCAGCTGAACTTAAAAATGTTAGATCTAAAATTGATGAATTCTGTAAAACTAATTTTACATCAATTGATATATTTAAAGTTAAATTATCTGTAGATGAAGCATTACAAAATATTATTAGATATGCTTATGAAATGAACAAATCTAAGGATGTCATTATTGAATTTCAAAAAAATTCAGAGGGTAATTTTCAAATTTCAATTAAAGATTTTGGTAAGCAGGTTCCTATAGATAGTATTAAAGGAAGGGATCTTGAAGATGTTAAGCCTGGGGGTTTAGGTGTTTATTTCATTAAAAAAAGTACTAAGTTTTGTGAGTATAAGCATAATGATAATGGTTTGGGCACCACATTAACTTTAATTTTTTAATTATTCTTCCTTTATTAACTTAGGTTTTGAGCATTGATAGAACTGATTTGAGCCTCTTAATGAAGTTTGAAGTACACTAAGTTTATTTGAATTTTGATCATAGGTTACATCAGTTTTTATTTTTGAAAGTTTTCCCTTCGATGTAAATGATGTATTAGTTTTTTTCCCCATAGTAAAATTGACTTTTGTTTTTCCTTGGTTAATTTCACTTAAAACAACTGCATTTCTTTTAAAAGAATAAACCCAAACAGTAGTATTCTTATTATTTTTACATGTTAATTGATAAATATTTGCATTAGAATTATTAGGTATAAAAATTACAATAATGAAAAGAGAAAAAAAAACTATTAAAAATTTTGAAAACATAAAAATTTTTGTAATTGCATTTATAGCATTTGTATTTGCAAACTATTTTTATAATAATATTATAACAAAATCTACGGCAAATTCAGTTAAGTTTAGAGATGTAGAAGTAAAAATCGTAGGGGATATTAATTTAGAACTTAATTGTAAAGGTGCCAATAATCCAAATTCTTCTAGCGTAAATAGAGGTTTAGGTGAGACAACATCTAATAAATGTTCTGGCAAAGGAACTTTTACAGCAACAGTTCCACAACAAAGGTTTGTTGAACAGTAAGGTTTAAAAATTAATTTTTAATCAACAAGTTTTTTTAACTTCAAACCTTCATAGCATTTTTCCATCGTAAACATACCTTCTTTTGCAGATGTTTGAAGTGTTGATTGAATTTGCTCAACTTTTCCTTCTCTAATTAAATTTCTAATTGCAGCTGTCCCAGTCATTACTTCATGACATCCAATTCTTCCACCACCCTTTTTTTTTAAAAGTTGTTGTGACATTACTAGTCTTATAGATCCAGCCAACATAGTTTGTGCTTGTGTTTTTTGTGCAGGAGGGAATACATCTAATATTCTAGTTATAGTAGAAGCAGCATTACTTGCGTGCAAAGTTCCAAATACTAAATGTCCTGTTTCAGCAGCTGTTAGTGCAAGTGAGATAGTTTCTAAATCTCTCATTTCACCTACTAAAATTATATCAGGGTCTTGTCTTAATGCAGATTTTAAAGCTTTAGCAAAGCTACCCGTATCTTTTCCAACTTCTCTTTGTGAGACAATACTTTTTTTGTCTGGATGAATAAATTCTATTGGATCTTCAACAGTTATTATATTTTCTGCTCTATTAGAATTAATTTGATCAATCATCGCAGCTAATGATGTAGATTTTCCAGATCCAGTTTGACCAGTTACAAGAACTAAACCAGTTTTATGAGTTATAGCTTCATGTGCAGCTGGGGGTAAACCAAGTTTTTCAATATTTGGTATTTCAGTTATAATTTTTCTAAGAACCATACTTGGGCCATAAGAAGAGTAATATCCATTTGCTCTAAACCTTTGTCCTTCGACCACAACTGCAAAATCTAAATCACCATTATTAATTAAATAATCATATTGAGCTTTATCTAAGGTAGTTTTCCAAAAGCTTTCTATGTGTTCTCTAGTGATGACATCCTCGTTAAATACCTTGATTTCTCCACCTTCTCTAATTGCAAGAGGTTGATTCGATCTTATGTGAAGATCTGACAAATCATATTGTTTTGGATATGTTTTAAGTTTGTCAATTAGACTCATGAACTATTTTTCCTCTATAATGCAACTAAATACAAGTTTATTTGATTGATAGATTTAGTTTTCAAGATTCAACTATTCCTTGAATCCTTGTTTTTTTCAAATACTGTAAAAAAATAAGCAAATTATAGTTTTTTTAAACAATGGATAAAATTAAAGAATTATTAGCAAAGGTTTTTGCCCCAATAATACAGCAAATAGGCAAGCTTAATTTCAAAAAAGAGAAATTAATTGGTGTTGTATTAAAAGAAAAAGAACTTCAAATTTGTGAAATAGCTCTTGTAAAAGGTAAATGGAAAGTTTTAAATTTTTCAAATCAAGAAATTGCTGGCATAGGCCAAGATCAAGATATTTATTCTGCTGCAACTTATCTTAGTGATCAAATAAAAAATGCGATGTCTTCAATTAAAACTAAAACTAAGAATGTTGCTATATCCCTAGACCCAATTTTAGGACAAATCTATAATTTGCAAATACCTTTGATGGAAGAAGATAGCTTAAAACAAAATGTAGAGTATGGAGGTTTTTGGGAACAATTTGACGAAACCCCAGAAACGCTAGAAGATTATGAGACAAGTTATCAGGTCATGTCTAAAAACAAAGAATTAGAAGTAATGGATATTGCTTTAGTTACAATTGAAACAAAAGTTGTTGAGGCATACTCAAATATTTTTAGACTAGCAGGATACAATCCAACAATAATAGATCTTGCGCCATTTGCTCATATTAACACTCAAGCCTCATCAATAGGAAAAGAATCTTTTGAAATTCCTGTTGCAGTTTTAAATTACACACCCACTTCTAGTTTTTTAACAATTTCATCAAATAAATCTTTTCAACATATGGAATTAAACATTATCGATGCCGACAAAGTCTTATTAGATACGGTTGAAGATATAGAAAGTGTTGAAAATGAATTTTGGGATGAAATATTTGAAAGAGTAGGTGGTCAAATAAAACAATCTTTAATTGAATTTGAGACAAAAAACGAGTCTAGTCCAATTAGTGTTTTAAATATTATTACTGATAAAGCAAAAATAGAAAATTTTTCTATTGGCTTAGAGCGTCAATTAGGTGAGATGATAATAAAAAGATTTAATCCAAAAGACACATTTGATTTTTCAGATGAAGCAGAAAAATACCTAGACTCTTTAAAAAACCATTCTCTAATTTCTGAATCTTTAGGAATTGCTCTAAGAAAAGTTAATCCATTTGAAATTAATTCCCATGAAATGTTTTCTCTTAATCTTTTACCACGTTCTAACCAATTAAAAATTAATAGAAAATCTTTAGTGTTGGGAAAAACATGTTTAGCTTTTGCGTCTTTTTTTGTTTTTATAACCTTAGCTCATCTTTTACCGTTTAAAATTCCTCAAATTCTTGAAAACACAAATAGAATTAATGAAATTAAAACTTTTAATGAAGATATAGAGTCTAAAACAAACATCGTAAATGGATATGGAGCAAAAATTAGTCAACTTCAATCTAAAACTAAAAACATAATAGGATTAGGTTCAAACATTTTAACTACAGCTAAAGTTTATCAAGAATTGAATGAAAAAACCCCAGAAAATGTAAGATTTGTGAGCTTAAAAGTATCAGATAAAGATCAAATCACAATTGCTGGTGTTGCTAAAGATGACCAAAGTGTAGTTGAAATGATGAATAATTTAACGACACTTAATTCTGTTACAGAAACAAAAATTGAAACTCTAATAGGTTTATCAGAAGAAGATAGAATTGGTCTTTATACCACAGAAGGAGAGGCAGCTCCAAAACTAGAAGATTTACCAAAAGAGACTATTTCTAAAAAATTTACAATATCACTTAAACTAAACTCTGTTGAGGGCGAAAAATTTGATGATAAAAAAATTTATGCAGAATTAGTTAAGAGGACTAAGAAAAAATGATTAGATTATTTTTTGTAAGTTTAATATTTATTTTTTTCAGCCTTAAGGTAATTGCTGATCCTTTTACTCGTGAGATTGGGATAATTAAAGAAATTGTTGAACAACCAATTATTGAAGAAGAAATAGAAGAAGTAGTTGAAGTAATTGAGGAGGAAATAATTGAAGAAGAGATTATTGAAGAAGCTGTAGTTGAAGTTATAGAAGTGCCAAAAGAGGAAAAAAAAGTTGTAGAATCAAAAGTTATAAATTCCAATCCATTAATTGCATACTCATTGAAAGAATATGTTTTAAAGGGAGTTGCTACCAGAAAAGCAAAAAAACGTGACACTAAATTTAATAGAATAAAAATATCTAATTATGACTATGGAAACACGCCAACTATTCATACAGTAAAAGTAAACGAAGATATAAATGCAATTGCATTTAGATATGGTTTTTCAGTAAATGAGTTTAAAATTGCAAATGCTATCACCCCAGGTTCTAAAGAATTAATTATTGGAAGTAAATTAGTTGTACCTAATAGATTTCATAGAGTTAAAGAAAACGAGACCGTAGATAGTATTTCAAAAAAATATAATATCGATCCTATTCAGCTAGCGGCATACAATGAATTGCAAAATGATGAATATTTGATCATAGGTCAAAAATTATTATTGCCATTTTTTATTCATGTAACTCGAAAAGTAGAGTACTTAAAAACAGTTGCAGAATTATATGGTAGAGAAACTGAAGAGTTATTAAAAATTAACGATTTAGAATTTAAGAACTATATATTAATACAAGAAAACCAGCTAATTAAGATACCAATCCATGTAAACAAAAATTATAATTATGCAAATTTTGATAAAAAAAGTATTAATGATTATTCTATAGATATTAGAAATTTAGGAATAATTGAAATTAAAGGTTCACAATTCATGATCAGAGAAGGGGACAAAATTGGCAACAAAGATGGCATTGTTGTTTCAATACTTAATAATAAAATGTTAGTGCTTCAAGAAAATATGGAATATGAATTTTATATTAATGCTCCAGTCGCTGGACAATCTTTAGCAAGCTTACCTGTCAATCAAGTTGTAAATGACAATCAAGAAGAAATTGATCCAGGAAACAGTAATGCTGTTGATGATAATGTAGAAGTTAATAATCAAAATAGCAATCAAACGAATAATCAAGGAACAACTCCAAGTGATGCAAGCGATGTGTTAACTAATGTTGAGGAGTTATTTAACTGATGAAAATTAATAGAATAATTGTTTTGTTGTTAAGCTGTCTGTTATTAATCAGTTGCAATAAAAGACCAAAAATGGCCTATGATCAAAAAGATAAAGGAGCTATCCAAGATATAGAGTCATTTAATGTTGAATCAAGTGCTGAAAATTTTAGAAAATCATCTCAAGAGTTTAATGACACAAATTTAAAAATATTGGAAAAAAATACCAATAGTGAAATGGGCTCTAGAAGAGTAAACTTACAAAAACAAAGTCAACGATTATCAATTATTGATCATAACTTACCTATAAAAAACTTAGAAGATGATCTGGTGACTTTTAAATTTAATGATATTGATCTTAAGTCAGCCCTAAAACTTTTTGCAAGCACTGTTAAAAGAAATATAATTATTGGTAATGAAGTTCAAGGTAATTTGGTAATGGACTTTGAAGATATTAAATGGGGATCAGCAGTATATGCAGTTCTTGATATGAATAATTTAGTAATGACTGAAGATGAGCAATCTGGTTTATTAAGAGTTCATTCATCTGAACAATTTAAAATTTTAGCAGAGTCTAAGATTAAACAAACTAAAGAAATTAATGCAAGTTTAGCATCTCTTGGTACTAGTTCGGTTGGAGCTGGTAGTGAAAATGAAGAAAATAAAATAAGTGAAATTTTTAAAATTTTTTATCAAACATCAGCTGATGTGATTGCACCTTTAACAGCAGCAGTTGGTGAAAGTGTTACAATCACGGATGATCCAACAAATAATCAATTAATTGTAACAGCAAGTTTAAAAGAATTAGATAATGTTGATTTAACTTTACAAAAGTTAGATGTAGAAAAAAAACAAGTAATGATTGAAGCATATATAATAAATGCAACTGATAATTTTTCAAAAGCATTTAATGCAAATTTGAATGCATATAGTCTAGAGGAGCAAGCATCAGGTAGAGATAGAGTTACCTTTACAGGAATTGACACCAATCCATCTGCATCCACTGAATTTAGTACAGCTAATGCTACTGCTGGAGCTGATACTGCAATCTCAAATACTGGAATGATTGCGAAAGAAACTATAGCTGGAGGAGCTTTCCTTATGGGTAATTTAGGATTAACAAAATTAAAATTAATTATTCAAGCTTCAAATACAGACAATAATGCCGAAACTATTTCAAATCCTAAATTATTTGCAATGGATGGAGAAAGTGCAACTCTTGAGCAAGGAGTTGAACTTTTAAAAGTTATTCCTGCAGCAGGAGATGCTGCTGCTAGTACTGAGAAGGTTCCACAAAACTTAACTTTAAAACTTACCCCAAAAATTACCGGTGATAATAAAGTTAAAATTACGATAGAAATTTCAAATAACTCACCAGGTGAGAGTATTGGAAGTGATATTACTACCAATAAAGAAACAATTTCGTCTGTTGTACAAATTGAGACAGGAGATGTTGCAATCTTAGGTGGAGTTTATAAAAATACCAGGATTGATAATGAGCAATATGTGCCAATTTTATCTAGCATTCCAATTATTGGATCTTTTTTTAAACAAAAAGCAAAATCAGACGGTAAAACACAATTACTAATTTTTTTGACGGCAAATATTGTATAAGTAAAATAAAATACAAAAAAAATGCCAACAATTAGTCCTGAAATAAGTATTAAAATTACTGGATTATTAAAATCCATGGGTAAAGTTTCAGAGCAATCAATTTCTGAAGCTAAAAAAAAATATGAGGGTAATGGTAAAACTCCACTTGGTATTTTATCTTATTTATTAGAGGATAAAAAAATAGCAGAAGATGATTTAGTAACTGCTGTTTCAAGAAATTATGCTTTAAGAAAAGTTTTATTGAATGAGCAAGTTATTAAAAAAGATGCAATATCAAAAGTACCAAAAGAATTTATAACACAAAATGAAATGATACCATTTGAGTTAAATGGTAGAATTTTAAAAGTTGCAATATTTGATCCAACTAAGTCTACTTTAGTAGGTAAATTGAAAAGTATGACAGGTTGTAATATCGAACTTTATATTGCAAAACCGAGTAATATCGACGAAGCATTAAGATATAAGACAATTACTGAGTTAGGTAATGATAGCACCGAGGAAAAAAAGAAAACTACAGTCTCTCAATCAGTTAATCCAAATTTAAATGTTAAATTAAAAGTACCAACTACAAAATCTGGTAACGAAAATGCTGTTGTTGACTTTGTTGATCAATTATTACTTGAGGCTTTCTTGTCTGAAACTAGTGATATTCATATTGAAGTTTTTAGAAGAGGTGAGGCGAATATACGATTTAGAAAAGATGGTGTGCTGCAATTACAAGATCAGTTTAAAACTATTTTAATGGATAATTATAATGCAATTATTACAAGACTTAAAATAATGTCTGGTTGTGATATTTCTGAAAAAAGATTGCCTCAAGATGGAAAACTTAAATTTAAAAATCCAAAACCTAAAAATGAAGATGATGTGGATATTGATGTTCGTTTTTCAGTTATTCCAGCTAAAGAAGGTGAAAGAGTAGTGATGCGTTTGTTAGCTGCTGGTCCTGATTTAGCACTTGAACAAATTGGTTTAGATCCAGATGATTATGACAAACTTATAACAGCTATAACCGCACCTCAAGGAATGGTTTTAGTCACAGGTCCAACTGGTAGTGGTAAAAGTACAACTTTATACGGTGCTATTAAACATATTAATAAGCCTGGCACTAATATTATGACTGCAGAGGATCCAGTTGAATTTTATTTAAAAGGTGTTGGACAAATTCAAGCAAATGCTGAAATTGGATTAACGTTTGAAGCAATCTTAAAGTCTTTTTTAAGACAAGATCCTGAGGTTATTTTAGTTGGAGAAATAAGAGACAAATCCACAGTTGATATTGCTATTAAAGCTGCTCTTACTGGTCACTTATTACTTAGCACTCTTCATACTAATGATGCTATCTCAACAATTGTAAGATTGACCAATATGGGAGTACCTAATTTTATGGTTGCATCAGCATTTTCATTAATTGTTGCACAAAGATTAGCTAGAAAAAATTGTAAAAGCTGCTTATCAGAAGATACTAAAGCGACCAAAGAAAGTTTACTGCAATTTGGTTTTACTGAAGAAGAATTATCTTCGTTTAAACCCATGAAAAGCTCAGGTTGTTCAGAATGCAATAATAGTGGGTACAAAGGTAGACAAGGAATTTATGAAGTTTTAAAAAAATCTCCAGCCTTGGAAGCAGCAATTTTAAAAGATGCTAGAGCTGATGAGTTATTAGACTCTGCTATTAAAGATGGTTTTAAAACTATGCAAGTAATTGGAAGAGGTTTTATTAAATCAGGTGTTTTAAGCGTTGAAGAATACTCTAGAATATTGGTAGTGTAATATATGACAAGCTTTTTATATGCAGGAGTACAAGCTGGAAAAAAAATTTCAGGAGAAATTTCAGCTTCTGATTTTAAAAGTGCATCTACTAAATTAAGAGAAAAAAAAATAATAGTTACTTCAATTAAAAAAGGTAACGAAAAGTCTGATAGTAATAAAAAATCTGATGAGTTAGTAGATATTCCAATAAGCAATGCTCCAATAATATTTAATAAAGGTCAAATTTATTTAAACTTTGGTCCTTGGGCAACTGTGCCTCCTAAAGAACTCCTTCAGTTTACTAAAAAAACTGCAACAATGATCAAAGCCGGACTTCCAATTCTTGAGTCTATAATGATGATAAGAGATCAAACAGTGCAAATTAAAATGAAGATGACAGCAAATAACATTGTTAAAGATTTAAATTCTGGTGTGAATTTAACTGAAGCATTTTCAAAACATCCTAAGGTATTTGATAATATATATCTTAATATGATTTCAGCAGGTGAGGCAAGTGGTAAACTAGATGAATTTTTACTTAAACTAGTAGAACTTCTTGAAAAAAATTCAAAA
>MDSW01220892.1_pt1 | contig 11691 bp, 12 predicted proteins | sample 811171 | NCBI WGS metagenome assembly MDSW01 (sample SAMN05326641, study PRJNA326480) | marine metagenome | isolation source: seawater | place: Atlantic Ocean: North West | collected 2012
CTGTTCTGTTTCTGTACCTTCATTAGGCGTATTTTTTTTGCTGCTGGTTTATTTCTTGACATTTCGAGCACCTTCTCAGATTCTTCGGATGGACGCACTACGGCGGCTCTTCGATTGGGACAGGAGCAATTGTTTCAATTGCTCATCATTCATGATGGAGTTCAACTTTCCTTCATTGTGAAGTTGAACAATGGTTTGCTTAATCATTTCAGCACGCTCGGGTGTTGCCAGAGCAACAGTTGAGAGTCGAGAACGGGCTTCAGATGAAAGTAATTTTTTCATAGCAGCATCAAGGTTTTGAGATGCCTGTTGCTCTTGTTGAGCCTTGATTTCTGCATCGGCTTGTTGTGCAGCCTGTTGTTGCAATTGTTGTTGAAGAGCGATGCGACGCTGTTCACGTAGTTGGTTCAACTCATTGTCTTGAGTCGAAACCATACTTGACACCTCATTCACTTCCTTCAGTATTTTGAAAGTCCCGGATATTGTTCTTCTGCGAGAGGTCGACATTCATGGGCGACTCCGTCAATCATCTTATGACCAGCAGCGGTAATTTGACGTCCTTTGAACAATTGAAGTTGTTCTCCATTTTCATCTTCGACCAAACGACCGGGGACTTTTTCCACAAGTCCTTTTTCTTCAAGTTGTTGAAGTGAAGTTCGAATAATATGTCGAGAAGCAACGCCTGGTGTATTTGGTCCAGCACCGTTGTCTTTACGTCCACCAAATGCTTGAGCCAGGTGAGTGACTCCAATTGGGCCTTCACGGGCAACCTTGCGAAGAATGGCAGCGGAACGAAGGAACCACCAATTCTCTTGCGATGGAGGGCGTTCTCGGTCTGCACCAGTTTTAACGAATTCAGCCCATTTAGGGGTTGAAACACTTTCAGTTTCTTCGAGTCGCGCAGCAAGAGCTGGGTTAAAGATTTCAGCGGGTATATCGTAAAGAGTCGTCATGATAAGACACCGAGCATTTTGCCGACCGAACTCCCCTATATGAAGAGAACGGGTAAAACGGCCCGCAGAATGCGTCCCAATATCCTTCAGTTATGCGAAAAATGACAATGACAAGGGTTCAAGAAAGAGAGGTTCGTGGAGGGGTTGATGAAGAAGGCTTTAGCGCAGAATCCGAATCTCTTACGGACGTTATTGGGGCTGTCAGTAACTTTGATTCTTTTGCTATCATATGCTGTTTATGGGGCCACAGTCTCCCCTTCTTACTATCTCTATGACACGAATACTCAGGAAACGGAACATGTCATTGATGAGCCAATCCCTCTCTATCAAGAATCTACGAACACAACGACGTGGACATGGAATATTCCTGCAAATGGTTCAAATTTGACTTGGGTACACCTCACAGCACTCGAACTTTCCTCGGATTCAACGGTTCGATTAATCAATGCAGCCGGATTGTATAGCCACCGCCTTCTGGGAATCGAATCGGACCAATCATTCAGTTGCGCTGAACAATGTCAAAAAAACACCACGCATGAAGTCGAATCGGAATCCGGAGGTACCGTTGATATTTTTGCACTCACCTCCTATGACCCTGCACGAAGAAATAACGGCACCGTATACGGTTCCGACATTGCTGAAGCAACTTCAAAGGCAAAAGCATTGATTGAATACGAACACAGCCCCTCCATGATACGTGTTGAAATTATCGAACAAGGTGAAAGACAAACATCCCCTGAAATTCGTGTCGTAACCGTCAATGAAGAATTTGACTCCATCGCGGTCTTTTCAGTTGATGCGGCAACTGAATTTTTATGGGCCCTTGCTGCTGTTGTAGGTTGTTTCTCAATGGTTCTTATTCCATCTTTCACGGTCTATTTTGCTGCCAAAGCAAAAGAAAAGAAAGATCAAGTGAAATTGCAAGAATCAGAAGAGCAAGTGAAAGCATCTCTCGAAGAATCTTAAGTATCGGTTCCCCCAAATGTCTCATATATATTGAAGACATGTGGTATTGTGAGCACCATGCAGAAGTTTGTAGCATTCCTCTTTTTATTTCTCTTGGTTGGGAGCAGTGCCCCGACATCTCAAGGGACTGAAATCGTGGAATCAAAGGACATGCAGACTTCGGGGCGTGCGACTGGCGTTGATGTAACTGTTACTGACGTTTCCTTCTCGTATACGACCGCAGGTGATGAAGAACAATATCGAATGTTTTCATCAAATTATCCAGTACCCGGATTCAACAGGCCTGCACTCTTGTATGTCGTTGATGCGGTCGTCGATGTCCCAATTCAAGTTGATGTCATGGTCGAAAACCTTGGAACTGCGTCTTCAGGTACTATTGATGTCAATATCAAAGTCCTTCATAATGAATATACTCTTTTTGAAATGATCAATGAGACTGTTCAATTGGGCAGTTTGAGTGGAGGGAATTCCAATTCCATTTCAAAAGTATTTACACCAACTTATGCTGGAAACCATACACTCTCCATCCGGGCAACTTCGACTGTAGTCGATGACAATCCACAAAATGACGTGCAACTCGGAAGCCTTACTGTTGCAAGCAGTTACTTCAATTGTGATAGTTTAGTGGGCTGGAGCGCAGGTACTCAATGGGGACTAAGTACAGATACTGCACTTTCAATGGGAAGTAGTTGTCATGTAGGCAACGGCCAATCCTCGAGTTACAATAATAATCTTGCAACATCTTTAGTCACCCCAGTGATGGATATGTCCGATGCTGTATCAAATCCGACACGAACAAATGGATTGAGTTTCTATTATACTGGAAGTGCCGCATCTGGTGATGTTTTGAAAATTGAAGTCCTTTCGACTATGGGTAATTGGTTTCAATTGGGAAGTATCAGCAACACCATCGACCAGAATTTTATTGATGGACAAGATTACCAAACATTTTCAGTGAATAATGCAGGAGCTACATCTCCACTCATTCCAACACCGCAAGAGTACTTTCACAGCCAAACTCAATTCAGATTTTTGTTCGAATCTGATGCTTCAGGAACCGATATTGGCTACTACTTTGATGATCTTGTGTTCGTGTATGACCAAAAAGTAAGACCGGATGAATATGCACTGTCCTCAAATGGAATTTCAACAGTCGGTTCAGTACCGGGCCAATGGGGGACTGTCCGTGTGGAAGTAACCAATGATGGAAATATCTCCGATTCTGTCATTCCACACATTGAGGGGTTACCTCAAGCATGGAATGTCTATTTCGCACATCCAAGCGGTGTTTCAATCAATACACAATCAGGAGTGCTATTAGCACCTGGTGAATCTAAATTCATCGATATCAAAATACAACCTGATGAAAATGCAACCACTGGCCTTCAACAAATGATGTTCAAAGGAGTATCCAGCCAGTATACACAGGTGAATACGACCCTACCAATGCAATTTCAGGTCGCTCCAGACCGAGAACCGTATATTGTAAAGCCTGATGTTTCTCCATCATGCCCTCCAGGAAATACCTGCTACTTTTCCATTGAAGTGCAAAATTTAGGAGATGCGACCGATGTCTTTGATTTGACAATTGATTCCTCAACTTTACCATCAAACTGGGGTGTGAATTTGGCATGGACACAAGATTCGAGTGTATTGGTTCGCACTGATTCACCCGCACACATTGATTTCACATTGACAATTCCTGCCGACGCAATCCCAGATTCAATGTTCAGTTTTGCCTTAACTGCAGTTTCTCAAAATAATTCAATCCGTACACATACCGAAAGTATTGCTGTGTCAGCATCAATGATCAGCGATGCAGGAATCGCATTAACTGAACAGCAAATGCCAAATGATTTGACAATAGATGCAGGAGAAACTCTTTCCATTGAATATACCATTTGGAACAACGCTACTCGTCAAGATATATTTTTCGTATCATTACTTCACGACCCACCTGGTCAATGGATTATTGAACAACCAGGACTCGATAACGCTGTCATTAATGGAGAATCTTCTACAACGTTTCGAATCGACATTACAGCGCCAACTACTGGTCAAGCAGGTGATATGGCTCCATCCATTACACCTCAACTTACATCAAAAAGAAGTGGCATGGAATTTCAAGGCCCTGCATTCGACGGCATTGTTGTGAGTACGGTAAGCGACCTTGAGTTACGTCTTCTAGAAGCTCCACAGAAATTAACGCCGGGTGTGGCGTCCAAAGTCCTCATGGAAGTTGAAAATAATGGAAATGGACAAGTTTCAGCCGCCCTTTCCAGCGAATCAATTCCAGATTCTTGGAGTTGGTGGATGCGTGTTGACGATGCAAATCATACTGGAAATATCGAATTATCGCCGCCCTATGATGACGCGGATATTGTTGAAATTGAAGTTTGGATAATATTACCGAGCGTTGAAAAAGCGGGTGAAATACATTCAATTGAATTTTCTGTATTCAACAGCGATGGGCTTCTTGATTTGGATCTGAGTGATAATGTTGTTTCTTTTGATTCCATCACGGCATCTGTTCGGATGCCTGCTCTGCACGCTAATCAAAGTGAAACAACGGCCAGCGTAGGTGGGACTGCTTCGGTCAATGTTACTGTTCAAAACATTGGGAATGCTGCTGATGACCATTTCTTTGTTCTGGCATCAGTATCGATATCACCGCCCCACCAAGGTGTAATGGCCTTCATGAGCATTGGGTCTACTGGTGCATCTTACCCACTCGATACTGCAAATCCATTCATGATGTCAGCAGGTCAAGCAATGCTGGTTGCCGTCGATATTATGATTCCAGATGATTTACCACTCAATACTCGAATCGTAGTTTCGTTCGATGTAATAGCAGGTGAAGATGAAGATTCAAGACCCTATGAATTGAACCATGAAGTACTGATTTTAGTTGATAAACAAAGGGTAATGGATGCAGAAATGAGTCTTCAATCAGAACAAACACATACAACTGGCATTCCTGCACCGTTCTGGATAAATGTGACATCTTCTTCAACTCAGTCCGAAGAATATCTCATTCGTATCGTACAACCCGAAAGTTGGCAAACTGTTTGTCAAGGTATATTGGTCAACCAAACCGGCCAAATTTTAGAACATGATGCTGGGCATCTGACGCCTAAATACACCGATATGATGTGTGAATTACATCGCCTTGGAGGAGATACAGAAGGTGAAGTTACGGTGACCATCGAATCAACTGACGGCGTGATGCAATGGTCGGATAGCCGGTCCTTCTCATTCACCACTGCCGAAGAAGAAGGTTTTGCAATGGATTCAGAAATGATCGCGACTTCAATTGCAGGCGTACTTTTTGTTGCTATACTGCTCACATTACTGTTGCGTAAAAGAAGCACACTTACCGAAGAAGATGATGAAGTCGAGTACCAAGAGCCGCAAATACAACACGTAGTTAGCGGACCTCCTGTATCCTCAAATGGCCCTCCTGCATCTCAAGTTACGAGCCCCACCATTGTCAACCAAGCACCCGTAGCTGAAAATCCAGTCAATACACATGTCGGGCCACAATTGCCACCTGATGGACTACCAGCAGGATGGACGATGGAACAATGGCAATACTACGGCCAGCAATATCTTGATGCGAAACAGTAAGGGACTCGATTCAAGAGGCGAAGACATGGCAAATGCATACCCTCCAGTTTGGTACTTACTCTGGCTGGTTATCGCCTTATGCGGTGTAGGGACTTGGTTTTTACGAAATTTTACAGAGCGAATTGAAGCAACACGCCTTGTTGCTTTCACCGGTGTTGCTTCGATGTTGGTCATGGTTGTTTGGACTTTCACGGAATTTTGAGGTGAACGTATGGAACTCGCTGATGCTGATGAACACCAATATTCCGACAAGTATCCTTGCCGATTGCCAGTCTGGTGGGCACGAGTGGGTGAAATAGGCCCACACACTCAACAAGATGGTATCACTGGCAAGAATATTGTTTTGAGAATTGAAAAACGTTTTACCCGTTTTGAACGGTTCTTGGCAAAACTACTGCGAGCACCAAAAGAGGTAAGGCGACCTCTTGATTCCATGAACAGCATGCTTTGGGAACTTGCTGATGGCTCAAGGAGTTTTCAAGAAATATGTACTGCGATGGATGATGTGTTTCATGAGGACATTGCACCAGTTGTTGTGAGAACCGCAGCTGGTATTGATGCACTGAGTTCAAGGAATCTCATGACGTGTCTTCAGCACACATTCACACAGAAGTGGAATATTGGCCCAGGGCAAACGCCACATCAGCAAATACTCGGAAAGATTGATGAAAAAATCGGATATGATATTGAACCAAGAACCGAGGTAGAGGCTCATTTTATCGAAGCAATTCTTCAAGATTCTCAACAGGGCGACCAATCCGAGTAGAACCTCCGAAATCAAGCCACGGCCGTTCCATTAGATGTCCATGCACAGAGAGAAAGCGTGCTACGGATTCGATACTCGAACGGTCGACATCAGGGGATTCGAGTTCTTTGAAAGCCTTATCTTTCCAACGGATAGCCATTCCTATATCCCCCTCAAGCCGCGACAGCAGTGAATGAAGAGTCTGATAATCAAGGGGCGAAACCAAATACAGATGAACATTGATTTCATGAGATGATGCATCACACAAGGCAAGTGCTTGCCGTGATTTGGAACATCGTGGATTATGGTAGAGAACGGACATAGAAGTGCCTTGAATGGTTGACTTAAAGTGGTTGCCAAACCAATCGAAATCCAATTCCATCACTGCGAAGACTTTCGATTGCAGAACCTCTTGATGAACATCGAGTGGAGTCCGATTCTGTGAACCATGAGCCTCCTCGATGCACCCTGCGTTCCGAAGACCCGTTCATCGATGTTTGAATTCCTTCATGGCGTTCATAATTTGCTTCAAACGTGTCTTCGCACCATTCGGATACTTGACCATGAAGATCTAAAAAACCCCATGGATTAGACTTTTTCTGACCAACTTCACGGGTACTTGCACCAGAATTACCAGCATGCCATCCGTAATCATTGAGGTCTGCATCACGGTCGCCAAAGGCCCAACGAGTGGATGTATTAGCACGTGCCAAATATTCCCATTCGGCTTCTGTAGGAAGGCGCCAAAAACCCATTACTCCGAGCCGTTCAACATCATGATCACGTTGGTTAAGAACGGAGAGAAATTCTTGAACATCGAGCCAAGAAACTCGCTCGACAGGTCGCAGTCCTGCAGCCCATCCTTCTGTAAATGCGGAAGGATTTGAAGACATCACCGATTGCCAATGCGCCTGAGTTACTGGGCGTTCGCCACAAAAAAAGGGTTCAGATATGGTTACTTGATGAGTTGGTTGTTCAGAACGAGTTCCCTTTTCATCACCCATTAGGAAAGTTCCTGGTTCAACCAAGAGATACCGCCCTCCGAAATCATCATCGAATGAAGGACGATTTTCAGTCATTCAACTCACTCAGTTTGAGATGCGAAGAGAGAGGCCGTATCCATAACCGAATCAACCAATGCTTGAAGGCGATTTGAATTGTCCTCATCTGATAAATTTCCTTCAGCATCAAAAGCCTCTTTCACATGACCAATGGCTAGTTGTTCAGGAACGGGCCATGCATGAAGCCACCGAAGCATAATTCGCATGTGATTGAGTGTATTCGAATTTTGCATCCCACCTAGAGTGCACATGAGGCCAAATGGTTTACCTCCAATGTGTTTATCATAAAGCCAATCAAAAGTATTCTTCATCACACCAGACATGGTTCCGTGATATTCAGGGGAGCAAACGAAAAAAGCATCACACGAGGAAGCCAAGGATTGAAATTCCTTCACATTTGCATTCTCCCAACATCCATCTTCACCTACAAAGGGTAGAGGTTTTTCTGCACAATCCCAAGACATAATTTCGGCGCCTTTCGATTCCGCATAGGAGAGTGCAAGGTTCACCATCATTCCACTTTTCGAAGATGGTCGGTATTCGCCGGAGAGGCCGAGGATTCGCAGGGGCGTCTGAGTCATGTTCCTTACTTCAGTCGGAGGCTTTTCAATTTAGTGCCAATTTCCGAAGTACAGCGAGAAGCAATGCTTATGCCGGTCGCATAACCGCTATGTCTTGGTGACACGATGAACGGGACCGATGAAAATTTCGAAAACCCCACAGATTCCAATGCAATTTCAGATGCTGTCGAAGAATCCATGGCCGCAGCACTGCGTTCAGCCGGCCTGGGAAACATGGTCGAACATGTTGAAGTAAAGCAAATGGGCTATTCGGAAAATGTTCTCGAGCGGGTTATTCAGCAGCATGAAATTTCAGACAGAGAAGGTTTCCTAACCTTTGCCCACTCAATGGATGAAGACGGAAATAATTATTTGCGGGAAGAAGAACTGCAAAAGGCTGCTAAAAAGTGGATCGAGCAACAATCCAAAACAGTGGTGGAACAACCAAAGAGCGAAAACTCGGTAGAATTTCTTCTTCAACTTGGTGAAGAATGTTCTCGGAAAAATGATTCAAACGGTGCACTTACCGCTTTCAATAAGGCCATTGCATTAGACCCTTCATGCGACATGGCATGGTTTAATCGAGGCGTACTACTTGAAGCAGAACAGGATGCCCGTGGTGCCAGACAAGCCTTCCAAATTTGCCTCGACATCAATCCAGATAATGCTCCAGCAACTGCTAATATTGCAACTCTTTTGGAAAGAATTGGTGATGAAGCTGCTGCGTATGAAATGGCTGTTCGCGCACTGCATTTCTTCCCTGGCCACCCCTTATTACTCGATGTGAAAAATCGATGTTCAGAAAGTGGTGAAAAGATTTCCTTGGAATCAATGCCAATACAATCTCCCACTCAAACCTACAACCACCAGGAAGTAGCAGAAGTGATGGAAGAAGTCGGGGTAACCGATAAAGGTGCGATACTCGCTGAAGCGGTACACCATGATGATGACCAAAATCAGCATCTTGAATACGAAGAACTGAAATCTGCTGCTGAAGTTGTTGCAGCGACACAGGAAATACAACAAGTGATTGAACAAGTTGAAGAGCCGGTGCTTCAAGAAATACCAGAGGTTATCGAAGCAGTAGAAGAGAGCCCTCTTAATTTAGATGAATTGGTGGAGCAAGCAACAACAATGATTCGTTCTGGCGAGCCCCAATCTGCTTTAGAATTACTGAGCCCTCACCTCAAAACAATTGGTGCAGAACATGCCGGTGCTTGGAGAATTGCTGGAGGTGCAATGGCTCGACTTGAACTTGATGACCATGCTATTTCTGCACTTGAACATGCTCAATCACTTGACCCAAATCAGGGCTCAGGTTGGTTTAATTTGGGCTCAATTCATCAAAGAAAAGGCGACAATTCTCAAGCCATTGAATGCTATCTGAAAGCAATGAATGTGCAAAATGGTTACCTCAAAGCTGCAATGAAATGCAGCCAACTCTGTAATCAAACTGGAGATCTTGAAAATTATCTCAACTCAACTCGAACGATTCTACAAATAGAACCAAACAATTCCGTACGGGATGAATTTATTCGAGTTCTCATTGAATTGGCTGAAGGAGAAGCAAATGTATTGGAATCTGTGCAAGGAATACCTCCAACACTTCCAGAAGGACCACATTTGGCTCAAGAAGCACTTGGATATCTAGGAGATGGGGAAACAGAATTCCATGCACGTGCACATACTGCAGCAAAGAATGATGTCGAAGCCGTAACTATTTGGAAATCAATGATTAAGGTTGATGGGGAAAATCCAGAAATCTGGAGAGGACTTGCTCGTTCCTTAGAATCTGCAGGCGATTTGGAAACTGCTCAAAAATGCCATCGAAAGGCTGACCAACTCGGTGGTGTCGTGCCAATCGAAGAAGCAGTTCCCGCCCCTGTTGAACAGGCACCTATGGAACCAGAAGTATTTGAGCCAGTTGAAATGAGTGCCGACCCACAAGAAAAACAGGCAGATTACTACATGAATGCACTTGGATTACAAACCCAGCAAGAACCTCAAAACACTGTAGAGCCTTCTTCTTCACTACTGACAGATTCTGCACAGACTCTCAGTGAACGTCCTGCAATTCAGGAGGCAGAAGTTCAGCAGCCTATTCAAAGTTCATTTGATTTAACTGAAGCAGCGATTCAAGCACAACAATTAGCTTCTGTACCAATTGATACTGAAGTTGACTCAAGTTCAGTTTCGAACCAAGATGTTGCATGGTACAATCAAGGTGTTGGATTGATTGAAGACGGTAAATTTAGAGAAGCGCTCTCATGTTTTGACCGTGCACTCCCTTCTTTTGCCGGCGATGATGAAATGATTATTCGCATTCTCAATGGTCGAGGAAACGCCTATTATTATCTTGAAGAATATCCTAAATGTGTTGAATCATATCATCAAGCAATGCTTATTCGACCCGCTGAAGTTCGTGGCAAAACCCTCTACAACATGGGAAGTGCCTATGCCGAAATGGAACGCTATCCAGATGCGATGAAATGTTTCGAACAAGCAATACCTCGTGGTCTTGAAGCCGAAGAAATCAAGCGGGCAAAAGAACAAATCCGACGATGTGGAATTCTTCTCAAAGAAGTTGAACGTAAGAATAAACGTCGTTGAAGGGCTTCAAAACCCTGAATCAAAGAACAGGTTCATAGAGAAGTGGTGTCTAGAACCACCATGGACTGCGGGACATGCGAAACTTCTGGCCCTGTACAAGTTATGACTCCAGAAGTCGTCAATGTGAATTTAACCATCTCTTCAAAGGCGCAAGAAATGCTTGGTGATGCATTTGGAGACGACCGTTCTATGGCCCTTTTAGTTGGTGTTTTATCCGGAGGATGTTCAGGCTACATGTATGATTTACAAATAGTTGAAGAAACTGACCAAAGTTGTCAAGAAGTCATTATTGATGGATTCCGAGTATTGGTACCGAATGCATCTAGCCACCTCCTTGACGGAATCGAAATAGATTATGTAGACCGTCTTATGGGTGGAGGATTCAAAATCAACAATCCAAATGCTGAATCCTCTTGTGGTTGCGGCGAATCTTTCGCTTGAGGTTCAACCATGCCTCGTGTGGCTTACAATGATTCTGCACTTACTGTGTGGCAAGGTTCTGATGCATTGCAGTTCATCGATGGATTGTCTTCAAACAAAATGATTGACATGGTCGAAGGTGAAATGAGACAAACTGTATTCACATCATCACAAGCTAAGATTATTGATCTTGCCACTGTGTTTCATATGGGTACTTTTCTCGCCGTACATTCGCATCAATCCCATCTAACGGCATTATTGAACCATGTGACGCCACGTATACTCAATCAAGATGTATCGATTAACGACGCTACTTCTCGCAATCAATTTTGCATTGAATACGAATGTTCGAATTCAAATATTGGGAGTTTTGAATCTGTTCAAGGCATCACGCATGGTTATGTTGGAGAGGGTTATTCTCTCCTTATTGCTTCAATCGATGTCGAATGTATCTGTGAGGGCGACATCAAATTCTTTCACGAATGGAGAATACAACATGAAGTTCCTTGGAATAAACATGAAATTCTTCAAAAACATCACCCACTCTCTGCAGGTTTAGGCCAGCTGGTTCATCCGAACAAGGGGTGTTATATCGGGCAGGAAGTTCTTGCTCGTATGATTTCACGTGGACGGCAAGGGAAAAAATTTCTCCGAATAAAAAACGGAGATGTTGAAGACAAATTCGTTACGACACACGGAGAGAAATACTCTCTCGCCATTGTTCGTGAGCCACGTCAATAACCGAGTAA
>MDSW01080043.1_pt1 | contig 11690 bp, 12 predicted proteins | sample 811171 | NCBI WGS metagenome assembly MDSW01 (sample SAMN05326641, study PRJNA326480) | marine metagenome | isolation source: seawater | place: Atlantic Ocean: North West | collected 2012
ATCTTTAACACAAGTTTTAATAGATTTAGATCCAATTTTAAATTCAGAAAAAATAGAAAAGATTTTATGGGATTCCAAGGAGTTTTTTCAAATTTTAATACAGCATAACATTAGTTATAAGGGGCCTTTTTTTGATGTTAGCATCGCAGATTATTTAATTAATCCAGACTCTAATCGCACATTATTAGGCATGCTTCAAAAGTATAACATTGAAAGTATCAATTTTGATTTACTAGATTTTAATATAGATCAGCATGTCTCCGCTTATTTAATTGAAATGACAATATTTTTATTTGAAGTAAAAAATAGATTGCTTAAACTATTAAAAAAAAATGAATTATTAACATTATTTTATCATGTTGAATTGCCGCTTGTAGAAGTTCTAATTAGGATGGAAAATAATGGAATAAATCTTGATGTAGATTCACTTACCCAGTATTCACAATACTTGTCTAGTCAGATAGCGATTTTAGAAAAAAATATATTTGATAAATGTGGCACAAAATTTAATATAGCATCGCCAAAACAATTAGGAGATGTGTTGTTTGTTAAAATGGCTCTTTTAGAAAAACCTAAAAAAACAAAATCTGGTCAATTTTCTACTAGTGAATCAGAGTTATTAAAGTTAAAAGGAAAGCACAGTATTATAGATGATATATTATTATTTAGGACATATCAAAAATTGTTGTCAACATACGTAAAAACGCTACCCTTACTGATAGACGATCAAGATAAAAAAATCCATACAACGTTTAATCAAACTATTACTAATACGGGTCGTTTAAGTTCCAAAAATCCTAATTTGCAAAATATACCGATTAGAAAAAATGCAGGTAAGGATGTTAGAAAAGCGTTTGTTGCATCTAGTTTAGATTATACTTTAATGGCTGCTGATTATTCGCAAATTGAATTGAGACTAATAGCAGAATTTAGCCAAGAAAAAAATATGATGGATGCTTTTTTAAACAATAAAGATATACATACTATTACTGCATCAAAAGTGTTTAAAGTAGACCTGAAAGATGTTACTAATGAGATGAGAGCAAATGCTAAGACAGTAAATTTTGGCATTATTTACGGTGTTTCTGCTTTTGGACTAAGCGAACAAAGCACCTTAAGTAGAAAAGATTCGGCCGTCTTAATAGAGGAGTATTTTAAAACGTATCCTCGTTTAAAATTGTATGTAGATAAACAGATTTTAATTGCAAAGCAAAACGGTTATGTTAAAAGTATCCTAGGTAGAATGAGATATTTAAGAAATATTAATTCTAGAAATTCTTTTATAAGGAGTCATGATGAGCGTAATGCTGTTAACATGCCTATACAGGGTTCGGCAGCAGATATTATTAAATTAGCTATGATTCGTATTGATAAAGAATTTACAAATAGAAATTTAAAATCTAAAATGGTGTTACAGGTTCATGATGAACTCGTATTTGACGTATATCTTCCAGAACAAAAGATTGTTAGAGAAATTGTCCAAAAAAACATGGAGAATGCTTATCCTTTCAAGGTGCCATTAAAAGTAGAAATTGGTTTTGGAAGTAATTGGCTCGAAGCCCATTAACGGAAATTACTTTTTGTGAATATATGTATATAGTACTAATAATGCTGCTACCCCTATAAAGTTTGCTTGTCCAAACTGACCTATTGCACTTGAAATATTGCCTACTACATTCCAACCAAGTAGTGGGGTTCCAATTATTAGCTGAATAACTACACCAAGACATAGAAAAGGCACAGCAATTTCAATACCTTTTGTAAGTATGCTTTGTATTTTGTCAAGTATTTTTTTCATATGAATGAATTAATAAATTTATCTAAACTTAATATAATTAATTGAAATAAAAAAAAAGCCCACTCAAACGAGTGGGCTTTTTTAATCAAGTAAGATGATTACTTAAGAAATGCTAAAACGACAAGCAACGTAACTAATCCAGTAAAGTCATTGCCTATTCTGCCAACAGCATCTCCGATAGCACCAATCACATCAATAAATCCACCAACACCTGCTACCTGAAGAAGTATTCCTAAACCAATTAAAGACATTACTAATGTAGTAAGACCTTTAATAAAATCACCTAAATTTTTAAAAGCTGTATTCATAACGTAAATTTTTTAGTTATTACAAGGCCAAATTTAACTATCATTCATATTGATTTCCAAATAAAAGTATAATATTTATGTAAATAGAAATATGTAAAAAAAAAACAATAATAATTACTTTTTAAATCTGTTATTATGGTAATTTTAGGCTGTTTTAACCCCCATTTATTAACATTAAATTGTTTATTGAATAACAATAAATGTAAGTGCCTTATTTGCAGGCGTTTATGTGAAAAATCAGCGTTTTAAATGGGTTTTTTAAAAGGTTTTTCTTAAAAATTAGTCATAGCTATTTTTTAACTGTTTTAGTACTTTGAAATGCTTGTTTTAGGTCTTTAATAAGGTCTTCGCTATCTTCAATGCCAATACTTATTCTTATTAATGAATCAGATAAATTATTTTTTTCGCGTTCTTTTTTGGGGATACTCGCATGTGTCATGGATGCTGGGTGTGAAATTAAAGATTCTACTCCACCTAATGATTCTGCTAGTTTAAATAATTTAGTACTTGAAATAATTTGAACAGCATCTTCAAAAGAATCATTTTTTAATGTAAATGATAACATGCCTCCAAAATGTAACATTTGTTTTTTAGCTATATCATGATTTTTATGAGTTTTTCTTCCAGGCCAATAAATTTGATTTACTTCTTCTAGATTAGATAAAAACTCATTAATTTTGACTGCATTTTTGCAGTGTTTTTCCATTCGTATTGCCAGTGTTTTAATGCCTCTAAGTGCTAAGAAGCAATCCATTGGTCCTGGTACGGCACCACAACTTTTAGTAATTAGGAAAAGTTTATCATATAATTTTTGATTATTAGTAATTATTGCCCCCATTACTAGATCAGAGTGTCCACCTATGTATTTAGTTGCAGAGTGTAGGACTATATCTGCTCCTAGTTGTAAGGGATTTTGTAATGCTGGACTTGCAAATGTATTATCAACTACTATAATAATATCTTTATTTTTTCTAACTAATTGACTGATTGCTTGAATATCAATTATCTCTAACAATGGATTTGAGGGGGTTTCAATCCAGATAAGTTTTGTGTTATTTGTGATTGCATTATTTAGATTTTTAGTATTTGTTAAATCTATGTAATCAAAATTTAATCCAAAGTTTGAAAACACCTGTTCAAACATACGGTATGTTCCACCGTATATATCATTATTAGAGATTATAGTATCGCCAGGTTTTAATAATTTAATTATTGCATCGGCAGCTCCCATTCCGCTTGAATAACATATGCCAAATTTGCCACCCTCAATAGATGCAAGGCTTTTCTCTAAGGCACTTCTAGTTGGGTTTTTTGTACGTGAGTATTCAAAACCCATATTATCTCCAGGCTTTTTTTGAACATATGTTGATGTTTGGTATATAGGCGTAATAATTGCTCCTGTTGAAGGATCAGTTTCCAGCCCTGAATGAATAACTTTTGTTCCAAATTTCATAATAGTTTAATTTTAACCAAATTTAGAAAAAGAATTTAGTCATTAATATATGTCAAGAGTTATATTTTCACACATAGCGTTATTTATTGCGAATATAATATATGCATTGAATTACATCCTTGCAAAGGATGTAATGCCTGAATTTATTTCTCCAAAGGCATTTATTCTGATTAGAATAATGGGAGCTTTAGTAATTTTTATGTTTATACATAAAGTTTTTATTAGAGAAAAGATTGACAGGAAAGACATGCTATATATTATGATATGCGCTTTATTTGGTGTTGTTATCAATATGTTATGCTTCTTTGAAGGACTTAGTTTAACAAGCCCTATAAATGCATCATTAATTATGATTACGACCCCATTATTAGTTTATGTAATAGATGTTACTTTTTTTAACAGGCAGCATACATATGGTAAGTTGTTTGGTGTTGTATTAGGTCTTATTGGAGCGTTTTTATTAATAACAGAAGGGAACCTACATTTTAGATTTCATAATATCGGAGATATCTTAGTTTTTTTAAATGCCTCATCATATGCTCTATATTTAATTCTTATTAAATCTATGATGCAAAAATATAAACCAATTACGGTTTTAGCACATTTATTTTTTATTGGATTTATTATTGTTCTGCCCTTGGGTTATGCAGAGTTTTTTGAAATAAATTTTTATTTACTTCCCTTCGATATAATTTTAAAAGTTTTATTTGTTGTATTATGTACAACATGTTTAGCGTATTTTTTAAATATATATGCTATTTCTAATTTACATCCGTCTACAGTGGCCTTTTATATTTACTTGCAGCCTCTGTTAGCAACCATTTTTTCAATTATTTTAGGTAAAGATTTTTTGACAACTATTACATTACTGTCAGCTTTTTTTATATTCTTGGGAGTTTATTTTGTTATTCAAAGAGAGTGACTATAATGACACTCTTTTGTATATTGTAAGTGCTTATCAATAATCTCATTTATTATGCTATCAATGACAGGCTATGCCAAAAAAGACATTAAAATTCAAGGTCAGACTTTTTCTATTATTGTCAAAGCTTTAAATAGTACAAAAGGCATCGATATTAACATCAAAATGCCTCGTCAATTAATGATTTTGGATGCTGAAATTAGGCAATTAATTGAAAACACAATGATTAGAGGAAAGATTCACCTTATTATTAATGAGGGAAACATGTCTCAAAGTATTCTTCTTGATAAGAAAAAATTAAATTCACACATTTCTACTATTAAAAAAATTTTACCTGATGCAGATGCGGGGGTTATTTTAAATGCAGCTATTAAGTTGCCAGATGTATTTGTATCTGATTCTCACAACTTAGTTGGTTCAAACAGTTTTAGCAAAAAAATGTTAAAAGCTATTAAACAGTGTCTTATAAATGTAACTAGGTACAGACAACAAGAAGGGAAAATTTTAAAAAAAGAAATAAAATCATATGTTGACAGTATTTTACGACTTTCTAAGCAATTAAGCTTAATGGAAAAACAGAGATTAAAAAATAAAAAATCAAAGCTATTAACATTCATTCAAAATAACATAAATAATGTAGATTATGATTCATCTCGTCTTGAATCCGAAATGATATATTATCTTGAGAAATATGATATAACAGAAGAAAGAGTTAGGCTTCAGTGTCATTGCGATTTTTTTTTAGAAGTACTTTTGCAAAAAACCCCAATGGGTAAAAAATTAACATTTATTTCTCAAGAAATTTTACGAGAGATTAACACAATAGGAGCAAAGGCAAATGATTTTAAAATACAAAAAAGTGTAATTTTAATGAAAGAACAAATTGATAAAGCTAAAGAACAGTTGCAAAATATTTTATAATGTTACACGCTAATAAAGTTATTATTGTTTCAGGTGCTAGTGGTTCTGGTAAAACCACATTAGTTAATCATCTACTTACTTATAAAATTGCATTAAATTTAGATTTTTCAGTCTCTGTTTGTACGCGTAAAAAAAGGCAATTAGAAACAAGTGGTAAGCATTATATTTTTCTCTCCAAATTAGAATTTAAAAATAAAATAGCATCAAATGAATTTTTAGAATGGGAAGAGGTTTACAAAGATTGTTTTTATGGCACTCTGAAAGCTTCTACATATAAAATTTTGAATGCAGGTAAAAATATTTTATTTGATGTAGATGTAAAAGGGGCACGTAAAATTAAAGACTATTTTAAAAATCAAGCTATTAGTATTTTTATTCAGCCACCTTCTATTGACATTGCAAAAGCAAGACTAATTAATCGGGGTACAGATTCAGGCAAAGAGTTAAATATGCGGTTATCAAAAATAAAACATGAAATTGAGTTAGGTCAGAAAATGGATTATCAATTGTTAAATGGGGAATTAGAAATTGCTCAAAAAGAGATTCATAATTTAGCAAAAAACTTTCTAAACTTATGATTACTGGCTTGTTCTTTGGCACATTTGACCCGATACATGTAGCACATTTTCAGATTGCTCATAATTTAATTCAGCATAAAATAGTTGATAGGGTGTGGTTTGTAGTTACTCCCATTAATCCATTTAAAAAAAATCAAATTATTAGTTCATATGCCCATAGAATAGCAATGGTCAGACTAGCAATAAAGAATTACTCTTATTTTCAAGCATCAGATATTGAGTGTCAGCTTGATTCACCACAATATACAGCAAATACATTGCGGCACATAAAAGAGAATTATCCAAACAAAACCTTTTTTCTTATAATGGGATCGGATAATTATAATAACCTCTCTATGTGGCGAGATGCTCAATTTATATTAAATAATTTTAAAATATGCGTATATAAGCGTGAGGAAAATTGGAAGCCGTCTAAAGATGTTTTTCAAATACCAGGCGAATATATGAATATAAGTTCGTCTTTTATAAGAAAAAACCTATCTAATTCTAAAGAATATTTAGATCAAGAGGTTTTGCGATATGCTATAGATTATAACTTATACAATTAGCTTTGAAAGCCATTTTTATCTCATAGAATCATTTTGGCATGACTTTTGATATTATTATAGTAGAGATAGTATTGGGGTGGGAAAGTAGTTGAATATAATTAATCGGTGCTATAATAAGATATTTAGCTACTTTCCCATATTTTTAAACATCTCTATTGCACTAGCTAAGATTAGCTTGCCATCAGTATTATGTAAATTTTTATTACAAGCTCTTTCTGGGTGAGGCATCATTCCAAACACATTTCTTTTAGTATTACAAATTCCTGCGATATTTTTCAAGGATCCATTAGGATTGGATTTGTTATTTATATCTCCATTTTCATCACAATACTTAAAAATAATTTGTTTATTATCTATAATTTCTTGTAATGTTTTTTCATTTGCATAATAACAACCTTCAGCATGTGCAATAGGTATTTTAAAAACACCTTTTGATGAAATATTTTCTGTGAAAATCGTGAGATTATGCTGAGATTTAATAAATACATTTTTACAGACGAAATTATGATTATTATTACGAATCAATGTTCCTGGCAATAATTTAGCTTCGCATAAAATTTGAAAACCATTACAGATACCTAAAACAAAACCACCATTATTTGCAAAGTCAATAATTTTAGACATTATTGGAGAGAAGCTAGCAATTGCGCCAGATCTAAGATAATCTCCGTAAGAAAATCCCCCGGGTAAGATAACAAAATCAACATTTTGTAAATCATTATCTTTATGCCATAATTTAATTACTTTTTCACCTAAAACATTTTCTATTGCATGAGCAGCGTCTTCATCACAATTAGAACCAGGAAATACAACTACACCAAAAGTCATTTATATAAAAATTTTAATAGAAAATATTATAAGTAACAAACCTAATAAAAATGTTTGAAATTTTTTATGTTTAAGGTATATTAAATAATTAGCAATTATAATTGTAATAGGCAATGATAAAAGATGTATAAATTTTAAAGAATTTAATACTATGGCCTGCAGTATAATTAATATAGAAATCATATAGATTAGATTAAATCCCTTTTTTGAATTTTCAGTTTTTTTATATGAATTTGTATATAACTCCTTTAATGAAAGAGTCAATAGAATAGATAAAACAGCCATTAGTAGCGGGTCAGTATAAAATAATTTTAAATCAATTGTTGATTGGAAATTTAATGACATATTTGCAAATCTTTGTAGTATAGCATATAGCCCTAATGGATAGATTAATCCAATTAATTGGATAACAAAATATCTCCAAAAAATATGATTATAATATATTAATGCACCAATAATAAGTGTTAAAAAAAATAAAAAACTACTGTCAATTAGTATTAAAATTCCTAAAAAAAAGCCAGTTTTAAAAATTCTCTTTTTTAATTCAGTATTGTAGCTGAATCCAAGAATTTCTATATATATACATATCAAAAAGAAAATAGATAAAGCCATATGCCATGAATTATTTAAAATAATCAATGGCAGGCACAGTATAATAAATACAATGCTACTTAAGTAACTAGGCATTTTAATGGTTTTTTCCTTAATTAAATTATAGTTTAACCAAAAACCACTTAGGATATAAATAAACAATAAACCAATAATTTGAAACATCTTTAAAATAATATATTAACTTTAGGTTGTTTTATAAATTTAAATATATATAATGACAAACTTTTTTCACTGGTTAGGAGACTTATTTCAATTATCTTTTACGGTACTTCCAGTTCTAGGAAATTATTTTAATTTATTGCTTGTTATTTTGTTTTCTATCGCTTTTTTTATTTCCCTAAGAAAGTTTATTTGAGTACATCTTTGCCAATATCTTTTCTAAAGTAGCTATTTTCAAATTGAATTTTTTTGATGTTTTCATAGCTTTTATTGATTGCTTTTTCCATTTTTTTTGCACAAGAAGTAACAGCTAACACTCTCCCCCCATTTGTGACATGTTCTCCATTTTCCAATTTTATTCCAGCATGAAACACTAATGAGTCTTGAATTTTTTCTAAGCCCCTTACCGCCATGCCAGTTTTATATTTTTCAGGATATCCTCCAGAACTCATGATTACAGTTGTGGCAGATTCTTCACTAATAATTAATTCAGATTTAGAAAAAACTTTTTTAGAAGAAACGTTGAGCAAAATCTCTAAAAAATCTGACTTAATTCTTGGCAATACTACTTGTGTTTCTGGATCACCTAGCCTTACATTGTATTCGATAACAAACGGCTCTTTGTCAACAATTATAAGTCCAAAAAAAATAAAACCCATATATTCTATTGCCTCTTTTTTTAACCCGTCTAATGTCGGCGCAATAATTTTCTTTTTAATTTTTTCGGTTATTTCTTTTTCGAGAAAAGGAAACGGAGAAATAGCACCCATTCCACCAGTATTTAATCCGGTATCATTTTCGCCAACACGTTTATAATCTTTAGCGCTAGGTAACATTTTATAACTGTGACCATCTGTCAAAATAAAAACCGACAGCTCAATTCCATCTAGAAATTGCTCAATTACGATTTCATTTCCTGCTTTTCCAAATTTATTATTAATGATGATCTCATCGATTATATTACATGCTTCAGTTAATTTGTCGCAAATAAATACACCTTTTCCAGCTGCTAAACCATCTGCTTTGATTACAAATGGAGGAGATATACTTTGCAGGTGTTTTTTTGCTTCTGTAATATTTTGAAGATTAAAATTTTTAAAATGACCTGTAGGTATATTATATTTTTGCATAAATTTTTTTGCAAATAATTTACTACCCTCTAATTTCGCCCCTCTTTTTTTTGGACCGATTATTTTTAAATTTTTTAAATTATCATCAGCAACTAATTTATCATGAAGACCGTTGACAAGCGGAACTTCTGGCCCAATAATTAATAGGTCAATACTATATTGAGTAATGATATTTTTTATTTCATTATGATTGGAAATATCAACTTGTATATTTTTGCTAATTTTTTGTGTTCCCGAATTACCAGGAGCAACATATAAATTTTTCAATAATTTACTTTGATTGATTTTCCATGCTATTGAATGTTCTCGCCCCCCAGAACCAATTATTAAAACATTAACTTTTTCTTGATTGCTCATTAATTATTTAATTCAGAGATTATTTCTTCAGTAATACTTAGATTATGGAATACCTTTTGGACATCATCATTTTCTTCAAACTTCTCAATTATGCTCATTATTTTTAGTGATTCATCTAGAGATAATTTTTTTGTGTCGTTTGGTACGCGTTGAATTTCAGCAGATTTTATTTCTATTGTCATAGCATTAACTTTTTCTTGCATAACACCAAATTGCTCAAAATCACATATTATTGTACAAGAATCTTCTTCACAATCTAGTTCTTCAAGACCAAAATCAATTAATTCCATTTCTAATTCTTCAAGATCGATATTTATCGATTCTTTTTCACATATGAATACTCCTTTTTTTTCAAACAAGAATTCCAAGGAGCCATTTTTTCCTAATTCACCATTATTTTTATTAAAAATCGCACGAATATCTGCAACCGTTCTATTAATATTATCAGTTGTACATTCAATAAAAATAGCGATTCCATTTGGGGCATACCCTTCATATGTTAACTCAGTGTATGTGCTACCATCATTTCCACTCGCTTTTTTAATTGCCCTGTCAATATTTTCTTTAGGCATATTGGCACCTTTGGCATTTTGAATAGCAGTTCTTAGACGTGGATTAGAGCTTATGTCTTCACCACCCTCTTTGACGGCAACAGATATTTCTTTTATAAGTTTCGTGAAAATTTTTCCTCTCTTAGCATCTTGAGCACCTTTACGATGCTTGATGTTTGCCCATTTACTATGTCCGGCCATAGATTTAGTACTTTAATAGCTTTCAACAAATTTAATTTCTTCCTCTGTTAATCTTGATTGAGGGAAAAACTTTAATTGTTCCATTGCAGCTTCTCTTGAAGAATAAGTTTTGCCAGAAATAATAATTTTTTGATCAACTACTTCTTCTTGTTTCGCATCTTTCCCTGCTTCTATTGAAACTTCAATATTCGCATCTATATTAGATGCAAAATAAATCAGAAGTATAAGTCCTCCAACTATCAACAATGTGATACCCAATGAGTTTTCTTCTTTTTGAACTTGTTTTTTTCTTGTACTAGTCTTCTTTTTAGTTGTTTTAGCACTAGTTTTGGTTGTCTTTTTTGCCATGTTTATGATTATTTAATTATTATAACAAGATACAAATATAACATGTATTTTAATCATTTAATTTTAATACTGCAAGAAATGCAGATTGAGGTATTTCAACACTTCCTATTTGTTTCATTTTTTTCTTGCCTTTTTTTTGTTTTTCTAACAGTTTCCGTTTTCTAGTAATATCTCCACCATAGCATTTTGCTGTTACATCTTTTCTTAATGCTTTTACAGTTTCTCTGGCAATGATTTTTGATCCAATTGCTCCTTGTATAGCCACATCAAATTGTTGTTTAGGAATTAAGTTCTTTAGTTTGATACATATTTTCTTCCCTATTTCATACGCATGTTTTCTATGTAATAGTGATGATAGTGCATCAACTTGTTCTCCATTTAACATAATGTCTAATTTAACCAAATGGGTTTCCTTGTAGCCATCTGGTTGATAATCAAAGGATGCATATCCCTTAGATATGCTTTTTAATTTATCATAAAAATCGAAAACGATTTCGGCTAGTGGCATAGAAAAACTTAATTCAACTCTATCTGTAGTGAGATAAACTTGTGTTTTCAATTGTCCTCTTTTTTCAATACACAGGTTCATAACAGGGCCAACAAAGTCACTTTTTGTGATTATTTGAGCCTTTATGTAAGGCTCTTTTACAACATCCATTTTATCCAACGATGGAAAGTCAGAAGGATTATTAATTTTTATTTCGGCACCTTTTTTAGTGTTCGCATAATATGAAACATTTGGAACAGTAATGATTACGGTCATATTAAATTCACGCTCTAATCTTTCTTGAATAATTTCCATATGTAACATGCCAAGGAATCCGCATCTAAAACCAAAGCCTAAGGCAATTGACGATTCTGGCTCAAAAGTTAAAGAAGCATCATTGAGTTGTAATTTTTCTATAGATGTTCGCAATTCTTCATAATCATCAGTGTCTACAGGATATATTCCTGAAAACACCATTGGTTTCACTTC
>MDSW01109320.1_pt1 | contig 11690 bp, 15 predicted proteins | sample 811171 | NCBI WGS metagenome assembly MDSW01 (sample SAMN05326641, study PRJNA326480) | marine metagenome | isolation source: seawater | place: Atlantic Ocean: North West | collected 2012
ATCTATTTCTTCTCTTATTGAATTCGCTCTTTGATCTAACAGCGAGCTTATGATCCCTGGGACCTTGAGATAAATCAATAAGCCTACAAAAGCTAAAAACGCTATTAACACAACGAAATCCGTGTTATTTAGGCTAAGTAATGGTGCGTCCCCAGCTGCAAAAAGTTGTTTCGAAAAAAGTATCTGGGATGAGATTATTAATCCCAACTTGGTGCCAAAATTTCTTTTCACAATATCAGCTTTATTTCTGTTTATCATAATCAAATCTAAAACGACCTTCAGTTATTAATTAGAAACCTTTTTTAGAATTTCTGGAACGAGCGCAGCCGCTATTTCATCTATCTGAGATTCAGCATTTTTTTGCATTTTTCTGATCTTCTTGTTCGAGTCAGTCAATAATTTTTCTGTTATTTCATTCGCTTCTTCTAGACTTTTCTCAAAATCGGCTTTCGATTTTTCTTTGCCTCGACTTATCATCTCGCTTGCTTTCAGTTTCGCAGATTCTAACTCCACATTGATTGATTTCTCTAATTCTTTTGCAGCGTCACGAAATTTTTCCGCCTCAACTAAATCTTCTTCGATTACCTTTCTTCGGTTAGATAAAATGTTGTCCATTCTTGGAATAATTAGCAATCGTACCATTAAGAATAAACAAAGCAGAGTTACCAATAACCACAGTCCTTGATTAGGGAATGTTCCAAAATCAAGCTGTGGCATGCCTGAATCTGCCTGGAGGGTTTTATCTGCCGCCATCGTGCTTCTCCCGTTTCCAGCTTAAAAAAGCTTTAATTTCTCTATCAACCTACATAGCGTACATTAGCAAAAGAGCCACCAAAAAACTAAAAATCCCGAGCGCCTCGGCGAAAGCTATACCAATAAACATTGTTGCGGTTTGACCTGCTGCCGCATTCGGGTTCCTTAGTGCCCCAGCCAAAAAGTTGCCCACAACATGACCAACTCCTATTGCTGCTCCACCCATGCCGGTGCAGGCCAGACCCGCACCAATCAATTTTCCCATTACTACTATATCGCCTTCCATAATTCTGTTTCCTTTTTCTTAAATTAATGCCCTGGATGAAGTGCATCATTCAGGTATACACAAGTTAGAATGGTAAATACATAAGCTTGTATTACGACAACTAACATCTCAAGACCGTAAACGGCCATAATTGCTACAATTGGTGCTATCGCACCAATACCCATAGCCCCGGCAAAGCCAGCAAAAACTTTGATCACCGCATGCCCTGCCATCATGTTGCCAGCCAACCTGATGGAGTGACTTACTGGTCGCACAAAATAAGAAATTACTTCGATTATCAATAAAACAGGCCTCAGGGGCAGTGGTGCACTCGAAATCCAAAAAAGGCTGAGAAATTTCAAACCGTTTTTGACAAAACCCAAAATTGTTACGAACGTAAAAACGAAAATGGCCAGAATACCGGTAACTGCTATATGGCTAGTGGTGGTAAAACTATACGGGAGTAACCCGAGTATATTTCCAAAAAGTATAAACGTAAACAAAGTAAATATATATGGAAAATATTTCAAACCTTCTTGACCTGCTATATCAACTACCATCTTCTTTACAAAAGTATAAATAATTTCGGCAATGGATTGCAGTCTGTTAGGTACCACTTCATTCTTTCTTATTCCAAATACGAAGAACACCCCTATCGCTACAAGACTGATTAGCATCCACAATGATTGATTCGTGAACGAATACCATTGAAGACCTTCGGCCTTGGCAAATATTGGTTCAATTATGAATTGATCCATTGGCTTGATATTAAACTGACTTGTTGTTTCTGTAGCCATAGTTTTGTATTATTCTTTCAACTCTACACTCTTTTTTTTGTCTGAAAATTCGTCGGCCGTTTTCATCATCGTTTTTATTCCAGCTGCGAACCCAAAAAGTGACATCGTAATTATAAATAAAGGTTGTGTGTCAAAGCTACTATCCAACAAGTATCCTATCCCAAAACCAATTAACATTCCAGTTACAAGCTCCAACACCATTCGCCAAGCATAATTTGCATTTTTATGGTGTTCTGAAATTTCAGATTTTTGACCAGAGCTTTTTCTGGCTTCAGCTATTTTTCTGCTCAACGACTTTATACTATTTGGCTCATTGGAAGGCTCTGACATAATGTAACTTTAAAGTATCTCCTATTCAAACATGCTCTCGCATTAGTAACTTATTATTTGCGATCAATGTATTGTTAGGTGAGAGCTTAGTCAAGAGTCAATGTTTGGTTTGGTATTGACGTAAGTATCTGATTAGCCAAAAAATTTTTTTTTTTTGAAATTGCAGAATTTAATTTTCTTCAATTTTTCTATTTTGCAGGAAGATTTTTTTTGTGGTCAAATATTCAACTAAATGGTAGAATATGTATGGTTGGACGTTCTTAAGATAAAGTGTCATTCAAATCAAGCAAGGGGCTCTATACCAGTGGGGTGCTATGAGGTCAGTAGGCATAACAGATCGTGAGGAGAGATTAACAGAAATATTTTTTGCTTTGTCTGATAAAACACGCCGAGCTATATTAACGCTCTTGGTGAAGGAGGATTTGACAGTTTCCTCAATATCAGACAGGCTGGGTCTCAAAATTGCGTCTACCTCGAAACATTTACAGATCTTGATTCGCTCGCATTTGGTTAGGCAGCGAAAACATGGACAAAGTCGACTGTGTTCCATTGAGCTAAAAACTTTTGGGGAGGCTCAAGTCTGGATATACTCGATAGGAAGTATTGATCTTTTCGATTTGGAAAAACTTGAAGATGTCTTAATTAAACAAGGGTTGGCTTAAAAAAGCAACTGCACGGTGACGCTAGTCCGTTTACCTGCACTTGGTGAGTTGAGAATCAAATTTTTTTGCATTTGTAGCAGTTCTTCGCGCGGCCTTAAGTAAATTTGGTTTGTTTTTGTATGCTCCTGAAAGGAAGCCTCTGTGTCCCTGATGATAAGAAAGGTATTGGTTAAAAACGTCTGTTTTTGGAAGTCCTACCTTCCTCTTGGTCTCGTTTACATACCAGCCAATGAAGTCGACCGAGTCAGCAAAGCTAGTTCTGCTCGAGAAACGGTTGCCTGAAGATTTTTTATAGCTGTCCCAGGTTGAGTCGATTGCTTGGGCATAACCAAATGCTGAGGATAATCTGCCAGTTGGGAAAACTCCCCATAAATAGGTCTTAGAGGTTTTTGCTCTTGGTCTAAAATTAGATTCTGTCATTATGAAGGAAAGTTGCATGCCTGGTGATATACCCCATTTTTTTTCAGTTCGGGAGACAGCCCTCTCCCAGGAGCGTTTTGCTTTCAAAATTGAGCATGCATTGTCCTGTGAAATGGATTTATTACTCATTATTGAGCACGATCCAGATAAGAAACAGATTATTATGATTATCCAACGCACAACAACACTCACTTTTCTTCTATTGATAAACATATATAAGATGTGGTCAGACACGCAACTTAAGTTTTTTTCTTCTAGCGCTAGACTATTCGCAAAATTCGTTTATTAATTATTCACGGGAGGCCTGCACTATGATAAATAGAAAGATAAATAGGAAAGCTGTTTTTTCGATAGGGGAAGTTGTGAAGCACAAAATACATTCGTTCCGAGGCGTAATTTTTGATGTGGATCCAACTTTTGACAATACTGACGAATGGTGGAATTCAATCCCGGAGGATTATAGACCTAAGAAAGACCAGCCATTTTATCATTTGTTGGCTGAGAATGACACTAGCTATTATATAGCTTATGTCTCAGAGCAAAATCTTATATCCGACGAGAGTGGTGAGCCAGTTGATCACCCAGAGGTGAGAGAGTTTTTTGGAAAAATGACCAACGGTAGATATCATTTTGCTGACAGGTTGCATTAGTTAAGAGATTGCGCAGTTAATATCCAATTGCCAACCCGTCTTTTCGAGCATCAGAGGCGCCAATAAGGACCCCATTATCATAATTTAATTCTATAGCTTGGGCACCGCCCAAGGGTGAAATAGGTCTAATGATTTCATGTCCAAGGTTTTGAAGTTGTTTTTCTATACTCTCACTGTAACCGTCCTCTAAAAGTAAACCCGAAGTATCAGCAAAACTCCGAGGGTAGTCTATTGCTTCCTGTAAATCCATTTTGTAATCTTGAAGATTCGAAAGAATTCGGACGTGACCGGTAGGCTGATATTGGCCTCCCATGACTCCGTACGATAGGTGAACCCGTCCATCCTTTTTTACCATTGCCGGTATAATAGTGTGGAGAGGCCTTTTGTAGCCCTGAAGTTCGTTTGGATGATTTTTTTTCATAGTGAATGCGGCGCCTCTATTTTGAAACAACAAGCCAAACTTCTCAGATGAATGACCGGAACCAAACGAATGGAATATCGAGAAGATTAACGATACCGCGCATTGATCTTTATCCACAACTGTAATTAAAACAGTATCTAAATGAAACTCCTCAGTCGAGGCTGGTAAGTTTGGTGAGGCCCTATCACTTTTTATCGAGGCTGCTAATTCACTTGCGAGATTATCGCTGAACAATTCTTGAACTGGCAAATTTAACGAATCTGGGTCAGATATCAGTTCATTGCGCGCTTTGTGGGCAAGCTTAACGGCTTCGGCTTCCCAATGAATTCTTTGGGCTTCGGTTTCACTTAAATTTGCTAAATCAAAATTCGACATTATTTTTGCCAAAAGGAGAGCAGTTGCACCTTGTCCATTCGGCGGTAATTCAACCAATTCTAAATTTCCGTAAAATGCACTAATTGGTTCAACATAATCGCAAGAAACTGAAGCCAAATCATCCATAGTATGCAGTCCCCCCAGATTTGAGAGAGAGCTAACAAAATCTTCTGCTATTTCACCAGAGTAAAAATCATTGGCCCCTGCCTTTTGAATTTTGCGAAGAACCTTTGCCTGTTGAGGGGCTCGAAAAACCTCACCTGATTTAGGTATGCGCCCATCAATTAGATAAAATTTTTGCGCTATGTGTGATAGTAAGTGAGCGTTTTTTTCCCAATCAAAGGCCACTCTGGGTGAAACGGGGACGCCTTTTTCAGCATAATAAATTGCGGGCTCGCACGCTTCACTTAACCCAAGCTTTCCGTAGTCGTTTGCAAGTTTCTCAAATCCAATTACGGCTCCTGGAAGAGTAACCGAGTGGTGGCTATTTGCATCAATTCTTAAAAAACCTTTATCCCGAAGAATTTCGGAATTTAGCCGCTTTGGTGAGCGACCCGAGCTATTGAGACCAACAATCTTATCTGTACCGGAAGGTTTTACTAATGCAAACATGTCTCCAAACAGACCAGTCATTTGAGGTTCGCAAATTGGTAAGACTAAAGCGGCTGCTAAAGCTGCATCAACAGCATTTCCACCTTTTTTTAGCGCCGATAACGCGACTTGAGCAGCAACTGGGTGCGATGTGGCAACCATTCCATTCTGACTGTAAACAGGAGATCGACCCGGTAAGTGGAAATTGCGCATATTTTCTTTCACATTATTTCAAAATTAAATATATTATCGTAAACATTACCATATTTTTGTCATTAAGGAAATTTCTTGAAAAAAATAAAAAATAAAAAGGAGATTAGGAATGAGTGAAAATGAAGCACCAAGTGATTATTATCCGAAACAAAGCAGATGGTTGCGAGCTTTGTGTACGGTAATTGTTTTGTTGGGTTATGGGTTTTCTGAGGCTTTGTTATGGTTTTTAGCGATAATACAGTTTTTTTGGTGTTTTTTTCGTACAGACCCCAATGTTTTTATTCAGGATTTTGGGTCAGCCTTAATAAAATGGAACGCTTCAGCGATAGCATATTGTTTGTGGAAAAGCGATTCGGCTCCCTTCCCTTTTTCGTCATGGCCCAAGGACTAATATTCAAGAACCACTGTTTAAAACTTTTCTTAAATAATTCTAAAAAGTTTTGTATTGAAGGCTCCAAGTACTAGTTTTAAGTTGTTCCCCCTCTTTAGTATTAAACCGTCCATTGCAACTACTGAGTACAGTCCATTTTTCTTTTTTTGGCCTGTATTTTTTATAATCATATAAATTGGGTGCTCAGCGGATCGCTTGAAAACAGAAAATATTGCTTTTGTCTTTAACGATGATATTCCATAATCGCGCCATTGACCTGCTTGTACCATTTGCCCATAGACCCTTAAAATATCTTTGAGCTCCTCTTTATTAAAGGTAACACAATCTTGATATTTTACCGTCTCAACACTTGGATGACCTTCGTTCACTATTCGCATAATTTAAGTATGCCAGTTGGAAAAAACTTTAGCAATAGTTACTTATTAGTAGATTAGAGCTTTTGGATATTTGAGAGGATAAGTGTTTTAAATTCAGGGAGAATTTTTTAATGCGGTTTTGCTCATACTTTGCTAAAAATAATCTCTAAGAAGTCCATTGCATTCTCTCAAAAATTAAAGCTTGCGACTAGTTTTTTTTTTTCTACTGTTTAAAATGGTCTTTATTATGTGAGTGATGAACTTCAGGAACTTAATTATGCAACATTATAATACTGGTCGAACAATAATTCATTATCAGGACCGAGGTCCCCGCGATGGAAAAAATATTGTTTTTTCAAACTCCCTGGGTACTGATAGTCGCATATGGGATAAAGTTGTGAGAAAGCTACCTTCTGGTTTCCGCATAATAACCTATGACAAGCGGGGTCATGGACTTTCCACAGAACCTAATGCAGAGCTGTCTATTTTTGACCTTGCATCGGATGTATCCGATTTAATTGATTTCTTGAAATTAAAACGTGTGAATTTCGTGGGTGTTTCAATAGGTGGTATGATTGGCCAAGTTTTGGCGTTCAAAAAACCTGAAACGATATCCAGACTGATACTTTGTGATACCGCCGTAAAAATCGGCTCGAAGGAAATCTGGAATGAGAGGGTAAGTCTAGTTCGTAGAAGAGGTTTAACGGGTATTGCTGATAGTATATTGGAGCGTTGGTTCTCCCCTGAGTATATAAAAAACAATGCTGATGAGATACAACTTTTGAGTTCTATGTTAAAGCAGACTTCGGAAAATGGATATGTAGAATGTTGCAAAGCTATTAGTCAGACTGACCTTTCTGAGGTATCATCGAAGTTGCTCCAACCCACGAGTGTAATTGTAGGAAGTAATGACATTTCCACACCACCGGAGTTAGTAAAAGCAACTGCAGACCTAATCAAGAATAGTAGATTTGAAATAGTTAATGACTCGGGTCATCTACCTTGTATCGACCAGTCAGAACCGTTAGCGCATCTAATTACTGAATTTATAAAGTGATAAATTTATGAAGAAAAGTTCGTCAAAAAAATACAAAAAGGGAATGAGTGTAAGAAAGGAAGTTCTTGGAACCAATTACCTATCCCAGGTAAAAAAAGAGATTTGTGAGCTTGAAAAGCCTTTTCAGGAATTAATAACTGAATTTGCTTGGGGAACAGTCTGGTCTAGTACCCAGTTGACCAAGCGGGAGCGATCAATGCTGACCTTAGCACTTTTGGCTGCAGGGGGTAATCTTGATGAGCTTCGAATCCATATAAGGGCATGTAGAAACACAAATACTTCGGCTTCAGATATAATTGAGGCAATGATGCATGTGGCAATCTACGCTGGAGTTCCAAAGGCCAATAGCGCGATTCAAATAGTAAAAGAAGAAACAGCAGATTGGGACTAAGGAGAATATATGTGTTCTGATATTTGGGAGTTTTCCCCATATTGCCCCCAAAAATGGGCTATATGGGATACTAATTCAGTTATAAAATTTTTACAGTTAAGAATGGTTAGATGAATATGATGCAAACAAAACCTTGTATTATTTGTGTGGCTATCACAGGCTCAGTCCCTAAAAAAGAGAATAATCCAAATATTCCAATTACGATTAATGAGCAAGTTGAAAGCACACATGAGGCGTTTGAGGCGGGAGCAACAATCGTTCACTGTCACGTTAGGAATAATGATCAGTCTCCAACATCCGACCCAGAACGTTTTATGGCGCTTAAGAAAGGTATCGAGAAACACTGCCCAGGAATAGTTATTCAATTCTCCACCGGTGGTCGCTCGGGCACTGGTAAGGAAAGAGGAGGAATGCTTTCACTTATTCCCGATATGGCATCTCTAACGGTTGGATCAAATAATTTTCCCTCGCGAGTTTACGAAAACTCACCAGACTTGATAGATTGGCTAGCAGCCGAAATGACTCGCCACAAAATTAAACCAGAGATAGAGGCATTCGATTTGTCACATATTTTTCAGGCGGCTAAATTGTACAATGACAGAAAACTTTTAGGCAAACCGTATGTACAGTTCGTAATGGGTGTGAAGAATGCGATGCCTGTAGATCGGGAGGTTTTTGAATTCTATGTACGGACGTTAAAGAGATTACTCCCAAACGCAGATTGGTGCGGAGCGGGTATCGGAAAATATCAGACGTTAATCAACGAATGGTGCGTTGAACTAGGGGGACATACGCGGACAGGCATGGAGGACAACATTCGGATCAACAGAAACTTGTTGGCTGAGTCTAATGCTTCTCTTGTAAAGTTAACAGCTGCTATTTGCGAAAAATATGGGAGACCTGTGGCTACTTGGCAGCAAACAAGAAGTCTTCTGGATTTACCAGTCAAGGCGTGAAAGTGATTAAGATATGACCAACATATTCAAAAATTTCTTGCTGGGTGGGCTTTACGAAGATAAAGAACTGGAGGATATCTTTTGCGACAACTCCTATTTGGAGTCGATTTTATTTTTCGAGAGTAGTCTTGCTAAGGTGCAAGCAGAACTGGGTATAATTCCTAAGTCGAGTGCAAATGCAATTAGAAAGAAACTAAGAAAAATAACACGGGAAGACATAAAGTATTTGAGTGCCTCAAACAATGATGGCGTAATAATACCAAAACTGATAAAATATTTGAAAGACAATATTTTGTTCAAGAGAGATGCAGAATACTTGCATTGGGGTGTCTCCTCACAGGATGTGATAGATTCAGTGCAATCGCTGCAACTTCACAAGTTTATAAATTTGCTCGATAAGCGTCTTAAATCTTTTATAGAATTAGGAGTTGAAAAGGCATTAGCCTATAAAAATATGCCTGTCGCTGCGCGGACGCGTGGTCAGATAGCAACAGTCACCAGCTTTGGAGCAAAATTATCTAGCAATTTTTTACCAATACTTAATCAACGAATTAAATTATTGAAGGCCAAGTCAAAAATATTGCAACTGAGTTTAGGTGGTTCTTCCGGTAATTTGATCGCTTTTGGTGAAATCTCTGATGATTTGGCGAGGTTCTTAGCTGAGGAACTAAATTTGTACAATCCGATTATGCCATGGCATAATAATCGGGAAGGGTTTTTAGAACTGACTTCAATTCTTACAGCTACGACTGCAAGTTTTGGAAAGTTTGGGGCTGATGTGCTATCTATGACCCAAAGTGAGCTGGGTGAGTTGGAAGTATCAGAACCTGGTTCATCATCAGTCATGCCGCACAAGAAAAATCCTATCAGGGCGGAAGCGCTGATCGCGATTGCAGACCTTAATTCAATACTTAATTCAGCTATGAGCTCTTCGATGGTTCATAGGAATGAGAGAGATGGTGTTGCCTGGACCAAAGAAATATTGGTTCTTCCGCAAATTGCATGTGCCGCTGCAGTTTCTTGCAAACAGGCACTAATTCTTTTGAGTAATATAGTTCCTAATGAAGACAACATGGCCAGAACAATTAAAATGACCAACGGACTAATTTTTTCTGAGAGAGCGGTTTATGAATTGGCAAAAAGTTGCGGTAAAAGCGAAGCAGAGAGAGTTGTATCAGAGGCTGTTCGACGGGTATCTTTAAAGAAATCCCACCTTTCGTCTGAATTAAAAATTAGCTTCGGAGAAAAAGAGGAATTGGCAAAAATCTTTGATCCTGCCGGAAATCTTGGTGAAGCACCTGACTTTGTGGAACGTTTTTGTAGAAGGGCAAAAGAAAAGAACCTATAGCGGCGATATTTAAAGTGACACTAAATTTCTATTTTATGTAGTTTCCGTTCACATCGGATTAGTAAGGTAAACCTACATAGTTTTCGGCAAGAGATTTTTGTGCTACTTCAGACTTAGCAAGATTGCTCAATTCTGATAGCTGAATTTTTTTTTCAAATGAGTTGTCATGAATTGAAGTGTGAAGTAGTTTTGTCATCCATGTGCTAAAGCGTACAGTTTGCCACACTCTCGCAAGAGATCTTTTAGAGTATTGTTCTAATTCTGCTTCTGGTCCTCCTTTATAATATTTGATCAGGGCTTGTGACAAATAAAACACATCAGAGAATGCAAGGTTAAGCCCCTTTGCCCCAGTCGGGGGTACAATGTGAGCTGCGTCCCCAACTAGAAACAGATTTCCAAATTTCATGGGTTCCACGACTTCGCTTCTAATTGGTGTTAGAGATTTTTCAATCGATGGCCCAATCTCTAGTTCTTGGGATTTTTTTGAAGGCAATCTTTTTTTTAGCTCGGCCCAGAATTTTTCGTCGGGCCAATCAGAAATGTTATCTCTTGTTGATGCTTGTATGTAATATCTTGATAGCGAGTTGTTTCTCATTGAAGCAAGAGCAAAACCTCTAGAATGGTTGGCGTAAATAAGTTCGTCATGGACTGGTTTTGTCCTGGACAAAACACCTAGCCACCCGAAGGGATATTGTACTTTATAATGAGACAGTTTTTCGCTTGGAATAAAATTTTTACTTATGCCCATTGAACCGTCACAACCAGCAATGAAATCTGTAATAATCGAATAAGATTGACCTGAAACATGAAACATCAAAGTGGGTTTTGATACCGAAACGTCGTCGACAGAAATATTCTCGACATTGTGAAAAATCTTACCCCCTATGTTATCTTGAGCTTTGTACAGATCTAACGTAATTTCAGTTTGACCGTAAACGGATACTGACTTACCTGAAGCAGATAATAAATTGACTCTGAAACTGCGGTTTTCAGAAGAAATGTCAAAACCTGTGTGCTTTATTCCCTCTTTTTCTATACGATCTCCCACTCCAGCGTCTTTTAGTAACTCTATCGATCCATGCTCAATCACACCCGCTCTAATTCTACTTAATACATGACTTCTTGAACAGCGTTCAAGTATGATGGTGTCTATGTTGTTCCGCATAAGGAGCTGCGAGAGAAGAAGCCCTGAGGGTCCTCCACCAATTATCACTACTTGGGTACGCATGGTTATATTTTTAAGTTTCATTTTTCTTTTTCGGTATTAAAATGGTGGTTACGCTAATACTCAACTTTTCCCGTTCAATATAATAAGGTTAGAGATATGGAGTTGACAACGTTAAAATCTGAGGCATACCTGCATCATTTGGCTTTGGAAAGCCATGACCCAGTGAAGCTGGCAAACTTTTACGCTAAAGTAATGAATATGAAACTGAATTGTTTTGATAACAAAATATGGCACTGCACCGGTCCAGATCGAGTGCTCCTTTTTTTTAAAGGAGAGTCAAAAAAATTAAGGTTTGCCTCTTTTGCTTGTAGGAGTCAGGAAAGCCTAGACTCGATTAAAGATAGGGCCTCTAACGCAGGGATAAAGATTTATCCGTTTTTTAGTGAGTTGTTTGAGTTAGGTTCTTTTTCGGTTTTTGATAACGATGCTAATCAAATCTCTTTTGGGCTTCCACTGGATAAAAAAATACCAAAAAAAAACTCATTG
>MDSW01195235.1_pt1 | contig 11689 bp, 8 predicted proteins | sample 811171 | NCBI WGS metagenome assembly MDSW01 (sample SAMN05326641, study PRJNA326480) | marine metagenome | isolation source: seawater | place: Atlantic Ocean: North West | collected 2012
AGATGCGTACGTATGACGTTCAACGGATTGATGGCCTTCCCTCAAAGCAAGTCACGCCCGGCCCCAAAGAACTTAAGCGTATCAAAAGTGATAATGCTAAAATTGCAAATATTCGTCGCCTCGACTCTCCAACTGCTAGTTTTAATTCCGGTTTTCAATGGCCTTCTATAGGCCCTATAACAAGCGTTTTTGGGAGTCAGCGTATACTAAATGGCAAAAAAAGATCTCCTCATAATGGTGTTGATGTAGCGGCCCCTAGAGGCTCCCCTATTTTGGCTGCTGCCGACGGTAATGTAGCTTTAGTTCAAAAAAATATGTTTTTTACTGGAAAAACTGTGATGCTCGACCACGGACATGGGCTTTCAACAGTCTATGTACATATGGATAAAATTTTTGTTACTAGAGGAAAACCAGTGCGTAAGGGTGAAATAATTGGTGAAGTAGGTAGCACTGGGCGGGCTACTGGACCTCATTTGCACTGGGGGGTAAGCTTATTTGATGTACACCTGGACCCATCTCTTTTAGTTGGCTCTATGCCAAAATCTACTTCCATTAAAAAATAAATTAATCATAAATATTATAAAATTTATATAGCTTTTTATATCACTTAATCATCCGGCCAACGTTTATGTAACCAAAGCCATTGCTCTGGTTTATCACGAATCCAGTTTTCAATAAGCATGTTAACTTGAGCCATATTTGCAGAAACATCTGCTTGGTGGTTATCGGTTCTAATAAGATCTAAAGGGGGAAAAATAGTCAATCTAAAACGAGCTCCGCCTAAACGTGTTATGCGTGTCGGTATAAGTGGACAATCATAGCGGATTGCTAGCTCTGCTAGGGCTGGGGCTGTCATCACTTCTCGCCCAAAAAAAGGTACGGGAATTCCGTCATTCATTTTCTGATCAATTAACATAAACAAATGACGTCCACTTTTAAGAGACTTTAAAAGCGCCCTTGCACCAGTTGGTCCCTTGGGAATTAATGCTCCCTTGACGGTAGCGCGTCCAGATCGATATAGCCACTCCACCAAACGATTATTAGCCTCTCTATAGACACGATCTACAGTTATACCGTGCCTAATCGCACCTAAAGACAAAAGCTCCCAATTGCCAATATGACCAGAAAAGAAAATGGCTGAATTGCCACTTTTCTTTAATAAATCGATATACTCTCCCCCAGTATATTCGATTCGTTTATCATCGCTATCATCGACAAATTTACTTATATGAGGATATTCAGCTACTAATCTGCCAAGATTCTCCCACATTCCTTGAATAATAGTTAAAAGCTCAGCCTCTGATTTATCAGGAAAAGCAGATATAAGATTATCTTTTGCTCGCCTAGAAATTTTGAGATGAGGCCCAATAATACGGCTAATAAAACCACCAATTGCAGATGCAATATCGATTGGAAGTATTTTGAATAATGTAAATATTACAATCGCTGTTAGCGCCTGTAAGGGGTGATAAAAATATCGATTAATTGGTTTTGGAATGCGTACCATAGCTTAGAGCAATTACTTTTCTTAATTACCAAATAGAGGATTTAATGCAGTTTCTATATGGCTTTCGTCAACCCAGCCAAGTGACATAGTCAACACAGATATTGTTTCTAATTCTTCTGTCGAAAGACGGATAGCATCCTTTTCAGTGGTTACCAGTCTAGCTTTAAAACTTTTGGCTTCTTTTTGAAGATTTTCTATATCATTTTGTGTAAATAGATGATGATCTGGAAAAGAGAGAGTTGAGACAACTTTTAAACCAAACTCTTGTATGGCTCGAAAAAATTTTTCCGGATAAGCAATGCCAGCAAATGCAACAATAGGAATTTCCTTCAAGCTTTCAGCTTCAGGCCCAAGAATAGGCTTCGCACGAAAGAGAGGAATTTTTAAGCCATGTTTTGCTAAAATCTTTTCAATTCCCACATTATCTGAACCTATCAAAACGATCCCATCGGCACGTGACATAGCTGAGCTTATGGATTCGCGCAAAGGTCCCGCCGGAAATATTCGTCCATTACCAAGTCCAAGAGTTCCATCAATAACTAAAAAAGAGAGGTCTTTGGCTACTGTAGGATTTTGAAATCCATCATCCATAATAATTATATCCGGAGAACCACCTTCATCATCAACTGACGCAGCTACCACCCCATCAGCCCGGATCTTTGCCACCCAAACCGAGGCTATACGAGCTAGCATCAAGGCTTCATCTCCAACTTCCAATACCGTATGTATTTTAGGATCAACGCGAACTGGGCCAACTAATCTCCCTCCATATCCTCTAGTGACAAAACGAATATTTTGGCCCTTCAAAATCAGGCGTTTTGCTAAATTAATAGCTACGGGTGTCTTTCCTGCCCCACCTGTTACAAGATTACCAATACATATTACTGGAATTTTAACCTTTACAGGCCAAGCAAAGAAAATTCGTAATCTAACAATCAAACCGTAAAGCCATCCAAAAGGAGCTAAGAATAATCCCATTATGCCTTCGCTCTTTTTCCAAAAATCAGGCGTTTGCACGTAAGTTGTCCTTATTCTTAATATGATCAATAAATGGTTTCAATTCTGTTACGACAGAATCTAGAACACCTGTCTCATTTACAACAAAGGCTTTAGCTTTAGCAGCTATATTTTCACAATATAAATTGTCCTCGAGCAATTTCTTGATTGAATTAAAAAGATCGTCTTTATCTATAACTTGTAATGCAGCTTGAGCTTTTTCTAAACGAAGTGAAATATCTTCAAAATTCATCATGTAAGGACCATGAACAATTGCACAGTTAAGCCGGGCTGCTTCTAGTGGATTTTGGCCACCAAGTGGTACTAAAGATTTTCCAATAAACACAATACTAACAACTCGGAGAAATAAACCCATTTCACCCATTGTATCAGCCACATAAACTTCTGTTTCACTGACTATTGGATCTCCACTTGATCGTAAAGCGACACAAAAGCCTTGCCTGCGTATCTGAGCAGCAATTTTTCCACCTCGTTTTGGATCACGCGGAACAATTATTGTCAAAAGATCAGTAATTGAAGTTTTTAAGCGTTGATGAACCTGCACTGTAATTTCTTCTTCACCGGCATGAGTGCTGGCTGCCAACCATACAGGTCTATTGTCAATTTTTTTTGTCATTTCTATTAGTTCAGCCTGATTTACAGGAAGTGGCATCCCTGAAAATTTTAAATTACCAACACATTTTACTGCTTTAGCTCCCATTTTACGGAGCCGCCAAACATCATCATCAGACTGGCCTAAACATAAATCAAAACAGCTAAGTAAAGCTTTAATTAAACTGTCAAACTTCTGCCAGCTGGAAAATGATTTTGGAGAAACACGACCATTTATAAGAACCATTTTTATTTTTCGGCCTGCAATTTCGGTGATCATATTAGGCCAGAACTCAGACTCTGCCCATAGGGCAAGGTCTGGACGCCAATGATCAAGAAAACGTCGAACAAACAAAATATGATCAATTGGTACGAACTGATGGATTGATCCTTCTGGTAAGCGCTCGCTCATCAAACGGGCAGATGTTACTGTTCCGGTAGTTACAAGAATATTTATACCTCGATCCTCTTCAGAAAGTCGTTTTATCAATGGCAATAATGACAAAGACTCCCCTACGCTTGCTGCATGAACCCAAATCAGTGGGCCTATAGGTCGAATATGGCTTGAATAACCCAAGCGTTCATTAAAGCGATGAACGTCTTCTTTGCCGTATAATTTACGAAAGTACAGATAAATTCTAATTAAGGGCATACCGAGAATAAAAAATCCACGATATAAATACAATATCATGAAATGTTACCTTCGCCCTTAGTAAGTGAAGTTGGCTTTATAGTTTGTCGGTCTGTTAACCTATCAGCTTCAGCAGTTACAAGATTAAGCGCATCCTCTACTTGGCAACGTGCATCCTCTTCATCTTTTTGAGAGATAGTTCGTTCTACATAAATGGGGGGGCCCCAGACTAAAACACGTCGCCCAAAAGGCCAAGCAACAAGAAAACGATCCCAAGAAGAAAGGTGGCGTCCATTAGTGCTACTTATGGCTACAGGGATTATAGGGGCACCAGATAATCTAGCGACATTGATTATCCCTCCACTTGCTCGCATTCGTGGTCCACGAGGACCATCTGGTGCAATTCCAACGTAATCTCCATTTTTTAGCACCTTGATTAAAGCGCGAAATGCAATTGCCCCACCCTGACTTGATGATCCGGCTACAGTTTTTATACCAAATCGACTAACTACTTCCGCACTAAACTGCCCGTCACCATGTTGAGACATCAAAATATAGATCTGTTTTTCTTTTTTCCAACAAAATGGCATCATTAAAATTCTACCGTGCCAAAATGCTAAGATAAAAGACTGGCCATTTAACCAGAATTTTTCTGGTATTTCACCTCCTACTACCTGCCACACCCCTGTGTGATAAACTAAACGTATATATTGTGCCGCTAGCCAACTAATTAATCGGTGCATAATTTTCGATTTAATTATTTTTTTTAAAGGCTTCACTCAGAGTCTTCCTTTTTTTGTCCTTAGGCTTACGTTGTTCAATCAACTTCTTTAGGCGAAGCCTCTTCAGAAAACTGCAAATTATATAATCGGTGGTAAGCTCCAGAACTAGACATTAAAGTCCTGTGGTCACCCTTTTCAATTACACTTCCATTCTCAATAACATATATCAAATCAGCAGTAGTTACGGTAGACAAACGATGAGCAATAACTAATGTCGTTCGTCCAGCCATCAAATTTAATAGCGCTGCCTGTACTTGGCGTTCTGACTCAGTGTCTAAAGAGGAGGTTGCCTCATCTAGCAGAAGAATCGGTGCGTTTTTAAGCATTGCTCTTGCAATAGCAAGACGTTGGCGTTGGCCGCCCGATAATTTTACTCCCTGCTCTCCCACAAGGGTGTTATATCCCTCAGGCATTTCTTTAATAAAATCATGAGCTGCAGCATTACGGGCAGCTTCAATAATTTCTTCTTCCGAGGAACCAGCCCTGCCGTAACCAATATTTGCACTAACAGTATCATCAAAAAGAGTAATTTCTTGACTAACTAAGGCAACATTTCCAAAAAGTGAAGAGAACGTTATATCACAAACGTTCAAACCATCTATAGTAACACGCCCCTTCTCAACATCATAAAACCTTGGGATTAGATTGAGGATGGTAGTTTTACCAGCCCCTGATGCCCCAACCAAAGCTACTCTTTTACCGGCAGGAACCTCAAGGGTTACGCCATTTAAGGTAGGGGTACCTTGTGTATAGGAAAAATGCACATCTTCTAAAAGAATACTACCCTTCACAGCCTCGAGTTCTATAGCGTCTTCCTTTTCACACACAGAGGACTTTGTATCCAGAAGAGAAAATAATCTTTGCGCACCAGCTAGTCCTTCTTGAAGGCTAGAATTCAAATTTACTAGGCGTTTCATAGGCTCATAGGCCAGTAATAAAGCCATTATAAATGCAAAAAAAGCACCAGATGTTGTTTCCCCAGCTATTACGCGGTGTCCCCCGTAAACAATTACGATACAAACGGCCATTCCCCCCATAGTTTCCATAATTGGGCTAGAACGAGATCGGGTTCGCGCAGATTTAAGATTTAAATTAAAAATCCTTTCTATAATATTTCCTATACGAATTTTTTCATAGCCCTCCATGCTGTATGCCTTAACAACTCGTATACCTTGGAAACTTTGTTCAAGAAAAGTAGTAAACATTCCCATTTCTTCTTGAGTATTAGCCGTCACTTTACGCATTCGTCGACCAATTTTTAATACTGGAAGTGCTACTAGGGGAAACACCAAAATAGAGAGGGTCGCTAGCTGCCAATCTTTAAGAAACATAACAACTACCAAGCCAATAAATGATAATAAGTCCTTACCAAAGCCAGTTAGAACATTTGAAACCGCCACGCGCATCTGATTGATATCAACTGTAAATCTTGAAATTAAGTTTCCCGTAGGGTTGTTGTGAAAAAAACTGATATCCATTTGCGCTAAATGTGCAAATAAACGATTTTGATTATCAGCAATAATGCGAAACCCGACAAAGCTCATTAGAACTGATTGTGCGTAGCTTGCTCCTCCTTTAACAAGAAAAGTAAGAAATACAGCTCCACCTAAAGGCCATAACATAGCACGATTTTCAGCAATAAAGACTTCATTTACTACTGGTTCCATTAGCCAAGCGCTAAATGCTGTTGCCGCTGCCATAAATGCCATAAAAAAAACAGCAAGTGCCAGCCAACCAAAATAAGGCCGGATACTTTCACGCCATAGGCGCAGCATTAAAATACGAGTTGAAACATACTGCTGCGTCATTTAATCAAATACTACATTCAAATTTTAGTATTCCGTTTCTAACGAGACGGACACTAACATACACTGGACACTCACGCCAATGTCTGACTAAAATTAACGCCCAGCCACTGTCATTCCTTCGATCCTTATTGTTGGAGCATTTGTCCCATAGCGAAACTCAAGGTCGTTTGCTGCCCTGAGATGGGAAAACATATCAATTAAGTTTCCAGCTATAGTCAATTCGCTAACTGGATACGAAATTTCCCCATTTTCTATCCAAAAACCACTAGCGCCTCGACTATAGTCTCCAGTTATTCCATTAATCCCGAACCCCATCATTTCAGTAATATATATTCCTTCATTAATATCAGCAATTAACTCTTTAGGTGTTTCAGAGCCTGGCTCTAAATATAAATTCGTTGTCGATGGTGACGGAGGAGAAGAAGTACCCCGAGACGCATGCCCCGTTGTCTGAAGACCTAATTGTCTTGCTGATCGCAAATCGAGGATCCAACTATTCAAAGTCCCTTTTTCAACTACATTTAAACGCTTTGTCCCAACTCCTTCACCATCAAAATTTTTTGATCTCAGGCCACGAATACGGTGTGGATCGTCAATGATAGTTATAGATTCTGAAAATAATCTTTCACCTAGTTTGTCTTTTAAAAAAGTTGTGCCACGGGCTACTGAGCTACCATTAATTGCACTTGCCAAATGCCCTACTATAGAATTTGAGACTCTTGGACTATAAACCACCGGAACCTGTGCCGAAGATGCCTTCTTAGGGTTTAGACGCTTTACCGCCATTTTACCCGCACTTTTTCCTATTTCAGAGGGTAATAATAAGTCCTCACCATGAACCTTACTATCGTAATCATAATCTCGTTCCATGGAAGTCCCTTCACCGGCAAGAACTGAAACGCTTATAGAATGGCGGGAGCCAGAACGCGACTGGCAAAATCCATTTGAACCTGCAATTGCAACACGCGTCATTCCCCAGCTTGCTTCTGCCCCCTCTGAGTTCGTGATACCGGAAACAGCAAGAGCCGCTTCTTCAGCTATGGCAATCCTTTCTGATAATAATTCTGTATTAGGCTCCTTTTCATCACAGACGTCGAGGTCTGGAAATTTACTTGCTAAAAAATTTTCTTCTGCAAGTCCGCAGTAAGGATCCTCAGGTACTGCTCTCGCCATAGCCACACAACGTTCTACCAAATCATTCATTGCAGCAAGTGAGGTGTCCGAAGACGAAACCATAGCTTGGCGTGATCCAATCAATACCCGTAATCCCAAATCTGCATTTTCAGAGCGACTTAGGTTTTCACGTTTTCCAAGGCGCTGACTTAAGGATAATGAAACACCTTCAACATAAACACCATCAGCCGCTTCTGCTCCATTTGATAGAGCCTTTTTGATTAAATCATCCAATAAGGATAATGATTCATCTAATTTATTCATTTGTTTTAATCCAACAGAATTTACATTATTAAAATTTTTATTTTCCACCAAAAGCTTGGTAGATATCTTCTTTTATATCTTCTACGTCCTCTAGGCCAACTGAAAGGCGAACTAGTCCATCAGTAATACTGATAGCCTGTTTTTCTTCAGGCCTAAGCTTTTGGTGTGTAGTTGAAGCAGGATGGGTAATTAAACTTTTTGTGTCCCCTAAATTATTAGATATATCTATCAAGTTTAAACCATTCATAAACTTAAAAGCCTCCTCCTTACCGCCACTTATCTCAAAGGAAACAATAGGACCACCACTTTTCATTTGTTTGGCCGCAAGTTCATATTGAGAATGGCTTTTAAGACCAGGGTAAAGAACTTTAGAAACTTTCTCGTGACCATTCAAAAATTCAGCAATTAAAAGTGCATTCTTTGAATGTTGTTTAACTCTTAGATCAAGAGTCTCTAGGCCTTTCAGTAAAATCCAAGCATTAAAGGGACTAAGCGATGGCCCTGTATGACGTAAAAAAGGAATTAGTGAGTCCTCAAAATAATTTAGGTTATTAGTTAGTATGGCGCCGCCCATAGTACGACCTTGGCCATCGATATGCTTCGTTGCAGAATACATAACAATATCCGCCCCTAACTTTAAAGGGCGCTGTAATATTGGAGTAGCAAATACATTATCTACTATTACGAGAGCGCCTGCTTCGTGTGCTAATTCACTTACAGCCTTGATGTCAACAATCTCAAGACAAGGATTAGAAGGAGACTCTAAAAAAACACATTTCGTTTTTTTAGATAATGCATTTTTCCATTGCCTCAAATCGGTACCATCAACGAATTGGCTTTTAATTCCATATTTAGGCAATATCTCTCGAAGAATTTGCAAGCATGATCCAAATAATGCACGTGAAGCAACAACTCTATCACCAGATTGAAGTTGACTGAGCAGAGAAGCAAACATTGCCGCCATTCCGGAAGCAGTAGAAATACAATTTTCGGCTCCTTCTAAAAGAGCTAACCGTTTTTCAAACATGGAAAGAGTTGGATTAGAAAACCGTGAATACTGATAACGTTTTATATCGCCAGTAAATGTTTTTTCAGCTTCCTCAGGCGATGAGTATACGTAACCAGAGGTTACAAACATCCCTTCGCTAGTTTCATTAAATTGGGACCGTTGCGTCCCTCCTCTAATCAAACAAGTCGATTGGCGCCATTTCTTCGAATTTAGTTTCTTCCCACTCATGGAAAATTCCTTAATTCACGTTGAGGGCACATAAAAAAAACCCCAACCAACAGGGTCAGGGCCATTATAGCTCCGACCTTTTAGCGTTATTTTTAACGTGGGCGCAAGCTGGTCGACCAAATTACCACGTAAGTGTTGAGAATAAAGCTCTTTCAGGATAGAAAGGTCAAGAATAAAATTATAAAATATCTTATCTATTATCTAACAATGATGGCCTTTTCAAAAAAAAACACTAAATGATTACTGCTTATGTTATCTAAAATTCTTACTCGCAGTTACAATCCAAGGGATAGTTTTCTATGACCGACATTACCACAACCGATGAACTATTTTTTTCTCGTGCTGGACTAAATAAAAGTAGAACACAAAGCATAGTTGATGATGCCTTAAAAGGGGCAGATGATGGAGAATTATTCCTTGAATACTGTCAATCTGAAAGTATTGTTTTTGACGACGGTCAAGTCAAAAGTGCTGCCTTTAACACCTCACAGGGATTTGGTTTGCGCGCTATTTCTGGAGAAGTTACTGGTTATTCACAGGCCTCTGAATTAAGTGAAGACGCAATTAAACGTGCAGGTGAAACCGTTAAATCTATTGGCACTGGAAAAAGTGGAACTTTTGCCGCTCCTTCTAAAACTAATAAAAACTTATATCAAGAAGACAACCCTCTAGCTATAGTAGATTTTGAAACTAAAGTTAAGTTGATGTCTGATATGGATGCCTATGCTAGAGGTAAAGACGAACGAGTAGCTCAAGTAACAGCATCACTATCAGGAAGCTGGCAAGCTGTTGAGATTATTCGGATAGGCGGAGATCAAGCAGCTGATATTCGCCCACTTGTTCGTCTTAATATTTCTGTGGTAGTGGAAAAGAACGGCCGCATGGAGGCTGGCTCCTATGGAATAGGTGGACGAGTTACTTACAGTCAATACTTAGATGAAAAACTATGGAAACCTGCTGTTGACGAAGCCTTAAGGCAAGCCCTAATAAATCTTGATGCAATCCCTGCTCCGGCCGGAGAAATGCCAGTTGTACTTGGCTCTGGTTGGCCAGGTATTCTGCTTCATGAAGCTATTGGCCACGGATTAGAAGGTGACTTTAATAGAAAGAAGACATCAGCTTTTGCAGGGCTTTTAGGACAGCGGATTGCATCATCTGGCGTTACTGTTATTGATGATGGTACAATTGAAAATAGAAGAGGCTCACTTACTATTGATGATGAGGGCACGCCCAGCGAGAGAACGGTCCTAATTGAAGACGGAATCCTTAAAGGGTATATGCAAGACCGAATGAATGCGAGGTTAATGGGAGTAGCTTGCACTGGCAATGGTCGACGCGAAAGTTATGCACATGCGCCTATACCTCGAATGACAAACACCTATATGCTCTCAGGTGATAAAGATCCAGAAGAGATACTAGAATCTACTGAAAAAGGCATCTATGCCGTTAGCTTTGGTGGCGGCCAAGTTGATATTACCTCAGGAAAATTTGTGTTTTCATGCACTGAAGCTTATCTCATTGAAAATGGTAAGAAGGGTGCACCAGTTAAAGGGGCCACTTTGATCGGAAACGGGCCTGATGTTTTAACTCGTGTCACAATGATAGGTGATGATATGAAAATGGACCCTGGAATTGGAACGTGCGGAAAAGACGGTCAAGGCGTTCCGGTTGGTGTAGGTCAGCCTACAATGAAAATAGAAAATCTAACTGTAGGCGGAACGGAAGTATAAAGTTAATAAGCGTATTCTTGAAAAATTGGATCAATATTTCCATCCCAGCGCCCATTATACGCTGCCAATAATTCATCAGCAGGCGTCAATCCAGAATGAACTGTCTGAAAAAGAGGCTTTATAAAATGAGTTTCGTCCATTCCGAGTGTGTCAAAACACTGCCGCCGTTTGAGACCTTTATGTGAGATTTGTAGAGCATCTGTTGCAATTTCAAGTATAGTCTTGTTCCTAAAGGGCGTTCTGAGAGCTAGCTTTGGAACTTCTGTCCTAAGAATTTCTAATTCCTCAATAGACCAATCCTTTATAAGATCCCATGCGGCATCACGTGAGTCCTCATCATAAAGAAGTCCAATCCAAAAAGCCGGCAAAGCGCAAAGTCGACTCCATGGCCCTCCATCTGTACCGCGCATCTCCATAAATTGCTTTAAACGCACCTCCGGAAAAGCAGTGCTAATATGATCAATCCAATCACTTAGCTGTGGCTTTTCATTTGGTAGTGCTGGAAGCTTTCCGTCCATAAAGTGTCTAAATGACTGACCCGAGGCATCAATATAATTACCATTACGATAAACAAAATACATTGGCATATCGAGTAAGTAATCAACATATCGCTCGAACCCAAAACCATCTTCAAAAACAAAAGGGAGCATGCCACTCCTATCAGGATCAGTGTCAGTCCAAACGTGGCTTCTATATGATAAAAAACCCGACGGTTTTCCCTGTTTGAAAGGAGAGTTTGCCCAAAGTGCTGTTGCTACCGGTTGAAGAGCCATTGATATCCGGAACATTTTAACCATTTCCGATTCAGAGGAAAAATCTAAGTTAACTTGTACAGTGCAAGTTGCCTGCATCATTTCAAGACCCAGTCGACCTTTTGTCGGCATATAATTACGCATTATTTGGTATCTACCTTTTGGCATCCACGGCATATCTTTAGCTAATAATTTAG
>MDSW01070279.1_pt1 | contig 11688 bp, 14 predicted proteins | sample 811171 | NCBI WGS metagenome assembly MDSW01 (sample SAMN05326641, study PRJNA326480) | marine metagenome | isolation source: seawater | place: Atlantic Ocean: North West | collected 2012
CATAGCAGGATCTATTCCACTCCCAGGTATCAATGGGATAATGGTAATAATCAAAAATAATAAAACACCAACTAATTGGATAAGATTAACAGGGAAAAGTATTCCGATAAACATGAATATGGTTGGCATAGAAGCGATTGCGACAGCTATATCAACTTGTTGATCGTTTGGGATAATGAATCCTTGGAAAATCTGAAAAGTATGTATTCCACAGAAAAGTGAGGTCATGAATATTGAGAAATATTTACTCTTAAAAGTGTCAGGCCTTGTAACAAAAAAAGCAACCAAGCAAATAATTACTAAAAACCCTAATTGTATTGGTTTGAGTCCCCCCATCCTGCCGTAGGCCTCATAAAAATCGACAAGCATTACTAATGATATTAGGCCAAAGGCGAAATTTAATGCTTTTTTTACTCGCGACCACTGCTCACCCATGTACTGTTCTTCTAGCACAGGGTTTTCAAATTTACAAGTGTAACGGTCTATTCGAGGTAATTCAGAATTATTATACATAACCAAATTTATCGATACATTATTCAAAAATCCGATGTAAAAAAACCATGATTTATGTAATCCAACAAACTAAATTTCTGTAAACAGATTTACAAATAGCATAAAGGAACATAGATGTTAAAACCAAGAACTGTACTTAATGCTTGTGGCCTATTGATGATTATACATGCAATAATGTGGATACCCATAAGTGGACAAAATGTTGATACCCTTGCTCCCAATATTTCTGACGAAGCTAGTATTTTGCTTGATAAAACGGATGAGCTTGTTGCCTTCTTCAATTTACTTTTTGCAGTAATGATTATTGGGAGCTCTTTTCTGGAGACAAACGCAGCAAGGTTTATGACTAAAATTGTATCTATTTGCATGGGGTTTTTTGCTGCATTTGCACTATATCATATTATCGGTTACCCTGAAGGACATGGGCCACCAATAATTTTGCCAATTATATTTGGATTGTTACAGATATGGTCAGGCTACGTTGGTTTCCTAGTTGCCGATTAATACAGTACCCTGTTGGACAAAGACAGATTAAAGGTAGTATATGCAAATTATAATATGCTAATTCTATAATAATCTTACTAGTCTGTTGGAATGAAGCTCGGTTTTTTCCGGTGCAGCGTTCCTTGTTCATATGCATAGGCAATCTCAATTAACACTGGCTCACTCCATTTTCTCCCATAAAAAGATAAACCCACTGGTAATTCACCTACAAATCCCATTGGAATATTAATATTGGGATAACCCGAAAGAGCAGCGTTTACAGACGTTGATAATTGAAAATTGTCACCATTTATTAGATCAGTTTTCCAAGCAGGACTTCCGGTCGGTGATACAATAGCATCTAGGCTATTTTGGTTCATCACCCGATCTATACCCTGTTGTTGGTAGGCCTCTAACATTGTTTTCAGAGATGAAAGATATTCTTTCTCGTTTAGATCTCCCTTTGACTGGGCGTTCTCCATTCTGCCTAGATCAAAATACTGCATCTCGATGCTATCTGCATAGGTCAATTCTATCAATTCTTTTAAATCAGAGGCAGGTCTTCTCTGACCTAATTTCTTTAAATATTTATTTATTCCATCTTTAAACTCGTATGCTAGAACTAAACTAGAGTGCGTAAAGGGAGATCCATCCACAATTTTGGTTAGTTCCACTATCTCGGCACCCTTTTGTTCCATAAAACGAAGAGATTTATTGACAAGACTATCAACTTTAAAATTTTTCCCTTCTTCCGATTTCAAATAACCTATTCTCTTGCCTCTTAAGCCATTAACATTTAGAAACTGGAGATAGTCATTATGCGAAAACTTTTCGCTGCCAATTGTTTTAAGATCACTGCTATCAACACCAGTTAGCGCTCCCAGAAGAATACAAGCATCTTTGAGCGTTCTTGCCATTGGTCCTGCGGTATCCTGGGTATAACTAATAGGAATAATTCCAGATCGGCTCCATAGTCCAACCGTTGGTTTAATTCCAACAATTCCATTTGCATTTGAGGGACACATAATGGAGCCCCATGTCTCCGTGCCAATGGCAACCGCACATAGGTTTGAGGAAACTGCAACTGCAGATCCAGAACTGGAGCCACAGGGATTCCTATCAAGGACATATGGATTTTTGGTCTGTCCCATTATTCCGCTCCACCCACTTGAAGAAAATGATGCCCTGTAATTTGCCCACTCACTCAGGTTTGTTTTTCCGAGAATGATAGCACCCTGCTCTCTTAATTTTTCCGCAACCCAGCTATCTTTAAGTGGATAAGAGTCCTTAAGAATCAAGGATCCTGCGGTGGTTGGCATTTTGTCTTTGGTGTCGATATTATCCTTCAAGAGAACCGGAATTCCATACATCGGGTCCATATTTTTGATCGACTTAAGGTTTTTATCAAGCTCTTTTGCGATCTTCTTTGCATCAGGATTGACAATAATCACTGAATTAAGTTTCGGGCCAGACCGATCTACTTTTTCAATCATTTCCAAATAATAATTAACTACATCGATTATTTTTAGACTTCCATCTGAATAACCAGTTTGTAGCATATCAATTGTATACTCATCTAAGGAAAGATTCTTTGATGCTTGATTATTTAAACAAGCTAATAAAATCAAAACCAAAGAGAGCAATATGTTATGTTTTCTCATTGTGCAATCTATAAATCATTGTGAAGAGTTTGAAACCTCGTTTGTAATACAAAAAACTAACAATAATGGGTTTTTATCTGATTTCAGTATTTTACTCACATTCGCCCTCTACCCATTCTGTAATACCTGCATTCTCGGCATAGCAATCATTAGAGTAAGTTTTTCTATCGCAACCACAAACCGGAGCATATATTTCATAGCATACAAAATCATTAGATATTTTTGATTCATCTACACAGTCGCACTCACCTATAATCCAATCTTTAACATTTGCATTTTTTGCGTAGCAGTCGTTTCCATAAGTGACTCCATCAGACCCACAAACAGGTGCGTAAATTGCAGGACAATCTTCATCTTGATTTTCACAAGCTAAAAAAGAAAACCCAATCACTAACAGTAAAGATAAATATCTGTCCACATCCAAATCTAACCATTATCCCGGAAATAAAACATGCTACGCAAGTTGAAAGAAAGATCCGTATGCAAGTAAATGAGGTCTCAGTCTAAAACTTGATTTTTTATAACTTCCCCACCATCTTCCAGATTGATTGAACTTGAAAATACGATTTTATGTACTCACCAAGAATCCATCTCCATAAGTCACACAGGTACTCCAAAAAAATTAACAAATAATTCAGTGTTAAGATTCCAAGTATCAGGGAGTACTTTAATTTTTTAACTGTAAAATACTATCACCCTCAATTAATCACAAAAAAACCTTACAAAATGTAGTGTTTTAAATATGGGAAAATTATGTTTCTACTTAGTTAAATTTTAATGTGTTCAATAAATTCATCAACAAAGCTAACATTTACCAAAGGGTGTTACTTTTTGCATTTGTGATGACATTTCTGTGGTGGATTGTAGAATTAATATCATTTCATTCAATTATGTATATAATTCAAAGTCCAAGTGTTCTTTTTAATACCTTTGCTAAAAAACAAGCAGCCTGGATAATGCTAGGTAGTTTGATTGGATTCTATATTTTTAAAACAGAAAAAAATTAATTTGTCAATTATAAAAAACATATTTTTATCACTTTTATTCATCATCAATTTTTTTATCATGAGCGGAGTAATACTTGCTGATGCTTTTGATTTGAAGGATTTTGCATTCTCATTCGGACATTTTACGGTATGTGTTTTTATCATCACACTAACATTTTTTTATTACCATCGCCAAAATACATATCCTAGAAACACCCAAGACTCTTAGAGTTTTTTTCTTGTTTGATGGGTGGTCTATTTCATTTTTTGTAGTTATGACTTCGCAGATGAAGGGATTCGAACGATCGATGAGATCATAAACTCCTCACCCACATAGAGGGATAGAATCCCTGTTACTTATCGTTGGTAAGTGCATTTATGGTATCAATTGAACTATCTTAATCGAGTTTTATCTCCCCCTTCATGTACATTCTAGCATAACCTGATATGAATACTCGTTCATTATCATATTTGCAAAAAAGCTCCCCGCCTCTTTCAGAGACTTGTTTTGAATTAAACTCTGTTTTACCAGTTCTTTCGTACCAGTAAGGAATCAATTTTGTATATGCTGAGCCTGTAACTGGATCCTCGAAAATCATATATTTAGGGAAAAATGCTCTTGATATAAAATCATACTTTCCACCTGGAGCTGTGATAATTACACCTCTAGAATCAAGCAGTTTTAGTTTATGAAAGTTAGGTTGCATTGAAATAATATCTTCTTCATTTTCGAAAACTGCAACATAGTCCTCATTGAAATAACAGGTGTTGGGTCTAGCGCCTAAACCATCTTCTAAAAGTTTTGGAATATCACATTTAATAGGATTTTGAGATGGGAGATCCATTCTAATTAAGTCACCAATTTTTTCTGCATAAAGAATACCAGAAAGAGATTTGAATAAAATTTTTTTTAATTTGTAATTGAGAAAATTGAATATAACAAATGCTGAAGCCAAAGTAGCATGACCACATAACTTTACCTCACTGTTAGGAGTAAACCATCTTAAGTCAAAAACTTCACCAGATTTACAAAAAAATGCCGTTTCTGATAAATTGTTTTCTTGTGCGATAGATTGCATCATTGTTTTTGGCAACCATTTATCTAAAGGAACCACAGCTGCAGGATTTCCTTCAAATACTTTGTTTGCAAATGCATCTATTTGGTAAATATCTAATCTCATTAAATTAAAAATTATTCTTATTGTTCTAATTAAAAAACCCCAGCGTGTAATAGACTAAGTTTATCGTCACTTACTGAAAATAATTTTTTCTGTTTTAAAAGAATTAAAATATTTCATTACCACAATGTAGGACCCAGAGGATACTGGATTCCCTGAAAAATCTGTCCCATGCCAGATTACATTATGATCACCACTTGATAGCGATTTTTGAATCAATGTCGATATCCATTTGCCATTAATATTGTAAATGCTTATATCTACATATCCTTTGTCCTGTATAAAAAACTTGATATTTCCAGTACCATTGAATGGATTTGGATAAATAGATTTAAGTGAAAAACCTTTAGATAGGACATTCAAATCTTCGGTGGTTTCTAAGTCTGATGCCGCCTCATTTAAAAATATGTTAAAAGTTCCGGTTAAACCATTTTCTGTATGAGTATTTGATATCACCTGGGTAGGATGGTTCTCTCTCCATTGTTCATCAACTCGAGGATCAGAATCAAAATAACATTGTGTCACAAGCTCTGATCCTGACGGTGTAATCACTTTAAAATGAAAATGCTTTGGTCTATCTTCATAGTGACCTGGCATAATTGATTCAAAACCATAGTACCCATAATCATTAGTGATAATTATTCCTCTCAAATTGAATGAATCATTTTCCGTATTTCCAGAAGGGCATTCCTGGTAAACGGTGTAGCAACCATTATCATTGGCATGCCAGATTTCAACAACTGCGTTCTTTACTGGCGTTACGCAATCATTGGCATAAATAATTCCTGAAACAAATATGCGTGTACCAGGTTCGTCGTAGTTAGCCAGCACAGTACGCTCAGGTGGATTATCTACCCAATAGGGACCTAAAATATCAGAATCAGTAGTGCTGCAACGAGTTGCTGATAAAATTGAGAGTGGCATTGCTCCAGCACCCATTGTAACCATAATTCCATTTTTTATAAAATTTCTTCTTTTCACAAAATAAATCTACTGAAAAGCTCCATAAATAATAAAACCCTCTATCGAACGAAGATTATAATAATCAAAGTATTTTGAGTCTAAAACCTTCCGAGTGAATCCGTTTTTATGAGCGTATTTCCTGTGACAATGAAACCATTATCATAAGCCGCAACAACTCCATTAGCTGTGAGGCCAAATTCACTACCAATGTTATTAATTGTAAACAATCGATTACCTGTATCGGGGTTATAACCCCAAAGCTTTACCTTACTATCACCCGAATTGGGTTGTTTCATACCGGCGACCATAAGAACATTCTCGTTCTGATTCAAGGCAAGAGCGTGACCCATATCTTGATATCCATCGCCTCCTGCTTTTTTATTCCAGATGACTTGCCCATTTGCTGATACGCGCACAACCCTCATGGCACCAACGCCGTTACTATTAATGGTGCTCATTCCAGTTGCTGCAAAGCCTCCATCAGGAAGTTTTATAACATCGAACGCCATATCATATCTATCATTGGTACCAATTTCACGGGACCATAATTGGTTACCATCAGCATCAATTTTTAATAACCAGAAATGGTCGTAAAAATAGAACTCTCTTGCCTCAAGTTTTGATCCCGCCGCTACGAACCCGCCATCATCAGCTTCTACAACCTCCCAGAAGGTATCTTTAGGTGTTTTTAAAAGTCCAAAACGTTTTATCCATTGTAAAATACCACCATCAGATAATTTTGCGATAAAAGCTTGTCCCTTTTGATTGTGCCCTGCGGTTCCTGGATCACCACTTATCCATCCAACAGCAATAAAATTACCATCGGAAGTCTCTATCGCGTCATTTACATAATGAGGAGCCTGAAAAGTGGGAATAAACCACGTCCAACCATTTCCTGGATTATTAGGCGGACTGCTTTTACTAACAAAATCTATGTAAGTAGTTAAATAACCGCCATCGCTGGTAGGATTAAAGCCTCGAGTAGAGGGTACGGCTCGTGACCTATTTTCTTCCCATGAAGGTAAAACATTACCCAGTTCATCTAATATTTCTGTTCCATAAATACCCGCCAATATATACCTGCAGTCTGAGTATCTTGCTATGTCTACCGCAGGAAGAGGAAGCGTAAATGTCGAATCAATTCCACAAAAATCACTAATTGATTTGTTTTCATTCAAACTGTCTTCAGAATTTTGATCAGAGCATGCAAAAATTATGAATAGGAAAATAAATAATTTGTTTTTACTTCTTTTTAGTCTTGTCATAATTTAATTTAAGAAAAATCTTTTCAGTAAACTTCCCGTACTAAAAAACAGGAAACCCTACTGTTACAGGGTTTTCTGTTTTTTTACTTTATCCTTGGTTAACATGTTGCCATATCACATCTCCATTATTTACTTCAGGAGGAGCTGTTATAAAAGGCTGAAGACCTGCCATAATCGAACCAAAGCTAGATTCTGCTTCCTTTAACTGTTCCTCATTATCATACTCAGATATTGCAATCACTTGATTGTCACTGATTGCCACCATTCTAACTATTTTTAATCCATCAATGGACGTTATTTTATCACCTACTGAGCCAAGATATTCAAGCACCTCTTCTCTTTTATCCGGGTGGTGAGATACTTTTGTTATTCTAAAATGCATTATTTTCTCCTTTTACTTAATTGATAGATATGTTAATTAAATTTCTGCAAACGTAAAGCTTTAACCAATATGTTTCATTTACTGACAAATGCTTCAGCAATTGCTCCGATGAAATATCCATACAAAATGGTTACTGCGGCAGCAGCAATTCCTGGGGCGGGCATGTCTACTATGCTTTCAAAACCAGCTGCCATCAAAATAATTCCGACAACAAATCCAAGCCAACCAGCTAGAGTAAGGTCATATCTCAAGGCTTTTCCTAATCCCTCATTCGTCAATGTATGTTTTCGCATGTAGGTTAATCCTCCACCTACCCCAATTACAAATACAAAAGAAGGTATACTTAAAAAATCTGTTAATCCGCCAGAGGCTCCATCGATATATACGGAAAATACAATTGTGCCAAAAGCACATAGACTAAATATAGCGAGACCTTTAATTTTATTATTCATAAGAATCTTCTTTACAATGTTTATTTAGTTAACAAAAATCTATAAAATCCAAATGCTAGTGGGTCAAAGGATACATAGGAGCAGACCCATAAGATGCGGGCCTTGGAACATTTTGATTAATATTTTATAGCCGTACCATTTACACTAACCATAAGCATTGAACCCTTTTCCCCGATTGTACCGTAATCAATATCAATACCAACAACCCCATTCGCACCCATATCCCTCGCTTTTTGATTCATCTCATCGAATGCTATGTTGCGAGCTTTGCTTAATTCTTGTTCATATGCACCGGACCTACCGCCAGTAAAATCTCTTAATGATGCCATCATATCTTTTATAAAATTTGCTCCGGATATTGCCTCACCAGTTACAACACCCAAATATTCCTTAATCTGTTCTCCATCAATGTTGTGAGTTGTAGTGTTTAACATTCATCCATCCTTATTAAAATATTATTTATTTTTAGTCAAATCTAACAACCATTAAAGCAAAATAACCATCACGACTTTTATACTACTTCAATTTTAAATACAATCGAAAAATTTTCTTTTCATTAATTATCTTCCAAAGAATAAATAACTCCAAACTCCGGAATTATAAAATCACCTTTGAAACTTGAATCGTTGGAGATGATCTCTGATATTTTTTGTGCAGGTTCGAGAATTGGCTCGGTAGTTAAAATAAATGTACCAAAATGCATCCCAATGCTCTTTTTTGATTTTATATCTTTATGGATTAGAACAGATTCTTCAGGATTAACATGAAAATTTTTCATAAACCATCTGGGCTCATATGCTCCTATGGGAATCGCAGCTAAATCAAATGGACCGTAAAACTCTCCAATTTTTTTGAATTGTATTTCATTATAGCCTGTATCTCCCGCAAACCAAACTTTATATTCTCCAATTTTGATTAACCATGATGCCCAAAGCGTATCGAAACTTTTAAACATACTCCTCTTTGACCAATGTTGAGAGGGTAAACAAGTGACCTCAATCTTCTTACTTTTGTGTTCTGCAAACCAATCAAGTTCATATACATTCAACACACCAAATTGCTTAAACCAGCTTTTTAGCCCAAGTGGAACATACCAGACTGTAGAAGTATCCTTTGCAAGAATTTTTACTGAGTTTTTATCTAAGTGGTCATAGTGGTTATGACTTATTACTATTAAATCTATTTTTGGTAACGAATCAATTTTGACAGACGGCGATGTATATCGTTTTGGCCCAGCAAATGGAACTGGTGAACACCTTTTAGAGAAAATTGGGTCTGTTAATATAACTTTGCCATCAATTGAGATTAACATAGTTGAGTGGCCTATCCATGTAATCACATTCTGATTTTGGCTAATTCTCTTATTTAACTCGTATACATTTAACTTTTCAGTAGGTTGATACTTAGGTTTCGGGCGTTTTGTTAATATCATCTTAATTAGATCAGAAAAACTTTTTCCTTGATTCTCTGATTTTAAGTATGGGTTCATGAATCCGGTTTTTGTATGGTGTTTCTTATTGATGTCATAATAAGGGTTGCGATTGCTCAGTCTTGCCTTTAAGGTAAACGTAGCAATGATAATTATTGCAATTATGGTAAATTTCATTATTTAATAATTCTTATTTTTTCATAAACAGAAAATCAAGCAACATAATAGGCATAATCAAATCAAGACAAACTATTAAGGATTCGCATTATAAGGTACGTTTCTAATTAAAAAATAATTCCCCTGAAAGTAAGACTGTGAAAAATTCAAAAGTTTATTTTTTCCCAACCTTTTCCTTGCAAATCATATATGTTTTTATCATTTATGATATCATACATAATTTTTACACTATCAAGTAATCTTGGCCCAGGGCGGTTAAAAAATTGGCTCCCATCTGCAATATACGCATTCCCCGTCTTAACAGCTTTGAGTTTCCTCCACTCTTTGTTTGCATATAACTTTTTAATTTCTAATTTTGTTTTCTTTATGTCATAGCCACAGGGCATGAACACAATTTTGTCAGGGTTTTTATCAAACAGTGATTCATACTCAGACCAGGATGAGTGTTCTCCTTTTAACCCAAATGAATCATTAGCTCCAGCTATTTCAACAATCTCTGGCACCCAGTTCCCTGCAAACATCAGAGGCTCAATCCATTCTATACAGGCAACGTTAATTTTATTTTTATTTTTGTGTTTGTTTTTGATCCGATCTATTTCATCATTAATCGTATTAATTAAACTGTTTGCAGCACGGTCTTTATCCAGTTTATTTCCAACAAGCTTAATATCCATTAAGACATCATTTAGATTTTTTGGTTCAAGAGAAATTACTAAAGGATTTATTTTAAGATGTGTTTTCAAAGCGTTTTGGACATCATCAAGACTTACTGCACATACATTACATTGAGATTGGGTTATAATTAAATCGGGTTCAAGTTCAGATATTTTACTTTCCTTAATCCTGTAAATAGATAAAGCCTCTTGGAGTAATGATTTCACTTGGTTATCAATTTGAATGCTTGTTCCATTTACATCAAATTTTGGTTCTGAACATATCGGCAGATTAGTTATACTTTTGGGATAGTCACACTCATGGGATATACCAACCAATGAGTCAGAGCATCCCAAACTGCTCACAATTTCCGTTGCGCTTGATATTAATGAGATAATTTTCATTTTATAACCTAGCTAAAACACTGAAAATAAAATTTATACTTAATGATATTTTCAAAAACAGTATAATGATTGTTTAACTATCTATTTCATTATGTGAAATGATTGATAAAATTCTATACTCTTTTTTACTTTTGGGTGTAAAAACTTTTTTTAGAATGTAGGTTCCACTTCTCTCCTTAGCACCCATTACCGAACCATCTTTTAAGAATCGTGTATAATTCATTCCTAAGATGGCAAAGTCTCCTTTTGATTTAAAACTTTCCCATTTATTAATCATCGATTTATCATAGCCAGATGACTTTAGATTTAAGAATGTGTTATCAAGAAAATTTCTGATTGATTCGTTACTTTTTAAAATAATTGTTGTGTCCTCTAAAAAAAGGGTAAAAGGTTCTCCATATATACTGTTAAGAATAAATTCCGTGTCACCTTCAGTCCATGCTCTAACGTAATCATCTATTAGTACTTCAATTTCTTTTGGCACATTTAGTTCATTTTTTATATCATTTACACATGCAAAAAAGGTTAACACTATTAATAATAAAATCCCGGGACTAACAAATCTACATATGACTAAACGAAGCATTAGCTAATTAGCTTTTTTATTTTGAAATTCTGTTATAGCATCGTTTGCTAGCTGGTCAGCTCTTTCATTTCCGGGATCACCGGAGTGACCTTTTACCCATTTCCACTTAATGCGATAGTTCTGCACTAAATCATCTAACTCTTGCCACAAATCTTTATTTTTTACTGGCTTTTTAGCTGCGGTTCTCCAACCATTATTTTTCCAATTAACAATCCAATTGTTAATACCATTCTTAACGTACTGAGAATCGGTAATAATTTCAATTTTTAGATCCTCTTTAATCGCTCTGAGGGCCTCTATCACAGCAATTAATTCCATCCTGTTGTTCGTTGTCTCTAATTCATAACCTTTTAATTCTTTGGTGGATTTAGAGTATTTTAATAACGCGCCCCATCCGCCGATGCCGGGATTTCCTTTGCATGCACCATCTGTGTAAATATGAATTTTATTTTTATCAATCATTTAATAATCTAATAATGCTACTTAGAATAAAAAACCTTCGGGTTGTGAAATATGATAAAAATAATTATTGGATTTTATCAAGATTTAAATGCG
>MDSW01032560.1_pt1 | contig 11687 bp, 10 predicted proteins | sample 811171 | NCBI WGS metagenome assembly MDSW01 (sample SAMN05326641, study PRJNA326480) | marine metagenome | isolation source: seawater | place: Atlantic Ocean: North West | collected 2012
AGTACATCAGCAAATTCACGAAGTCTTGGGAACGGTTCGAGTTGGAACGGAGCATTATCGCCGCCTGCCTCAAAACTTGCTCGTTTGAGGGAGCGGCGAACGAAGAACACTGGTCCATCAACTTCTGAACCTTCAGCTGGAACAAATAATGATCCGTCTTGACGACCTCCGGCAAAGTAATACAAATCAATTGGATTTTGAATGAGAGCACCTGGAAGTGCTGCGACTCGAAGTGACTGAGCAAGGCGTTCAAGCCGCGATTCAAGTTCAGATACTGGTACACGCCAGTCCTCACCTTCGGGACCAGATAACATCGTGGAATCCCAATCGCCCATGCTTAACCTCCATCGTTGTTATTGAAAATCACTACGTTTGTGTTAACTATCAAACCACCGATTCCGTTTGACTCAATTTAAACGGTGGAATTTGTTCCAAGCGCTCTTGTGCAATTTGACAATATTCGGTTGAAAGGTCAACGCCGATGTAGGTCCTTCCAGTCTTCTTGGCGGCAACGCAGGTCGTTCCTGAACCATTGAAGGGATCGAGAACAACATCGCCTGCAAACGTATACAATTCTATACATCGGCGTGGAAGTTCGACCGGGAACGGAGCAGGATGATTGACTCGACTTGCCCGTTCGGTTGCAAACCTCCAAATCGATTTGGTATGGTCAATGAACTCCTGCTTGTCAATCGTATCAATTCGACCATTTTCTCGTTCTTTCTTCGAACGTGGCAGTTTGTAATCGCCCTTTGAAAAAACGAGTAGATACTCATGGATGTCTCGTAAGCATGGATTCGAAGCGCTTTGGAATGAACCCCACGCACATGAAGAACCTGCACTTGCGGATTTATCCCAAATGATTTCTCCGCGCATTAAGAATCCAAGATTGATCATGATGTTGTTGATGTACGTTGAGAGAGGGATGTACGGTTTGCGTCCAAGATTGGCAACGTTCACGACCATTCGCCCGCCTGGTGATAGAACACGATAACATTCCGAAAACACCTCCTCGAGCAACTGAAGATATTCCTGCAAGGAGAGATCATCATCGTATACTTTCGAAGCATTATATGGAGGGGAAGTGACAACCAATTGGACACAATTATCTGGAAGTGGCAGAGAACGAGCATCTTGTTCGAGAAGGATATTCTCAAACTGTTTCGGCAATTCCTGAGGAGAACCTACATCGCGGCTTGAGGCAAGATTTGCATTCATTCGGCTGTTGTAATACAAGGATGAATCGTGGCTTTCCCGCTTAGAAACTCCAAAGGCAGACGTCGCAGTGCTCGCACGCTGTCGAGCACCTCCTAGCGATGAATCATCGCTTGAACGCTTTGCCATGAGTTCAACAACGTTGGTTACCTTATCACTTTTCGCGCTTCCACGCTGCTATACACGCGCGTTTTCTTACCCGCATACATATCTGGAGACATGACAAGAATCTCAACAACAGCAAGTGTTCCTCATCATAACCAGAATCAAAAACTCTCTGCACGTGGGATTAACAATGGCGAACGTCCTAACATTGGACAACATCAACGTCGATGGCAAGACCGTCTTGGTCCGTGTCGACATCAATAGCCCATTGGACCCGTCGACGAAAGCATTTCTCGATGATGCTCGAATCCGCGCAATTCTTCCGACTATCAACCGCCTTTCTAAGGCGAAGACAGTCCTTATTGCACATCAATCTCGTCCAGGAAAGAACGATTTCACTAGTACTCTAGGTCACGCCCGTGAATTAGGGCGTCTTCTTGGACGTTCCATCAAATGGGTGCAAGACATCCACGGCGAGAAGGCAATGAAAGCTATTGAAGCGATGGAGGACGGGGATATTCTGATGCTGAACAACATCCGAATGGATCCAGAAGAAGTAGGTTCGAAAGGGGATTCACTATCGTTCTCTGAAACGACATTGATTCAAGATTTGGCAAGTGTTGCTGATGTGTTTGTTAACGATGCTTTTGCTTGTGCACACCGCAATACTCCAAGTATCGTAGGTTTCGCTCATCAATTACCATGTGTAGCAGGTGAATTGATGGCCCATGAAATTCGTCAACTAGATATTGCACTCGAAACACCAGCGAGACCGTGCATAGCCGTTCTTGGTGGAATTAAGGTCGACGATAGTATCGATGTGGCATTGAACATGCTCAACAACAACATCACTGATGAGGTATGGTTAACTGGAGGGGTTGCAAATCTCGCTATCTATCTTTCAGGATATGATATCGGTGAAGGCAATGTTGAATTCCTCAAGAACGAACTTAAGGACGCTTGGGGGCCAACTGTAGATGCTGCTAAATCACTGTTGACAACCTATGCTGATAACATTGTCCTTCCTGTTGATGTGGCAGCCAATGTTGAAGGAAATCGAATCGATTTGAACGTTGAAGATTTACCCGTTCATGCTCCATTATTTGATCTTGGTTTGCAATCCATTCGCGCCCTATCGACTCGAATTAAAGAGGCTGGAACAATTATTCTCAACGGCCCTGCAGGTGTGTTCGAGCTCCCTGATTTTGCTCTCGGTACCATCGAAATGCTCAGTGCTTGTGCTGAAACCAAAGGATATGCACTGATAGGAGGAGGCCATACAGCAACACTCGTCAGTCGGCGGGGAATAAGCGATAAAATGGGACACGTTTCAACAGGAGGAGGTGCTTGTTTGGATTATATTGCAGGACGAACACTTCCTGGAATCCATGCTCTTGAAATAAGTGCTCAACGATATCAACTTGAGATTACTCCGGTTGTTCACGATGAATAAGGAGCCACAGGGGAGACTCGAACTCCCGACCTTCTGATTACGAATCAGACGCTCTACCAACTAAGCCACAGTGGCGCACTCCGAGGGCATGAACGTATGGTCATAATTCCACCGATTCAAACACTATGCTCTTGAAGAAGCAGAAGCAGGCATCGTCATGGGCGATGATACTACGGTACGCTATACCAACACCGTCCTGTACGATGATGCTGCCAACAAGGTCGTTGGAGATATGCTCCTTCATAGTGACGGTTCTTGGTCGAAATCCAACGGTGATGAAGATGTTCTCGAAGAAATTGATGGTTCAAATCGTGTCCTAACCAGATCTTTACAAAATTGGCATACGCATCTTGCCATGCAACTCAACGCTCGAGATTTTAGCGATGGTTATCCATTACATCGATGGCTGAGTGAAGCTATTTTCCCGACAGAATCCCGTATTACTCCAGATTATGTTAGGATCGGAACCAGTGCTGCTGCTGCCGAGATGATTCGTACTGGTTCGACATTCGCTGCTGACATGTATTTCTTTCCAGCTGTCACTGGTGATGTACTAACAAATGCTGGACTTCGAGGTCTCATCGGCGGCCCAGTCAGTGATGAAGCCTTGCCATCACATGATGATGCTAAATCCGCTCTTGCTGAACTCGACCAACTTCTTTCTCAAAATAGAGACGATGATTTGGTTCAATATGCAATTGCTACACATTCGGTATATCTTTGTTCACAAGAGACCTTGCAACAAGCAAGTGAGTTGGCGGAACGAAGAAATGGCCGCCTCCATATTCACGTAAGTGAAACACGAAAAGAGGTTGCGGAATGTAAGGAAGCGAATGGATTGTATCCTATTGAATACCTTGATTCAATTGATTTTATTCAACCTGGAACCATCTTTGCCCATGCATCATGGGTGAAGAAAAACGAGATTCGAATGATGGCTAAACATAACGTTACAGCAGTCCATTGCCCCTCATCAAACATGAAATTGGCGTGTGGAGGTACGCTTTCATTCCCGCCTTATCGAGATGCTGGCGTCGATGTTCGCATCGGAACAGATGGGGCCGCATCCAGTGGAAATGGATTGAATCTCTTGCATGAAGCTCGCCTTGCAAGCCTAGTGCAACGACACGATCACTGGGACTCAACCCTTCTTCCTGCACAAGATATTTTCAAGATTGCAACAAAGGGTAGTCAAGATTGGGTCGCTTGGAATATTGATGATATTCGAATGCATCCTCTTGGGAGATCCAATAATCGCCACCTTGCAAATCTGATTTACAATGGGGGCGAATGTCTCGATGTTTGGGTTGATGGACAGGCCTTACGAAAAGATGGAGTTACACTAACTCTTGATGAAAGAAAAATCATAGACGAACTAGATGAAGCAGTTCACTCATATTACGAAGGAATAGAATGATTATTCACGGCCGTAGTAAATCAATACGCCGCCAGATAGAATACCGCCAACGGATATCAATAGGCTAAGAAGAGAATGGCCAAGATGGACTTCGTAAGAAACAACGACTTCTGTTCCTGCTGGTAATGCACCATCCTTTGCCCCTAATGCAGCAAAGTACGTACCTGATTCCATTTCCCAAGTGAACCCTTCACTTGCTATTGCTCCAGAATCTCCGGCTACAAAGTTCGTTGAGGTGCCATCGCAACCGAGGCCTGGTGTGAAGAAATTGCTTGGTACATCCTCACATCGTTTCTTTTCGTCCTCATCTACTAGACCAATCCAAACATCATCTCGATCCCAAGTGATGGTTAGCTCAGCCCTAACGAACCCTGAGAGGAAATTTTCTGGTAATGGTTCATCTGAAAAAAAGGCCTTATTGGAAGCATTCGGAGTAGGGACATCCTCGACTTCGCCTGTAATTGTATAACCAATCATTCCAACCAGAAGCAAAATAACGCCAATACCGGCGAAGAAGAAACCTGTCTTTCCTCTCGAATTGAATGATTCCAACATGTTCACACCTCAAAGAAAGAAAGTGCAAGAATGATATAACAGGCAAGCAACATAACTCCCTCAAGCCAGTTGGTTTTACCATCATTGAGAATAAAATTGGCAACGAGAACCGCCATGAAAGTTGCAGCTGTTTCAAGAATTCCAAATTCGAGTGAAAGACCAACGCCCATAACCCAGGCAAAGAGGACCATCAAGGGTGCAACGAATACAGCGATTTGGACGCTTGAGCCTATGGCGATTGCCAATGAAAGATCCATCTTGTCCTTTCCTGCGACCAATACAGCCGTAAAATGTTCAGCAGCATTGCCGAAGAAAGGTAAAAGAATAACACCGATAAAGAGGGTCGGTAAGCCCCATCCTTCTGCTGCAGCATCAACACTGTGAACCAAAACTTCAGCCATCCACCCGACTAGAACGGTAGCAAGAATGAGAAGAATCCATGCATCCTTTGTAGTCATCTTAGGCTCTTCCTTTTCTTCTGCTTCAGAAGAAACATCAAACAGATGTGAGTGTGTTTTGAATTGGAAGAAAAGTGAGAATCCGTACATCAACAATAAGACGATAGAAGCATATCTCGACAAATCAAGAATGTCTTGATCCACGGCACTTGATCCAGTATGATGTGCTGCAGCAGGAATAATCAAAGCAAGAACTGCGAGAAGTAGAAGACTTCCATTCATTGAAAGTGCTTCTTGATTGAAGGATTGTGTTTGATGCTTGTAACCTCCCCAGAGAAGTGCTAAGCCAAGAACGAGCAATAGATTTCCAAGAATGCTTCCAATCAAACTCGCTTGAACCAGTTGAATCATGACTTCTGCCTGATCAGCATGGTGAGCTGCAGTCCAAATGGCAAGACCTGCAATGATGATTTCGACAGCATTACCGAATGTGGCATTGAGCAAACCTCCTAAATTTTCACCGGCTCGTAACGCAATTTCTTCGGTCGCATGCCCCATCAAGAATGCCAATGGCATAATAGCAATCATTGAGAAAAGGAATGTCATTTCCACATTGTGTTGATACTCGAAGTATAGCGTAAGTGGGACGGCTAGAAGCAACCAGTTCAATCGATTATGAAGTGGATTGAAAGCATCGAGTACGGAGTGATGGGAATGTTCAACGTGCTCAGCCATTAGACCACATCAAGAAATCAATCATCACTCTTCTTGCGGCGGGTAGGTCGCTTTCGAGCAGGTCGCTTTCGAACAGGTCGCTTTCGAGGTTTGACTTCTTCCTCATCATCATCGTCATCGTCATCGTCCTCGTCATCGTCCTCGTCATCATCGTCGTCGAGGCCAGCCCATGAAAGATCGTCATCGTCGTCATCATCTTCCTCTTCTTCCTCAGACTTCTTCTTTCTGCGAGTCTTTCTCTGCACAACATTTACTGCAAACGGATCGTCCTCATCCTCAGGTTCAGAAGCTGCCATAGATTTGCTCTCATCCTCCGGTTTTGCCCCAGTGGCTGATCCCGTTCCAGTGATATCATCCATATCCAAATCCTGAGTTGTGCCGATAAATTCGGACATCCAATCATCGTCTTCATCATCGTCACCACCTTTCTTCTTCTTTGGACCTGACAAACTAACTTGAACGATCAGCAAAGCTACAATAAATATCACCACATTCACAATGACTGCAATCCAAACCAAAACGTAAGGCGGTTCACTCATTGATGGAGTGACGATTTCAGGCTCTGGCTCAGGTTTTAGATCTTCTTCAAACGTACAAACTGTTTCACCTTCGAGGTTGTTTCGACAAAAATCAACTACGAAGACAACTTGAGCAGTATTTGGATTTCCAGCGGTATCGAGTGCACGAACTGTGATGGCATGTTGGCCGGCATCGAAGGTCCCTGCAGAGAATTCCATGTCGCTGACAAGTGACGTACCATCGCCATTAACATCGGTAATACCTTCTGCATTAGCCCATGGAGATGTACTGGCTGAACCTGTTAATCCGCCATAATTGAATGTGAATCGATACTGTAGTGCGGCGATTTGAACGTCATCCTCAGCAGCAAACATCAGGTTAATTTTATTCCCGTAAAGATACTTTGAACCCTCGGATGAAGGTGAAGGAGCGTAAACAGCAATTGACGGAACCTGAGCATCGATCTTGAACGACGTGTTCGTGAGAACACCTTGATTGTCCGCCTCATCGAGTAGGGTCATACGGATCATAAGATCACCCGCAGCCTCTGAGTTTGTGATCCGGAACTCAAATGAATACTCAGGCCCCTTGTCAGGGTTAAGGAGATTGTCGGCTATTTGAGTCATCAAGGCCCCTCCAGCCGTTTCGTTATAACCCGCTGATGAAAAGACCTCAATCGATGGAGTTGTCTTGAGATATTCACTGACCTCAATTTTCACAGTGTAAAGTCCAGGTACTAATGAAGGACTTGTGTAAGGTACGCCATCTTCATCGATAAGTTCCATGTCAACGCTTGGTGCCCGAGCATCTTCGCGGATTGAGCGGGTGTTTCCTGTCAACCCATCAATGATTTCTGGATTGCAATTGTTGTATTGATCACAAACAGTAATCGCATAGAATGCATCTTGTTCTGAACCATTCGCAATTGGCACATTTCGGATGATGGTGGATGAGGTTTGCAATCCAACGTTAACATCATCGAGAACAAGTTCCCAACCATCTTCATCTGTCGAACTAATGGAGGAGTCTTCAAACGGATCACCATTATGGCGCCAAATCTGATACGATTCATTCAACTCTACCAAGTTACCCCATTCCATAGCTACGAAACCTAGGTCACCTCGGCTTTCAGCATTTACGATTTGCGGAATCGATGGTCGTGTAATGTCAATTTCAACGGGTCCGAATTCATTCTGATCCAATCCAATATATTCGTACGAGCCGTTTGCATGGATGTATTGCGCTTCGCTTGTGACGTAGATGTACCAATTGAGGACAGCCCCAGTTTCAGAAACAATTTCTGGCCCGATAATGATGTCAAACACTTGTGTGTTATCATTAACAAACCCGTGATAGGTTGTTTGGGTTGCAAACTGTTGAGGATTTGTTGGTACTCCGTTGCTTGAGTAAATGTGATAGCGTTCTCCTTCAACACCAAGTTGGTCAGTCCATGTAACACGAATGGTTCGATCGCCGATAAACTCTGCATGAACGCCGGTTGGCTCCTTCTGCCAGTTGCTGAACGCGTCTTCCTCTATCGAATCGCACGAACCACCGCTCGTATCTTCATTGAAAAGTCCGATAGCATCAACAGTCACAACACAGTAGTATGCCCATCCAAGAGTCCCGATCGGAAGTTCACGAGTGTATTCGTATGGAGCGTTTGAATCTTCAAGAGTTTGATTTTCATAAACCGAAGCAAGGAAAGTAACTCCTGTGTCGTAGATGGATGTAAACGGAACTCCAGATACATAGAGATCGTACCGTTCATCTGATTCACCAGGGACACCAAACCATGTCAATTCTGTTTCCCCGGTTCCGTCTGCCTCAGAGGTTGTACTAACTGAGAACACACTCACGTGGCTCGGTGGCCGGTTGTCTTCAAGAACAGGTTCTGTAAGCGCATTGTTAGACAAGAAACGTAAGTCTACGAAATCTTCACCAGGCCCTGTCTTGTTTGGAATGTAGTAGGTAATGGCATAATATGCTTCTTCGTTCGTGTTTGGTGGCACAACGTGAACATAAGACTCCAAATCAGAACTAATGTTTGCAATAGGTGTCAATTGATCATAGATTTGACCACCATTGCTTCGGGATATCTCCGTTGTGGAACGCCAAATCAGAATGGTCGTGTTTTCTAGAGCAGGGTTGGTGTTCGGCAAAAGGGGAGAATGGTAGTTTATCCAAGTGAGAGTAGTTTCACTGTCAGCGAGTGAATAGGAGGCTTGGAAGTACAGTGGTGTTTCAATAGGCGATGTCGTTTCTTCAACACCGATGGTCATGGATGAAACATCTGGGTCTAGTTCTTGGTGTGTTACTGTTGTTCCCCCGTCATCCCACTCGATTGTGACCGCGTAATAGAACGTACTGTTTGTGCCTGCGTCAACAAGATAGGAAACACTGTGTCCTGGGTGTTGACCTCCATTGCCGCCTGCTGAACTAAGGCACCACGCATACTGAACGTAGACGTTTGCTGGGCATGCTGCAACAGAATCAATGACTTGTGCCATATCAATGTTGGAGAGTGTAATAGGTTCTGTGTATCGGTGAACGATGTAGGTGGCTGAATGGTAGTATGGAACGTTTCCGTTGTATGAGTCAATGTTCTGCCATGTAACGGTAGTTGTTTCCGAAACTGGGTCGAATACCGCAGCAATATGTTGTGCTTGTAGATTGCCTGGATTCGTATCAGCGGCAGTCGAAACTGGCGTCAGTGGAACAAGCATCAGCATCATGAGTAGGCCCATGATGACAGCCTTCGGTCGGAGACTACGGTTCAGCGCGTTCGCACCCATCACGTAATACGTCGCCGCCGCCCGTTAAGAGTATGCCGATGAACTGAGAAACAACCATAGCATTTCTTTGCCTTGTTTTCACTCCGATTCGTCGTGATTTGGTTGAGCGAGAGGTTGTTCCTTATCGAGGGCAATAATCTCTTTTCTTGCCTGTGAATAACGAACGAAAAAGGTGTAGATACCTCCTATTCCAGAAACAAGAACCACAGCTGATAACGGATTCATTTCCAGATGATCAAATGGTGCAGGAGCAGATGAAAAGTCTTCGACTCCGATGAGCCAGAAAATTCCGGTCAAAGCAAGAGCTGCAATCGTTAAGATGGTTCGGTCCGCGCGAGAGAAGCCTCGGTAATTTCTACCCCCGCTCACAGCTTGGGCTTGGGTCCCCATGTAGGATCCCAAGATAATGAACCATGCTGCAGCCCATCCAAGAACGGGGTCTCCAACCCATGCAGGACTTGAAGCGATGGCAATAACCCACATCGCATCCAGAAGACGATCGAACGTGTGATCGAGATAATCTCCCCATCGAGAAACTTGTCCTGTTTGTCGCGCTAGTTGGCCATCGAGGCCATCAAGAAGCATCGAGAAGGCGATTAGGAATGCAGAACCGAGAAGCATCAACGCCCCAGCATCACTTCTTGGTGCAATAAAAACCAGTACACTCGCCGCGATTCCAATCGGAAGTGCAAGCCAAGTAAGAATAGCAGGATTGGTGCGGCCAAAACTAGAAACCAAAGGCGAGGCAATCGATTCCCACCGCTTTCTGAGTTGTTCCAATGCCATCTCTATCGTATCGACGAAGAGAAGAAGGGTCATATGCTTTAGGCAGTGATTCCGTTACTTATCCAATCAATTGAATCCTCAATCGAATTCTCAACAGATTCGGCAACGTCTGGATTGGCAAGAAATCCGAGGATAGATTCAATCTGTATTTCCTGATTCGTAGTATTGATTTCGAGCACCTTTGCCTTCGGATGAAGTACAATAAGTTCTGACCAAACACCAGCAAGAAGCTCCCACTCAACATTCGATTCGATTTTTTCAGGTCCATACCCTTCACGCTTCGACAGGCGTTGTCTTAGTTTGGAAGGATTACAGCGAAGAACAATGATGGCATCGATTGAACAGTAATGCGACAGATGGCCATCGATTACGCAGGTTTCTGATCCTGGCCAAGTCCATGCCTCAAGTTTCGAAGTTTCGATCTCTTGAGAGCCTTCATGCTGAATCAGTGCATCGACTTGCTGAGCAGCCGCTTCAACTGTTACGACTTGGACTCCTTTTCGCTCCAATTGCGCTGCAAGCGTCGATTTCCCCGTTCCTGGGGAGCCGGTAAGTGCAACAATCTTCGGACACATCCTCTTCATCTCAACCAAGAGACATGAAGAATTAAACATGAGGTTCGGAATGGTCCATTATGGCCGCTATCGCACTGGTGTTGCTCTCAACCGAACCCGGGCAAGAGCAGCAGGTTCTTGCTAAACTCAACAACATGCCAGAAGTTGCAGAAGCGATGGTTCTTTTTGGGGAATACGATGTCTATTGCAAAGTTATCGTTGAGGATTTTACGCAGCTCTCAAGATTGATTTTACGCGATATACGAACCCTTAGTGGCGTAATAGAAACAACCACGTTAACTGCCGCAACCGATGGACTGTGAGGTAGGACTATGTTTGGCATGTCCGATCCAAATCAAACTCTTTCACAGATGTTACGTTATTTCGAAGAGGGGCGCAATGAAATGGTCGAGGTGATGGCAAGCGAGTTTACCTCGATGTTGCTGGCGAACAAACAACGCGATGGAGCGATGCAGACCTTATTGGTAAAGGGAGTTAGAATCCTTGCAGAAGTCCTCTCGATTCGAAATAAGCACAAGTTAGCTATTCAAGCGACATCTGTACTTCTTCGAGAGCGAAAGAAATTGGAAAGGATTCTCATGCAAACAGCCCCCACACTTTTAGCAAAACTAACGCCTATGGAACAAGATTTTCGAACCATTGGCCACGTTTATATGAAGGCTGGAAAGGCATCAAAAGCAAGGAAATTTTTCAAAAAGGCGAACAAGGATACGCCTGGAAATGTCGCAGCACTTCTCGCTCTCTGTCAGGTAGATGGTACCAAGACAAAGTATGCCAATCTACTCGCATCCGCAGTTGAAAAGTCAGGCCCCGTTATTTTGGAAAATGGGGTGTATTACATTCGACCTGAACATGCCCCAGGTAGCCAAATCGATCCGGTTTTAGCCGTTCTTGAAACCTGTGAACGGCAACATCCATCATGCTCTGAGCAGTCCGGCCGTATTCGAAAAGAATGCGAAGAAATCGCCAATGGAGTTCAGGCTGCAAACGAACGACTTCAATCAGCAATGGATTCGTTGCAGCCGAAGCACGACTATTATCAGTATTCTTGATTGGTAGCGAGGGATGGATTTGAACCATCGATCTCCGGGTTATGAGCCCGACGGGATATCCAGACTACCCCACCTCGCTGAG
>MDSW01083354.1_pt1 | contig 11686 bp, 9 predicted proteins | sample 811171 | NCBI WGS metagenome assembly MDSW01 (sample SAMN05326641, study PRJNA326480) | marine metagenome | isolation source: seawater | place: Atlantic Ocean: North West | collected 2012
AACTTAAAATTTTGCATTTTTTAATCTTATTTAATACATAAATCTATTTAAAATAGTTTATCTATAGAACGTATATTTTATAGTCTTTTAACATCAAAAAATAATATTATGTCAAAATTTATTCATCAGGGAGAAGATAAAAAAACATATGTAAGGAATATGTTCAATGATATTTCTGGTCGATATGATTTATTTAATACCATATCTAGTTTTGGTGTAGATAGGTATTGGAGATATAGTCTTGTTAGAAAATTTAATTTAAATGAGTCAGATTATCTGCTTGATATAGCAACAGGCACAGGAGATGTTGTTTTTAGTATGTATAAAAGATTTAAAAATAGGTTGGTTGGTCTTGATATAGCAGATAAAATGATTGGTCTTGCTAAATTAAAACAATCTAAAAAAGGCCTTGAAGATCAGGACATATCATTTATTCAAGGTGATGCTGAAGATTTGGGGTTTTCTGATAATAGCTTTAATGGTTTAACTATTTCTTTTGGGTTTAGAAATTTAGGAGATTATGATAAGGGTTTATCTGAGTTTTATAGAGTATTAAAACCTGGAGGTAAAATAGCAATCTTAGAATTTTCAAAACCAAAAGTTAAGTGGTTTATTCCTTTTTTTAGATTTTATTTTAATAAAATTGTTCCTTTATTAGGTTCTATGTTATCTAGAAAAGATGCATTTTTATATTTACCTGAATCTGTTGACTATTTTTTAAGTAGAAAAGATCTTTCAAAAAAAATGGAATCTATTGGATTTGAAAAAGTTACTTATTCAGATTATACTTTTGGTATAGCTACAATTTATACAGGGGTTAAATCATGACACAGCAAAGACTTGCTCAGTTATCTATGGTTCTTATAACCATGATATGGGGAATTACTTTTGTTATGGTCAAAGAAGCCCTGAATGATGCGCCACCTTATATGTTTGCTTCTTTGAGATTTGGGTTGGCTTTTTTTATTGGTCTTATATATTTAAATAAAAATATTAAAAAAATAAATCATTTAGAAATGGTAGGAGGGCTTGTTTGTGGCTTTTGTCTATTTGGAGGATATGCCTTTCAAAATTATGGTTTAATGCAAACAACACCTAGTAAATCAGCATTTATTACGAGTGTTAGCGTTATTCTAGTACCTATTATTTTATCAATTTTTAGAATTAAAAAAGTTGGTTTTAAAATATGGGTATCTGTTTCATTGGCTACGATAGGTTTATATATATTATTAAATCCTTCAGGGGGAGAAGTGAATATTGGAGATATTTTAACATTTGGTTGTGCTCTATCTTTTGCTATCCATGTCATTGCGCAGGATTATTATCTTACTAAAGGATCAAGTGTATCTCGTTTATTTTTATCTCAAGTTATGTTTGTTTCGCTTTTTTCTTCTGGTAGTGTGTTTATATTTGAAAGTCCTGAAATAATAATTTCTCAAAGACTTATTGTTGCAATATTCGTAACTGGTTTTTTAGCAACCTTTATTGCAATTATGCTTATGGTCTGGGCTCAAACTATTTTAAGTGCAAATCAAACAGCGCTTCTTTTAAGTTTAGAACCAGTGTTTGCTGCTCTTTTTTCAGTCACTTTTGCCGGAGAAATTCTAGGCATATATGGTTGGGTTGGTGGAATGATAATTGTTTTAGGTATAGTCAGTTCTGAATTTTCATTTTCCAAAAAATAGTTTGATATAATAATAAAATTCACTTAAAATACTTACGATAAACTTACGAGTAATTAAGTGAATAAAAGTAAAATATATAAAGCATCAGGAGAATCTAAATTATCAATTGATTTATATTCATCCTCTGTTGAAGCGGGGTTCCCTTCTCCTGCTGATGATCACTTAGATATATCATTAGATTTAAATAAATATTTAATTAAACATCCTTCCTCTACATTCTATATCTATGTAAAAGGTGATTCTATGATTGACGATGGAATATATAGTGGAGATATTATGATTGTAGATAAATCTTTAAATCCAAAATCAAATGATATCATCATTGCAGTTATTAATGGAGATTTTACAGTTAAGAAATTATACAAAAAGAATAATAAGGTTTTTTTAATTCCTGCTAATAAAAAATATGGATTGATTCCTATAACAGATGAAATGGATTTTGAAATATGGGGTGTTGTTACTCATACTATACATCATTGTAGATAATTATGTATGGCCTTGTAGATTGTAATAATTTTTATGCTTCATGTGAGCGAATTTTTAATCCCAAATTAAATAAAAAACCAATTATTGTTTTATCTAATAATGATGGATGTGTTATTGCAAGATCTAATGAATCAAAAAAAATAGGTATTAAAATGGGTGTGCCTGCATTTAAAATCTCTTCATTAATTAAAAAACATAATATTGAAATTTTTTCAACTAATTTTGCTTTGTATGGAGATATATCACAAAGAGTTATGAATATTGTTGCAGATATTATTCCTTATATTGAAATTTATTCTATTGATGAATCTTTCTTAGATCTTAGTGAATTTAAAAGTGATGATTTATTAGAAGTTGGAAAAAATATTAGAAAAAAAGTATTACAATGTACTGGAATTCCAGTATCTATTGGTATAGCTAAAACTAAGACTTTATCTAAAGTTGCAAATTATCTAGCTAAAAATAATAGCACAAATGGTGTTTTTTTAATTTCAAATAATAATTATGATTATTTATTAAAAGATATACCTATTGAAAAAATATGGGGAGTAGGATCTAAGACTAAAGTTTTTTTTAATAGATATGGTATTAAATCAGCAAAACAATTAAAAAATTGTGATTTAAGGTGGATTCGTTCAAATTTATCTGTCGTTTCAGAAAGAATGGTTAAAGAATTAAGGGGTATTTCATGTGATAAAATTAATAATTTAAATGTTGGTAAAAAGAGTATATGCACATCAAGAACATTTGGTAAAATGGTTGCATCTTATGCTGACTTAGAGTCATCAATTGCAATGTATACAACACGATGTGCAGAAAAACTAAGAGCTCAGTTTTGTTCAGCTAAAATTGCACATATTTTTATTATGACTAATCCTTTTAGAAAAGATTTAAAGCAAAATATTATTTATAGAACAATACAATTCCCCGTTTATACTGATGATACGGAGGAGATGTTAAACTATATTTTAAGTGTACTTAAAAAAATATATAAAAAAGGATATTATTATAAAAAAGCAGGAGTTGTTTTAAGTGGAATTATTCCAACGCATCATGTTCAATGTGATATGTTTGATACAAAAAATCGTCAAAAAAGTAAAATTATGATGAATACCATAGATTCTATTAATAAAAAAATGGGGCGAGATAGTATCAGATATGCCTCGCAAGGATATTCTAGGAAATGGAAATTAAAGCAAGAACGTTTATCTCCATGTTATACAACAAGGTGGAACGATTTATTGAAAATTTATATATAGTCATATACTCTTAGTAGGATATGTCTTAAGGTATGTAAATTTACCTTATGATATTTAAATTATTTATAGTTATACTTTTCAATCTATCCTTTCTTTTCTCTCATGGAGAAGATCATAGTCATGATAATCATCAGCACAAAGAGCGTAAATATAAGCCATCTGGTATTATTAGAGGTAGTGTAATTGATAATATGCTTGAAGAGGGAAAGGCTTATGCTAATATATCAATAGTTAAAGAAGACTCTGATGATATAATTGCTGGTGGAATAACAGATGAGAATGGATTGTTTTTAATAGATAAGATCCCGTTTGGTAAGTATTTTCTTGTTGTTCAATATATTGGATATGAAGATATGATTATAGATGGTATTGTAATTAGACCCCCAGATAAAATGGAATTAGATATAGGCCAAATTAGAATTAATGCTAAAACAATCATGTTAGAAGGAGTCTCTGTTGTAGATAAATTAGCTCCAATTATAGAAGATATTGCAAAAACAACCTACCCAGTAGCTGAAACAGCAAGAGCAGAGGGTGGTTCTGCTGATGAAGTCTTAGAAAAATTACCTTCTATTACAGTGGATGCTGATGGTAATATTTCTCTTAGAGGAAACTCTAATGTTACGATATTGATTGATGGTCGGAAGTCACAATTAAGTGTTGATATGATAAATGCTAATATGATTGAAAAAGTTGAGGTAATGACTACTCCATCTGCAAAGTTTGATCCAGATGGAATGGCAGGAATTATAAATATAGTTCTTAGCAAAAATGAATTTGTTGGAAGAAGTGGAAATTTAAATTTAAATCTTTCTGAGTGGAACGGTAAAAATTTATCAGGAACATTTAACTCGTTTAAAGATAACTGGAATATATTTTCTAGTTATAGCACAAGTCAAAGGCAGAAACAAGGAAGAGGAGAGAGAAATACAATATATTATGATTTAGATGATAATGTTATTTCTAGTACTAGTTCCAAAGAGTATTCTGAAAAATATCCTGAAAAAAATAATTTAAAAGTTGGAATAGAACATTATCCCAATGATATAGGACTATTAGCCTTTGATCTTACTTATATCCAAAGTAAAGGATTAGATACAAATACTGTTATTATAGATCAAGATTTAGAAAATCCATTTATAACAATAGAAGATGAAGAAAGTACAGCCCTTAATTATGGGTTAGGTTATTTTATAGATGATAGAGAAAATAAAAAGAATTTTTCTATCCAATTTGACTATGATGATCATAATGGCTCTGAAATAAGGACTGGATATACTGATGAGGTAATTCAAGATGAAGGAATAAATAAAATATTTAGAATAGATTATACTGCTCCAATAGAAAATGAATTTAATGAAGATGCTAAATATGAGATTGGATTTAAGCAGGATTCTGAGGATGATAAGCATTATTCGGTAATAGAAGGAGAGGATTTTAATTGGGATTACGATAATTCGATATCAGCAGCTTATGTAAATGTTTTATATAATTTTACAGAAAAATTTGGGATGCAAGTTGGAGCTCGTTTTGAAGATCAAGAAAAACAATCTATTATTGATTTTAATCAACAAGATTGCTCTATCTTAGATCAAAGCACATGTGAAACAAGTGGTTTTTGTAGCTGGGATAATGGAGTTTGTGCTGAAACATTATTTGGTAATTTACTCAATAATTTAGGAAATGATTTGGATGTCACTTACAATCATACAAGAGCATATCCTTCGTTATATTTCTTATATGATACACAAGGTAAAGGTAATTTTAAATTCGAATTTGGAAGAAGAATAGAAAGGCCTTCACATTGGAGTTTAAATCCTATTCCTGATTTGGAAGAAGCAGAGGCTGGATTTATAAGGCAGGGGAATCCCTATTTAATACCAGAAAATATTTATAAATCTGAAATTAGCTATTCAAATAGAATCCCAATAGGTTTTTTAAAAGCCTCATTATACTACTCTAGAGTAACAGATAAACTAGATAGAGATAAAGATACCTATTGTTATGGTTCTACATGTAACGATCCTAATGATAGCTCAGATGAAACAAATTATATGGTTTTATCTTGGGATAATGTTTCAAAATCAGTTGATAGAGGGATTGATTTTACTTTTATGACAAGGCCTTTGCCTAATTGGGATTTAATGATAAATGGAAATTATTGGAATAATATTTTAGATGGTATTGAAGCTGATCAGCAAGGTAATGAATATGGGTTTTGGGGAATGATGAATTCAACAATTAGATTAAAAAATAGTCAACAAATAGGAATTTATTCACATTTTTCATCTCCAATGACAATATCATCTGGAGAAATAAAAGGAATGCAACGTTTTGATTTATCTTATAAGAAAAAAGTAAATAAACGTTTTAATTATACAATAAAGATTAAAGATTTATTTGATACAGGTGGTTTTAATATTATTACTGATCAACTTATTGATTTAGATGGTGATGATATTTTTGACAGTAGAGAATTTTTGAAATCGGAATATAGAAGAGGAAAAAGAAATTTATCTATAACTTTTGAATATAGATTTGGAGATTTCCAAAAGAAAAAATATAAGAGAGAAGAACAAAGAGGATATAATCAAGGCGGTGGAATGGATGTTGGTTTTTAATGCTTTCTTTTCTCCTTCCAAAGGATAAAAAATTATTTAAATATATATTTGTTTTAGCATTACCGGTTATAATCAGTAATACCAGTAGGGTTTTAATGGGTGTTGTAGATTTGATTATGATCGGTCATTTAGGTGCTAGCGCTATTGCAGCTGTTGGTATTGCTGGAATGGTAGGATGGACTTTTATTAGTCTAGGGATTGCATTTCGAACAGGAACTCAAAGTTTTGTTGCAAGAAGACTTGGAGAAAAGGAATATAAGAAGTGTAGAACAGCGCTTTGGAATATGCTATTTTTATCTTTTTTAATAGGTGTACCTGTAACTTTTATTACATGTTTCTATATAGATACTATTATGGCTTTATTTATAAGTAAAGTAGATAATGTTGAAGCATTTAATTTAAGTGTTGATTATGCATATTATAATTTTTTGAGTTTATTTTTTCTATATGCAAGTTTTGTATTTCAAGGTTTTTATACAGGGATTGAAAAAACTAAAATTCATATGAAAGCAACCCTTTCATCAAATCTTGTAAACCTATATTTAAATTTTGGATTAATTTTTGGAACAGATAAAATTATTGAAAATTTAGATGGAACAGCATTTTCTTTTTTATCAAATTTATGGACTTTTTATCATTTTCCAGAACTTGGAGTTAAAGGTGCAGCAATTGGGACGATGTTTGCATGTATATGGCTCTTTATCCATTATTTTATATATTTATTTAAAAGTGATATTATTAAGAAATTCAATGTACTTCGCATTACACTCGATAAAAAAATGTTTAAAAGGCAAATTGAAATTGCCTCTCCTGTTGCTATACAAGAAACACTCGTTGCCCTTAGCTTAGCTGTATTTTATAAGCTTATTGCTATTATTGGGATTTTTGAACTTGCTGCAACACAAGTTGTTTTTAGAATTATGCATGCATCTTTTATGCCTGCGATCGGAGTTGGTCAAGCATGCTCAACTCTTGTAGGAAAATTTTTAGGTGAGAAAAATCCAGAAAAGGCTGAAACTGCAATATATGAAAGTCTTAGAGGTTCATTCTTAATGATGGGTTTTATGGGTATTTGTTTTGTTTGTTTTGCTGATTATATTATTCCTGTTTTTACAAATGATATTAATGTAATCAATATTGCAGTTCCTGGATTAAAATTTGTTGGATTCATTCAATTTGTTGATGCAATTTGCTTCACTCTCTGGTTTGCTTTAACTGGGGCTGGAGATACAAAAGTTCTAGCTATTGTTGATATATTATCTCATTGGATATTATTTATACCTATGGTCTATATTTTAGGAATTATTTTAAATCTTGGCTATTGGGGAGCATGGATTGCATTTGCAATGCATCTTACCTTTATTGCAGGGTATACAACATGGAGATTTAAAAGTGGAAAATGGAAAAAAATTGTTCTTTAGTTATTATATTTTTTATCTAAAGCTTCAAGAAGTTTGAAAATATCTTCTTTTGAGTTATATGCCTGAATAGAAATTCTAAAAAATTCTTTATCGTGCCATTTGAAAAAAGGAATTTGAATTTTATATTTTGAGTAAAATTCTATTTGATCTTCTAGTATATTGTTAGATTTTATTGGTATGCTACTCATTTGACCTAAAAATCTATCATCTGATATAGGTTCTATTTTTAATAATTTATTTATTTCATTTCTAGCCCATATATTTAATTTTTTGCATTGTTTAGATACATTTCCCCAATTATTTTTTTTTAAAAAATCAATTGTATCATGTATGGTCAAATAGGATGAGACATCATCAGTTCCTTGCCATTGAAGATAATCTAAGAATTGAGAATGACTAGGCATATCTGAATCATAGCCCCAGCTAATAACAAGTGGTTCTATAATATCTTGTATTTTTTTATCTACATATAAAAATGCAGTTCCTTTTGGAGAGCACATCCATTTATGGCATGCTCCTGTGTAGACATTAGGATTTAATTTTTTAATATCTAGGTTAATGTGTCCTGGGACATGTGCACCATCTATAATAGATAGAATATTTTTTTCTTTTGCAATTTGACATATTTTTTCAATTGGGAAAATTAAACCAGTAGAACTTGTTATCTGGCTTAAAAAAATAATTTTGGTTTTACTTGTTATTTGTTTTAACAAAGATTCAATAAAATCATTTTCTGATTCTAGTGGTAAGGAAACAGGAACTTGTATATATTTTGAGCCTGTTTTTTTTGATATATATTTCCAGGTTCTATCTAAAGTCTCATATTCATGATTTGATGATAATATCTCATCACCAGGATTTATATCTAAACTTTTAATAATTGTATTTAGAGCAGTTGAAGGATTTGGCATAAAGGCTATATCATCTTTATCACAATTTATGTAATTGGCTAATGCGCTTCTTGATTCTTTTAAAAGATCAAAGGTATCATATATGTGTTTTGATGGATTTAGTTCTAATTTTTTTTGCCAATTTACAAGCGAATTAAATATAGGTTTTGGTGTTGCTCCAAATGAACCATGGTTTAAATGAATAATTTTAGGATCTAGCATAAACTGTGATTTTATCTTTGGAAACATATATATTCTTTATATTTAAAATATTTAAAAATTATTTATAAAATATTACTATTATAAGATATGATAACAGTTAAAAATTTTACTGAAACTGATAAAGAGTTTAAAGAACTTGCAAGGATTGATAATATTGTTAATCATGATTCGATAAATCATCCAGATGATGATAAAAATGATTGGGAAATAAGAGATAAAAGTTTAATCAGAGATAGATTACTGCTTTATAATAATGATCAACTAATTGGTGTCCTTTATTATTCACAAGGAAGAGATGAAAATAATAGAACTTGTTTTTATACATTGCATTTGGACCCTGCTTATAATAATAATGGATATAGAAAATTATTATATAATAAAATGTTAGATAGAGTAAAATTTTTTAATTGCAATCAACTACACACAACAATATATGATCATCCAAATTATAAACAGCATGAAAAACTATTAATTAAAGAAAAATTTAATTTAGTCCAAACTAATAGAGAGTACTCTTGCGATATAAGAAAAATTGATTTTACAAAATATAAAAATCTTATTAATAATTTAGAATCAAAGGGTATAAAATTATTTGATTCTAAATATGAAATGAAAAATTGGCCTAATCATTATCGTAAATTAGAAGAATTATGCTGGATATATGGTCAAGATATTCCTATGCCAAAAGGCATCAAGAGGGAAAGAGAGCCATTTAATGAGTTTATAAAAGATCAAAATAACTATGAAAAAAATTATTATGCAGCTGAAATTATTGCTGTTAAAGATAATGAATATATAGCATCAACTGATTTAGAGTATTATCCTAAGGCAGAGCCTCATAAAGCATGGACAGGTTCACTTGGTGTTATTAAAAAATTTAGAAGAATGGGTATAGCAACAGCTTTAAAAATTATAGCCTTTCAAAAGTTAATAGAAAAAGGAATTTATGAAGTAAGGACAGACAATGAAGAAAATAATCCAATGTATAAAATCAATGAGAAATTAGGATTTAAACCCGTTCCCTTTAGCTTGGATTATTCAAAAGAAATTTAAATATAATAAAAAGGGAGCTATTAGAAGCTCCCTTTTATTAATTTAGATGTAGAGTCATCTAAACCTTGATTTAAGTTATTTAGATTACAAATCTAGAAATTCAAAATAACTCCAAGGTTGTAACCATAACTTAAATACGTCGTATTCAATTGATTACCTCCTTTCATGTTTGTTAATAATAAATTATTATATATGATGACATTGCAATTTCTGGGCAATATCCATCTCCTTGACATGTAGGTGGATTTACACAAGAATTACCACTCACTCTACATGCATCATAATCAATAACATTATCATCGCCAATAGCTAGATAATCAGTTATATCCATTATATATGGAGTAACATCTCTTCCCGGACACCATCCTGCCCTTCCATATCCCCAAGTTCCATATTGATTTGGAATTACACCGGTAGATTGAATTGTTTCAGGTTGCATACAATGATTATTTGATGAAGCATCAGGAAATGATTGATTAAATTCAAATACGCCACCATTTATAGAAAAAATATGTCTTGAATTACAAAATTCACAGCAATTAAAACAACCAGCACTACCCCACCCATGACCTGTTATATAAGAAACAAATTCAACCTTTGTTGCATTTTCTGGAATTGAAAAAACTTGAGCAGGTCTATTGGCTGAATAGTCTGGATTAAATTGAACAGTATTATTCCATAAAGGGTAAATTTCTTGTGCATATCCATTTTGATTTTGGCCATTATATAATCTTAGCTTAATTGTTAGCAAACTATTTGGCCATCCAGATTCTTGAAATCGCAATATTTTTTGTTGCCCTGAATTTATTCTTAATACTGACAAAAAGGGACTAATATCAGTTAATGAATGAGGTTGTCTATCAAATGGAGTTATCCATTTTGCAATTTCGTAACAGTTTGCTCCATCTAAATCGCATAAGTATAATCTTGCAATACGATCATAATCATCACAGCCCGCATCACTATAATTCATATCACTATCTGGGCAACCTCTTAATAATTCTACTTCCATTTTATTATATGAAGATAATTCTTCTTGGCTAGGAACATCAATTGTTTGAGAAATACTAGCTGCCCATCCACCTGTATAGTGCGTTCTTTCAAAGACAGTTATTTCATCATATTCTTCTCCAGTATCAGAAAAAATACTATTCTCATAATCAAAATAAAGTGCTTCATGAGCTAAATAGTGGATATAAGTTCCTGAAAATGTTGCGGGATTTCCCAGGTAGCCAATCTCTCTTAATTTTTGAAAACTATCAATAGCTAAAGCAAACTTTCCTGTTAAAGCAGTTGCTAACCAATTATTAAGATTAGATGTTTTTTCATTTATAAAGTGTAAATGATTATTCCAGTGATTTTGTTCTTCTTGAGAAAAATCTTCTAATATTTCATCATAAATTTCTTTCATTTGAAGCATGTCAGTTTCATATTGAGTTCTATTTGAAATGAAAAAATAATGAACATTATTTGGTGATGTAGTTAATAATTGTTCTCTAGTATTAGAGCCCCATAATGCGCTTGATGTATTAACATTTGCATCAAAATGTATAAAGATATAAGAATCATTTCCTGTCCAATTATCTTCTAAATTCCATTCTGGATCTTGAGGATATAATATTTTAGAAACAACATTTACAATATCAAGAACATCAATAACATTATCATTATTAAGATCTGCTTGTTCAAGTTGTTCATCATTTAGAGTTGTATTACCTAGAACTTGACCAATTAATAAAATAACATCTTGAATGTTTATTGTTTCATCTAAATTAACATCTCCTTCTAGAGAAATATTTAAGTCCGGAATACTAAAAGATTCTGCTATATCAAAATAATTTATCCCATATGGGCCATTAGAGAATTCATCCGATATAAGAGCATTTACATTTAAGAATAGTAATAGAAGAAGTAATTTGAAATATCTAGTAAACATATTTTTTAACCTTTTAATTATTTAATAATATAATAAATCATTAAATATTATGCCATTTTTAATATAACATGTTTTAATTTTTGTAATTATTATGAATACAAAAATTACACTAC
>MDSW01206810.1_pt1 | contig 11686 bp, 11 predicted proteins | sample 811171 | NCBI WGS metagenome assembly MDSW01 (sample SAMN05326641, study PRJNA326480) | marine metagenome | isolation source: seawater | place: Atlantic Ocean: North West | collected 2012
TATATGGCTTGACAAAACAAGTTTTTAAACTATTAAGAATTTATAACAATAAAGGATCAAAATGTCAGAAGATGTTTCAAGCAAAGTAAAAAAAATAGTAGCAGACCATCTAGGAATTGATGAGGCAAAAGTAACAGAGGAATCAAGCTTCATTGATGATTTAGGCGCAGATAGTTTAGATACAGTTGAATTGGTAATGGCTTTTGAGGAAGAATTTGGCTCAGAAATCTCAGATAGCGAAGCAGAAAAAATTCTAACTGTTGGTGACGCTGTAAAATTTATTGAAGGAAAAGCAAATTAATTTTTAATGCCCTCAGATAATGATGGGATAATGATTATTTTATCCTCTCCTTCTGGAGCAGGTAAAACAACCCTTGTAAATTTGCTATCAAATTTAGATAATTTCGAAATATCAATTTCTCATACGACTCGTAAACCAAGACCAGACGAAATTCCTGATAAAGATTATTATTTCGTAACGGAAGATAATTTTAAAAGGCTTATCAAGAATGAGGAATTTTTAGAGTATGCAAAAGTTTTTAATAATTTTTATGGTTCTACACGAACTCCCGTTATAGATAAACTGAATAAAGGAAAAAATGTTTTGTTTGATATTGATTGGCAGGGAGCTGATCAGATAAAAAATAAGAAATTAGATTACAAATTAATAACTTTTTTTATTCTTCCACCAAGCAGGAAAGTTTTGTTTGAGAGGTTATCAAATAGAGATATGAAAGATAAATTGATAGCAGAAGAGCGAATGAAACAATTTAGTCGCGATGTATTACATTGGATAAATTATGATTATGTTGTAATCAATGAAAATTTAAATGAATGCTATTCAAAAATTATTAGTCTCATTAAGGCAGAAATTAATAATGGACCTAAAGATTATGACTCTAATTATATAAGATCTCATGTTGAGAAACTAACTTTGTAAATTTTCAAACTCGTAAGTTAGCTTATAATAAGTCTCAAAATCTAAGTTTTGTGGTCTTAAATTTAGATCTAAATTTAATCTTTGAATAATATCTGAATTACTGCGAAATAATTGATTGAAAGGTTTTTTTATCATTTTTCGACGATGATTAAAAAAAATTCTTGTGATTTTCTCTAAATTTCTTGAATTTTTTATCTTAAAAAATTTTTTTTTAGGGGAAAAAAACAACAAAGAGCTATCAATTTTTGGTTTTGGATTGAAACTGTTAGGCTTAATATCTATAATTTTCTTTACCTCTAATTTCCAATTGGCCAATATCGAAAGTCGTCCATATTTTGAGGAATTAAATTTAGAAATAATTCGATCAGCAACTTCTTTTTGGAACATTAAAATTAAGGAACGAAACCAAAATTTTTCATTATCTAAATTTAAGATCCATTTACATAGAATTTCTGTTGAAATGTTGTAAGGTAGATTTCCAAAAACAATAACCTCATCTTTAGATAATAATTTTTCATTTATTTTTAATATATCATTATTAATGATTTCAACTTGATTTTTAAAATTTTTTTTAAGAACTAAAGCTAGATTTTTATCTTTCTCAATAGCTATAAATTTTTTAGGTTTATTATCTAAAATAAATTTAGTTAAGTTTCCTGTTCCTGGTCCAATTTCAATTATGGTTTGATTTTTTATATTCGTTAGGTTTACAATTTTTTCTAAAATATTTTTATCGATTAAGAAATTTTGACCGAGACTTTTTTTTGCTTTCGTTTTCACTAAATTTGTAAAAATTTTAGAGCAGAAATTAAACTTTTAGGATTAGATTTATTTTTACCTAACATTGAATTATTAGTGCCATGATCTGGTGAAATTCTTATATATGGCAGACCTAAAGTTATATTTATTGCTTCAAAATTATGAATAGTTTTTAAAGGTGTAAGAACTTGATCATGATACATACCAATAACTACATCGAATTTATCTATATTATTTTTCATAAATAAACTATCAGCTGGAAAAGGACCATCAACTTTATAATTTTTTTTTTTGAGATATTTAATTGCTGGAAGAATTACTTTTTTTTCTTCACTATCTTTAAAATTACTTTCACAATGTGGATTTAATCCCGTAATTGCTATTCTTGTATTCCTTTTTGATAAAGAATTATAAAATTTATTTATCAAATGAACTTGGTTGATTATTTTTTTTTTTGAAATTTGATTTGATACTTTTTTTAATGCAATGTGAGTTGTGATTGGACTTACCGAAAGATTATCATTGTATATTAACATTGCAAAATTTTTTACTTTATTTATTTTTGAAAGATATTCAGTTATGCCTAAGTGCTTTTTCTTTAAGAAATTTTTCTTTGATATAGGCCCATTTATGAGAGCATGGGCTTTTTTGTTTTTTAATAAATTGTGAGCTATTAAAAAACAATTATTTATATATTTATTAGATTTATCAGTAATCTTATCGAAGGTCTTTATAAAATTAAATTCAACATTAATTATATTTATAATCTTTTTTTTATTTGAAATTTTTTTTAACAATTTTTCATCTACATTTTTAAATTGATATTTGTAACCTAATTTTTTCATTTGCATTTCAAATATTTTTTTTGATGCTATTAAAACTAAAGGTCTTTTTAAGTTTAATTTTTTCAAAGATTTAAAAAAAATTTCAGAAAAAACACTATAAGGTTCTCCTGCAACAATTAATATTGGCTTTTTACTCATTTATGTTTAATCTGTTTTTAATTTTTTCAAAATATATTTTAGAAAATATATTTAATTGTTTATTAGTTTCGAATTTAATTAATTCTCTTAATTCTTGTTCTAAATCTATAGAAGACATTTGAATGTTTTTCTTATCATTTAGTTTTAAAATTAATATAGCATTTTGTAATTGAATCGGTTCAGTAATTTCCGAAATCTTAGTTTTTTTCAATTTTTGTATAATTGTTTTTGATAAACCTAATTCGCTAACCCAACCTAAATTGCCAGAATTTTTTCTTGTTTCAGCTTCACTAAAAATTAAAACGGTCTTATCAAATCCAATTTCATTAATACTTTTTTTTATTTCAGCAAGTTTCTCTCTATTTTCTTGTTCAGTCTTGTATGAAAAAATTAACTCAGATAAATTATATGTATTTTTATTTATTGACTCATCAATTATTTTTTTTTTTAAAATTTTTTCATTAATTACTATTTGATCTTTATATTTATCATAAACTAACTTATTCCATTTCAACTCTATTTCAATTTTTTTAGCAACATCTTCTACTCTTAAATCAAATTGACTTAGATAGTTTTGAAAATCATTTGTATTAGAAATACCTAATGATGAATAAATTTCTTCTATTTTTAAATCTAAAAAAGAGTCTTGTACGCCTAAATCGAAATACTTTTTTAATTCTATTTCTTTTATTTTTTCTCTTACAAGAGATGATTTAGCGAAATTAAAAATTTTTTCCTTTTCTATTTTTTTATATTCTTTATTAAGTGAGATTAAATATTTATATTCATTTTCAATATCTACATTTGTTATTATCTGATTTCCTATTTTTGTTAAAATTATAATTTCTTTTGACTCTGTAATATTAAAGTTATAAAAAAAAATAATTGCAAAAAAAGAAATAAATATTTTATTCATTTATTTGTTCAATACGTTGTCAGTATTTGTAGAACCTAATGGGACTAGTGTAATGTTAAAAAATAAGTTTTCAGTCGGTTCTAATGCATTATTTGAATAATACTCTTTGTTATAATTTATAGATGCTATAAGACAATCATTCTTATATTCATAAATTAAATTGTAAAATTCAGTAAGATTGGTTTTATTATTTCTTCTAGTTCTGAATGAAACAAAATTGTTTCTATTTGCTTCATAAGTTAGAGTGTTAGAATAATAACTATTATCACCTAACGAATTATTTTCTTCATAAAATTCAAAGGTATGAATGAAGTTATTAACATTAAAAGTATTTCCTAACCGATGAAGATTAATTGTGCTCAAATCATTATCAGCTGAAAAATTATAATCTACTTTCCAATTCTCTATACCATTAAAGGATAAGCCACCAACAATATCAGATTGAGAATTTCTCAATGTACTATTTGAGGGCAAATTCTTGTTTTCCTTATCCCTATATACTGTTCCGATATCAAAAGAAAAAATATCAAATTGATTTTCGTTTTTAATTAAGAATTCACTACCAATAGCTAATGAAGTTCCACTTTCAATTTCATCATTAGCCCCAATTCTATTTAAACTAAAGATATTATCTATATTTAGTTGTCTATCTAGATTTTGGATATTTTTTGTTTTATTAGGGCTATGCCTTATTGATAACTTAGGTGTAAGAAATTTAACATATTTTTCCTCAGTCTTTTTTAATGGTAATGAAATATCATATAAAAAGTTGGATAGAATTTCTGATTGTGTCTTATTTTTATAAGTATCAGAATTTTTCCCTTTTGTATTTACATTTTTTAATAAAGTTTTGAAATCATTCTCAAAAATTTCATTAAAAATAAATTTATTCGATGAAATCAAAACATCATTCACTTGAGACATTTCATAAATATTTGTAGAGAATTTTTTTTGGTTTCCTGAAGAAACTATCTCGTAATTGTCAAAGTGTTTATTTTCAAGATTAAATAATTTACTTAAAGAATAATTGGGATAAACGAATTCGTATTTATCACTGTTATGAACATTCATTTTTTCATAAACTTCAGCTGATATATCAACATAATAATCATCTTTAATACCAGATAATTCAAGGCTAGACTCTAATGTAGAGGTGTCATTAATAATAGGACTTGTACCCTCTAAATTATAAATTGTAGCATAATTATCATTAGAGATTTTTTCTAATTTGAGAAAAATAGTACCTTCGTCTAAAAACTTTTTATTTAGATTGATATTTGAGTTTAAAAAAAAATGAGTTCTGGTGTCATTTGAAATACTTTGATCATTATTCAAACTAAAGTCGATAATGTGTGATGAGTTTTTTGTTTTTTTTCTGTACTCTGATTGCATCAAAATTTCATCTGTAGAAAAAATTCTTGGCTTAAGTGTAAAGTCAGCACTATCAGAAATTACATTGAAATAAGGTATTGTAATTGATGTTCCAAGCTTATTGGAATTATTTAATTGAGGTATTAAAAAACCAGATTTTCTGTCAACCGTAGGATCAGGATGAAAAAATTTTGGGAAATACATCACTGGAACGTTGTATATTTTTAACCAAGCATTTTTATAATCTATTTGTTTTTTCTCTTTATCATGAGTAATTTTTTTTGAGGTAATTGCCCAAGGAGGACAATTATCGTTTTCACTGCATGAAGTAAAAATACCTTTTGAAATGATTGTTTTATTTTTTTTGTAATGAACTGAATTACCTTTTAGTTTTGGCTCATTTTTAGGATTTCCAAAGCTATCTTTTCTTAGATAAACTTGAATATCTTTACCCAACATTTCATAGTCTTTTAATTTTAACATTCCTTGATTAACAAAATAATTATTACCGTCATTGTCTAAGAGATTAATTTTATCTCCCTTAATAATGTCAGTTTGATTGAAATATTTAAATGACGCTACTAAGATATTGTTATTTACATCATCTATTATTTTAGTCGATTTATTTGAATAAATGATGTTATCTTCTAAAAGGAAATGAACATCTGCTGAATTTATCTTATATATTTCATTTACAACAAAGAAGGTCTTATTATAAGAAATTATTTTATTTTGAATTTTGTCATAAAATATTTTATCTGATTGTATATCTATTTTATTAATCAAGTCTATGGCTTTTACGTTTCCTTCAGCAATTAAAGTTTCCTTATTTCTATTGTAAGTAAATTTGTCAGCATAAATTTCTAACTCACTTTCAATTTTTGCTTCAGCGTTTTTATTCCCAACAACAATATTTCCCTCTTCATAAGTAAATATCTCCGAAGCTTTAAAATTTAAATCTTTTGCTAAAGCACAATTAAATTGAAAAAAATAATAAAAAAATATTAGTAAAATTTTTAATGTATAAAAATTATTTTTCATTTAACCTTATAATTCCTATAATTGAGAGACTTAATAACATTAAAACAGGAAACCATACGGACAAAGTTAAAGGCAGTTTTCCATTTTCTCCAAGAAGATTTGAAAAGTTTCCTAAATAATAAACCAAAACTGAAAATAAAATTCCGATAAATAAATTTAATAATATCTTTTTTTTAAATTTGTTATAAATCATAATTATTGTTGCTATAATTGTCATTGCCGACAATAAAAAAGGAAGAGAATAAAACCTATGTTTTTGAATATTTATTTCACTGGTCGAATACCCAATAGATTTATAATCATCTTCAAGAGCTAGAAGATCAAAGTAGGTTAAGGACGTCAAATCTGAAAATAAATTACTAATTCTCTCTAAATCGAAATTCGTCATAAATTGAATTTTTTCATATTTTACAGAACTATTATCTAATTCAGTTACTATTGCATTGAATAGAACCCATTCTTTTTCAGAAATATCTACTTTATTAGAAATTATATTTTTTGTGATTTGAAAATTTGTATCAAATTGAGTGATTGAGGAATTTATCAAATATTCATTCTCAATTTTTTCAGCATTTATAATTACAGTACCATTTTTTTGTTTATCCTTTATCCAAAGACCGTTTTTTGTAATCACTGCTAAATATTTTTTATCTTTTGCGTAATCATTTTTAATTTGTAGATATTTATTTTTTAATACAGATGAAAAATTATAAAATAAAATGATAACAAAAAATCCTAAAATAAATGAAACTGAGGTTAAAAATCTCAATAAATTAAAGTTATCCATACCGAATTGTCTTAAAGTAAAAATTTCTCGATTTTCAAAAATATCAACGAAAAAAAATTGTGTTGAAATTAAAAAAATAAAAGGAAACATCTCATATAATAATGATGGAGCATTTAAAGATGATAATATGAGAGGTGTAATAAAATTCGCGTCACTATTTTTTAAAAAATTTGCCTCTTCAATTAAATTAATTATTAAAATTAAAATTAAAAAAATTCCAGATACTAATAAAATTTTTTTTAAAAATTTTTTTAATAAATATTGTTTATGAATATTTATAATCAGATCAAATTCCTTTCTCGTATCTTAAGCTAAATAATAAACAAAAATAAATGATTAAAAAAAACAATATAGGTATTAGAAAATAAATGATTAAATGATTTAAATTTTCAATATTTCTAGAGAGTAAAATTTCAGAGACAATTAATATAAAAATTCCTAAAAAAAATTTCAAAAAATTCTTTAGTCTATAATTTTGATTATCCTTACTGGATGTAATTATTAAAGATGAGGATAATCCTATCAGAATTATAAATATGGGTGCAAAAAATCTTTTTAAAAATTCTTCGGAAATCGCTGGTGAAATCTGCGTCGCACAGCCTTTAAAAAAATTTTTATTTTTATTATTTGTATCTATTTTTCTATAATTCTCTATAACCCAAACACATCTAATTAAGTCAAAAGTTTTCATTTCTTGGGTTTTCTGATTTGTAATTGTATTAGTATCAAATTTATCTAGATCAAGAGTAAATTTTGAAAAGTCAATAATATTTTGATTATTGTTATCTGTATTAATAATTTTTCCATCACTTAAAATAATTTTTTGATTACCATTTTGAGTAGTGATAATTTCACCATCTTTTGCAACGACTATTTGAGATTGATTAATATTTATTTTTTCTTTTATAATTATATTTTTTAATAAGTTATCTTTTTTTTTATCAACAAAAATTGTTAGTTTTTCAACTGTATCTATAAATTTTTTTTCTTTAATAATTGAGGAAAATAAATCTATATTTGATGTTCTAAAAAATGATCTCCCTTTATCAAGTGAATATGGAACAATAACCGTAGTTAATAAAATTTGAATTAAAAAATATAAAATAGATATTTTTATAATTATATTAGCAAAATTTAATTTTGTAATACCATTGATCCAATAAATTATTAATTCGTTGTTTAATTCATAATTAATAATTACATAAAATAAAGAAATCATTAACATGAATGGAAGAATATTACTTAAAATTTTTGGCAGTGAAAAAAGAGTGTAAGCAAAATAAACTTTCAAACTGTGTCCATCTTCAGATACAAGATCTAAATAATTTACTGCCTGAATAATCCAAACAATAGTCGCAACACAAGTAATTGAAATAAATAGAAAAAGACTAATGTCTTTAATTATTTTTTTAAAAATTAATTTTTCCATTGAAATTTTACTAAATAGACACTATATATTTTCAACTTTTAGTTTACAATTTAAATACAACCTAAAGTACATATATACTGAAAATGTCAATAAAATTAAGCATAAAAAAGAGTTATAATGAAAAGATAGTTAAAAATTACGTTTTTTTTACTTATGAAGATTTTAAAATTGAGGGCTTAGATAAATCGGTAGTTAGTAAATTTTCAAATCAAATTAAAAAAACAATTAATTCAAGTGAGAAAAAGAATAAAGAATTCTTAACATTCAACTTAAATCCATCTCAAAAAATAATTTTAATTAGAGTTAAGAAAAGTCAATCAGCTTTAGAAACAGAGAAAATTGGTGCAAAATTCTTTAATTTTACAAAATTAAATTCTTTTTATGAAGTAGCTTTTTTTGAGCAAAATATTCATCAAATTAAATCAAATTCAAAATATTTTTTTGATGAATTTGTATTAGGTGTAAAATTAAAGTCTTATATATTTGATAAATATAAAACAAAAAAAAGTAACAAATATTTAACTTTAGATTTATTCATTAAAAAAAATCTAATCAATTTTAATAAAAATAATAGATTTACGGCATTAATAGAAGGGTCTAATTTTACTAAAGACTTGGTTTCAGAGCCTGGAAATATATTGCATCCGGATGAATATGCTCAAAGATTAAAAAAATTGAGTAAATTTGGATTAAAGATTACAGTTTATGATCAAAAAAAATTAAAAAAGATGGGTATGAATGCCCTGTTAGGAGTTGGGCAGGGAAGTATTAGAGGCTCTTATTTGGTCACTTTAGAATGGAAAGGTGCGAAATCAAAAAATCAACCTGTTGCGTTTGTTGGTAAAGGTGTTTGTTTTGATACTGGTGGTATATCTCTTAAACCCGCAAAATTTATGGAAGATATGACTTATGATATGGCCGGATCAGCAGTTGTAGTTGGATTAATGAAAAATTTAGCATTAAGAAAAGCTAAAGTAAATGCGATTGGAGTAGTAGGTCTTGTAGAAAACATGCCTGGTGGAAATGCTCAAAGACCAGGAGATATTGTAAAATCTTATAGTGGTAAAACAATTGAAATTTTAAATACAGACGCAGAGGGGAGATTGGTTTTAGCAGATGCACTAACATTCACAGAAAAAAAATTCAAACCTAAATTTATCATTGATTTAGCAACATTAACTGGTGCTATTATTGTCTCGTTAGGATCTGAGTATGCAGGACTTTTTTCCAATGATGATAAATTATCCAATCAAATTTTTGAGTCAGGAAAAAAAGTTGAAGAGAAAGTTTGGAGAATGCCTCTTAATAAAAATTATGACAAATTGATTAATTCAAAAAACGCTGATATGCAAAATATAAATTATGTAGGTGGAGCAGGGTCTACTACAGCAGCGCAGTTTTTACAAAGGTTTATTTTAAAAAAAACACCTTGGGCTCATTTAGATATTGCAGGAATGGCATTTTCAAAATATGGAGGTGCATTAAATTCAGACGGAGCAACTGGTTTTGGAGTAAGATTATTGAATCAATTAATTGAAGATAACTATGAGTAATATCGAAAAAACATTGTCAATTATTAAACCTGATGCTGTAGAAAGAAATTTAGAAAATCAAATCAAAGAAATTTTTAAAAATAAAGGGTTTAGGATAATTAAAGAAAAAAAAATTCAAATTGAAAAATTAGAAGCAGAGAAGTTTTATAAAGTTCATGAAACTAAGCCATTTTTTAATGATTTATGCGAATACTTATCTTCTGGACCTATAGTTGTAATGATACTAGAAAAAGAAAATGCAGTGCTTGAAAATAGACAACTTATGGGTGCAACCAATCCTAAGGAAGCTGAAGAGGGCACCATAAGAAAAAAGTATGGGATTTCAATCGATAAAAATTCAGTTCATGGCTCAGATAGTATTGAAAATGCTAAAATTGAAATAGATTTTTTTTTTAAAGATTAAAAATTTTCATAATTGCTTTAGGGTAAATTATATGCTCTTGTTTTAGGACCTTTTTTTCAAGAGTTTTATAACTTTCTTTATTTTGGACTCTAATTTTTTTTTGTAGAATTATCTTTCCCGAATCTAATTTTGAGTTTACTTAATGAACTGTGCATCCACTAAATTTCTCTTTATTGTCAATCACTCTTTTATGAGTATTTAATCCTTTATATTTTGGCAATAGAGAAGGGTGAATATTTAATATTTTGTAACCGAATTTTTCTATAAAATTTTTTGATAATATTTTCATAAATCCAGCTAAACAAATTAATTTAATATTTCTTTTTTTCAAATCTTCTAGAATTTTTTTTTCTATTTTTGTTTTATAAAAAAAATGATAAATCTTAAAATCAATATTAAATTTTTTTGGATATATTAATCCTTTAGCATTTTTTTTGCTAGATATTACAAATTTGATTTGAATTGGTGATTTCTTAGACAGTGAAAATTTAATTAGATTTTTTAAATTACTTCCATTCCCAGAAATAAATACCGCTGTATTTACTTTTTTAGAACCACTTAATTTTATCATTAAATTTTATTTTTTTTGAACCTTTAGATATTTTGCCAATAACATATGGTTTATATTTTTTTGGAAAAAATTTAGTAACTTTTGATAAATTTTTTGGTTTTATTATTAAACAAAATCCAACCCCACAATTAAATGTTTTTAACATTTCTTTATCACTAATATTGTTTTTTTTTAACCACCTAAATATTTTTAAAGGATCTATTTTTCTTAAATTTATTTCTGCACAAAAATTATTTGGAATGATTCTTTTGACATTATCCTCTAAACCACCTCCGGTGATATTTGCACAACCATTTATTAAATCTTTATTATTTAATCTTAGTACTTCATCTACGTAAATTTTTGTAGGTTTGATTAATTCTTTTTTTAAAAATTGATTTTTATTTAAATTTATTTTTTTTTTTTTTATTATGTCTCTTACCAAAGAGTAACCATTTGAATGAAGTCCACTAGATGGTATAGCCAATATGATGTCATTTTTTTTTATTTTTTTTTTCTTTAAAATTTTTTTTTCATCAACAATTCCTACTGCAAAACCAGCAATATCAAACTTACCACTTTCATATGTATCTGGCATTTCAGCGGTCTCACCACCGACCAATTCGCAACCAGCCAATTTACAACCTTTTAAAATACCTTTAACTATTGATTTTAACTTTGGTAGATCTATTTTATTTATTGATATATAATCTAAAAATAAAATAGGTTTTGCTCCCTGAACAATTAAATCATTTACACTCATTGCCACAAGGTCAATACCAATTGTATCATATTTTTTTATTGTATTTGCAATTTCAATTTTTGTTCCTACACCATCAGTACATGCTACGATTTTTGGATTTTTAATATTTTTTGGAATATCACTTATTGATCCAAAATTACCAATATTATTAAACTTTTTTTTGCCTCTTTTTTTTGCTGATATTTTAGAAA
>MDSW01173877.1_pt1 | contig 11685 bp, 11 predicted proteins | sample 811171 | NCBI WGS metagenome assembly MDSW01 (sample SAMN05326641, study PRJNA326480) | marine metagenome | isolation source: seawater | place: Atlantic Ocean: North West | collected 2012
ACCTGGCGCTGCAGGATTAACCTGTTTCAAACATTGCTATGAAGCAGGAGTAAATTTCAAAGCTACTGGTGATTGTTTAATTATTGCTCCGATGTTTATTTGTGAGAAAAAACATATTGATGAGATAATAGAAAAACTTCGAACTGGAATAACAAATTACTCAAAAAGTAAAAAAAATTAATTTTCATTTATGAAAATTGGAGTTCCTAAAGAAATTAAGCCACAAGAAAATAGAATTGGCTTAACACCTGATAGTGTTAAAGCCTTAGTTTTAGAAGGTCATGAAGTGTTGGTTGAGAACAACGGTGGATTTGAGGCTGGTTTCGAAAACGATCAATACCTAAAAGCTGGTGCAAAAATTGCCAAATCATCTTCTGATATTTTTAATGATGCAGAAATAATTGTTAAAGTTAAAGAACCCCAAAAAGTCGAAGTTGATATGATTAGAGAAAACCAAATTGTATACACATACCTTCATTTAGCTGCTGCAAAGGAATTAACTGAAGGTTTAATAAAATCAAAAAGTATAAATATTGCCTATGAGACGGTAACAGACGATAATGGAAGATTACCTCTCCTTGCTCCTATGAGTGCTGTTGCAGGAAGAATGTCAGTACAAGCAGGTGCTCATTGTTTGGAGAAAAACCAAAGGGGAAGAGGTTTACTTTTAGGTGGTGCGCCAGGTGTAATAGGTGGAACAGTAGTTATACTAGGTGGAGGAGTTGTTGGTGAGAATGCTGCAATTATTGCAACTGGTATGCAAGCAAAAGTTCATATAGTTGACAAATCCGAAGCTAGATTAAAACAACTTGTTGAAATGTTTGGAGATAAAATTATTCCACAACAGAGCGATAAAACAGATTTAGATAAGTTAGTTGCAGAAGCTGACCTGTTAGTTGGTGGGGTATTAATCCCCGGTGCAGAAGCACCAAAATTAATTACAAAAGATATGATTAAAACAATGAAAAGAGGTTCTGTAATTGTAGATGTTGCAATTGATCAAGGGGGATGTGTTGAAACTAGTAAACCTACAACTCATAGGGATCCAACTTACATAGTTGATGATGTGGTACATTATTGCGTAGCAAATATGCCTGGTGGTGTACCTAGAACTTCGACCTTAGCATTAAATAATGCAACATTACCTTTTTTGATTAAGTTAGCCAACAAAGGTTACAAAGAGGCACTTAGTGAAGATAAAAATTTTCTTGCAGGATTAAATGTTTATAAAGGCAATGTAACATATAAAGCTGTTGCCGATGCTTTTGGATATGAATATGTTGAACCCACAAACATTCTTTAGATCAATTAATTATAATCTTTTAATTATATAATTACCCATCACTAAAGTATCCATTTTAGTTCTTAAAAAACAGTCAAGAGCTTCATCAGGTTTACTCACTATCGGTTCATTTTCATTAAAAGATGTATTTAGCAAAATAGGAATATTTGTTAGCTTATAAAACTCATTAATTAAATCGTGATACTTTTCATTTGTTTCTCTGTAAACTGTTTGTAGTCTACCCGATCCATCAACGTGTGTGACGGCAGGTATCTTTTGACGTTTATCCTTTTTAATTTGATAAACTTTCATCATAAAAGGAACTTCATCATCATTTTCAAACCAATCAGAAACGTATTCCCTTAAAATCGATGGCGCAAAAGGTCTAAAACTCTCTCTTCTTTTTATTTTTAAGTTGAGTATATCCTTCATATCTGATCTACGCGGATCACCTAAAATTGATCTATTGCCTAATGCTCTTGGTCCCCATTCCATTTTACCTTGAAACCATCCAACAACTTTTCCATCATGAATATCTTTAGCAATTAGTTTGCTTAAATCGTTATCATCAAATATTTTTTGATAATTACAATTTTGTTGTTTAATATTTTTTTCATTTTCTTTTATACATTTTAAAATCTTGTCTTCATCAAATGAAGTACCCCAATAAGCATGCCTCATTTGAAATTTTCTTTTCTCTTTTTTATTTTGATAATATGAAGCAAAAGCAGCACCAATTGCTCCCCCAGCATCACCAGCAGCTGCCTGAATATATATATTTTTAAATTTTGTATTATTTTTGATTTTTCCATTTGCCACTGAATTCATTCCACACCCACCTGCTATACATAAATTTTTGTTTTGATACTTTTCATATAAATAATTTATAATATTTAAAAACACCTCTTCATATATTTTTTGGGTTGAGTGAGCTACATCTCTGTGAAATTCGTTTAGTGGATCTTCTTTCTTACGTGCTGGACCTAGTAAGTCTAAAATTTTATTAGTATACAAATCTTCAATTTCAACTTTTCCATTTTCCCATCTATAATTAAAATTTTTTTTGTGAAATTTGAAATAGTCTAAATTTAATTCAAAATTACCTTTATTTTTAATAAATATAATGTCTCTTAATTTCTCAACGTATTTAGGTTTTCCGTAAGGAGCAAGACCCATTATTTTATATTCATCACCATAATTTTTGAAACCCAAGAATTGTGTCAATGCTTGGTAAAAAATTCCTAATGAGTGTGGAAAAAAAATTTTTTTATTAATTTTTATATCTGTATTACGGCCATATCCCCATGCTGTACTTGCAAAGTCACCAAATCCATCAACAGATAACAGGCTTGCTTCTTCGAATGGAGACACATGAAAAGCAGATGATAAATGAGCATGATGGTGCTCAATATTATTAATTTTACCTTCAAATTTATCCTCTGTAAATTCATTATTAATTATTTCTTTAATTGAGTTGTATTTTTTCTTTTTTTTAAATCTATTCAAAATTAGATTAAAGCTCGGACGATGTTTAATTAAAAAAATAAATTTTTCTAAAAAGTTTGCTTTAGGATCAATATTTATACTTATTTGATCTATATCAGATATTTTTAATTTAGTTTCATTCAAACAGTGTTTAATTGATTCTATTGGAAAACCTGCCCAATGCTTGACTCTATTAAACCTTTCTTCTTCAACAGCTGTAATTAGCTGGCCATTTATAATAATACATGCTGAAGAATCTGCATGGAAAGCATTAATACCAATTATTTTCATTTCAAGTTTGATAATCCAATATAATAAAACAGTTATATACTCAATTTTAATTATTTATATATAATAAAAAATTTATAATTTTAAAAAATTCTCAAAAAAATTGTAATAATGTTATTTAAAATTAAAGTTTTTAGAAATGATTAAAAAAATAGAGTTTAAAAATATTAATTTCAACAATTTTGAAAATAAAAAGTTTAATAAAATAATAAAAAAAAAAGGTTATTATACTTTTCCAAGCGCCCCAGGTATTGCATCGATAAATTCTAGTAAAGAATATTACAATTCATTAATAAATGCTAATTATGTTTTTTTTGATAGTGGATTTTTTGTTTTATTATTAAGAATTTTCAAAAATATTAAGGTATCAAAATTTTCAGGTTATAAATTTTTATTTCTTTTTTTTAAATATTTGAAATTTAATAAAAATAAATCAATTTTTTGTATTGATCCAAATATCGATTATTCAAAATCAAACAGAAAATTTTTAAAAAAACTTGGATTAAAAAAAATAAATAATTATATAGCACCAAAATACAGTAAAAAAAATTTCAAAGATAAACAGTTGTTAAAAGAAATCAACAAAACTGCACCTGATTTTGTTATGACAAATATTGGAGGAGGTGTACAAGAAATTTTAGCTTTTTATTTAAATAAAAAACTAAAAAAAAAAACAGTTATTTTATGTACCGGTGGTGCAATTTCATTTTTTACTGGAGACCAAGCTCCAATTAACAATGTAATTGATAAGTTTTATTTAGGATGGTTTGTAAGATTAATTTTTAATCCATTTATTTTTATAAAAAGATACTTTTATGCACTACAGTTAATACCCATGGTTTTTTTTGGTAGAATTAAAATTAAAAAATGAAAAAGGAAATCCCAAAAAGTACTAAAGTGGTTGTTATTGGAGGCGGAGTTGCAGGTACGTCTTGCGCCTACCATCTAGCAAAATTTGGTTGGAAAGATGTAATTTTGCTTGAAAGAGATCAACTAACATCAGGTACCACATGGCATGCAGCAGGATTAATTGGACAACTGGGAGCAACATCTACAATTACAAAACTTAGAAAATATTCTTTAGATCTATATAAGGAATTGGAAAAAATTACTGGTTTGTCAACAGGTTTAAAACAAAATGGAGCTATAACAGTAGCTACAAATAAAGAAAGAATGCAAGAATTACTGCGGCAGGCAACAACAGCCCAATTATCAAATGTAGATGTAAAAGTTTTGGACTCTAAAAAAATTAAAGATATGTATTCTATTATTTACAATGAAGATTTAGTTGGTGGTGTATATATGCCAGAAGATGGACAAGCAGACCCCGTAGGTGTTACAAATGTTTTAGCAAAAGCAGCCAGACTTGAAGGTGCTAAAATTTTTGAAAAAACTCCAATTAAAAAAATTTTAGTTAAAAATAAAAGAATTTCTGGAGTTCAAACAACGGATGGAATAATTGATTGTGAGTATGTTGTTTTAGCAACAGGAATGTGGTCAAGACAAATTGGTGAAGATATTGGAGTGAGTGTACCTTTGTATCCAAACGAGCATTTTTATATTATTACAGAACCAATTAAAAACCTTCCTAAAAATTTACCTGTTCTAAGAGATTATAATAATTGCTTATATTTAAAAGAAGATGCGGGGAAAATATTAGTTGGAATATTTGAACCAAATGCAAAACCAGCATTTAAAGAAAAAGGCAAAGTACCAGAGGATTTTTCTTTTGGTGAATTTCCAGATGATTTTGATCATTTTGAACCTTATTTAGAAAAAGCATTTAAAAGATTACCAATTTTGGAAAATGCAGGAATAAGAAAATTTTTTTCAGGACCGGAATCTTTTACTCCTGATACCCAATATTTATTAGGTGAAACACCAGAGGTTAAAAATCTATTTACTTGTTGTGGTTTTAATAGCATAGGTATAGCTAGCTCTGGTGGAGCAGGAAAAGTTACTGCAGAATGGATGATGAATGGGCACATCAATGAAGATTTATTTTCTTTAGATATCAAAAGGTTTCAAAAATTTCATTCTTCAAAAAAATTTATTATGGAAAGAATTACAGAAACACTTGGAGATTTATATGGAATGCATTGGCCATATAAACAGCATAAAACATCGAGAAATATAAAAAAATTACCATACCACGATTTACTTAAAGGTTACGGAGCATGTTTTGGAGTTTCCGCAGGTTACGAAAGACCTATGTGGTTTGCTCTTGATGGTGAAAAACCAGAGTATGAACATAGTTTTAATTATCAAAACTGGTTTCCATCTGTTGAATACGAAACAAATAACACAGTAAAAAATGTTGGTTTATTTGATTTAAGTCCATTTGCAAAATTTGAATTAAAATCTAAAAACGCATATTCTGAACTTCAAAAAATTTGTACCTCAGATATTAAAAATCAAATTGGCAAATGTACTTACACACACATGTTAAACAAAGATGGAGGAATTGAAGTAGATCTTACTGTAGTTTGTATTGATAAAAATTATTTTAGAATAGTTAGCTCTGCTGCTACTAGAGAAAGAGACAAATTTCACATAAAAAAAAATTTATCCAAGGATATTGAATTTAAAGATGTTACAGATGATTATTGTGTTTTTGGTATATTTGGACCCAAAAGTAGATTGTTAATGCAGGATTTAAGTAATGAAAATTTTACTAATGAAAATTTTAAATTTGCAACATCAAAATTGATTGAAATTAATAACATAAAAATTTGGACACAAAGATTATCGTATGTTGGTGAGCTAGGTTATGAACTTTATGTTAAGACTAATGATGCTAGAGAAATTTATGAAATAATTACTAAAAAGGGTGTTAAATTTAATCTTTCGAATTGTGGAATGCATGCTCTTGATACAATGAGAATGGAATGTGGTTTTTTACATTGGGGACATGATATTTCACCTGAAGAAAATCTATATCAAGCTGGTCTTGAATTTACCATTAGTGAAAAAAAAGAAATTAATTTTATTGGTAAGGAAGCAGTTATAAAAATAAAAGATAAAAAAGTAGATCGAAGATTTGCAATGTTTGCTCTTGAAGATTGTAAACCTGGGAATCCCTTATTACTCAATGATGAGCCAATTTTTTTAGATAATAAAATAATAGGAAAAACTACTTCAGGTAATTACTCATTTAATTTTAAAAAAAATATTGCATTTGGTTATATTAATAACGATTATTCTTTAAATGAACTAGAAAAAAAGGGGCTATTTATAGAAATAGAAAAAGTCAAATATCCAGCAAAAGTTTTATTAAAACCTTTAAAAGATAATATTTATAAATCTCTATAGAAATATTAATATTTGTATTTAAATAAAATAACTGCTTAAATGGTGACGTGAAAAAAAGTAATCAAACAGTTGACTCATCAATTCATAAAGATGGTTTAAGTAAATATTCCTCGTCAGGACAAATAAAGACTACAAATGTAAATATTTTGCTCAACAGAGTAAAATTAGATAAACAAAAAACTATAAAAAAAAGAATTATTTTTTCTTTAACGTTAATTAGTTTAATAAGTGCTTTAGCAATTTATCTTGCAATTTAGTTTTTTAAACAGATCATTTTATTTATAATCAATTTATGAAAGATATTTATATTAGCTGGGAAGATTATCATCAAAAAATAGAGCAACTCGCAAAAAAGGTTTACGAAGACAATTGTAAGTTCAATCAAATTATCTGTATTGCAAAAGGTGGCCTAAGAGTTGGTGATATATTTAGCAGACTTTTTAATATTCCTTTAGCAATATTATCAGTAGAATCTTATCATGGAAATAATGATCATATAAAAAACCAACAAGGTCAATTTACATTCTCTAGAGATTTGGCAAAAACTACACCAAATTTAGGATCACATGTTTTATTAGTTGACGACCTTGCTGACTCAGGAAAAACATTAACTAAAAGTATAAAATGGCTTGAATTATTTTATGGATTTTATTTAGAAGAAAAAATTAAAACAGCAGTTATTTGGCATAAATCAACATCAACTTTTAACCCTGATTATAGTGTTGACTATTTAGAACACTCACCATGGATTCACATGCCATTTGAAAAATACGAAACTTCAAATATAAAAGATTTTAATTTTGAATAACTTTGTTCAATTCAAAATATTACTTTATTAAACTGTCGTTAAATTGATTAGATACTCTCACAAAAGTTGTACATTTACTAAGTTGCTTTAATGAAGGAGCACCTACATAAGTACAGCTACTTCTTACACCACCAAGAATGTTTAAAATTGTGTCGTTAATTTTACCTCTGTATTTTATTCTAACTTTTCTTCCTTCACTACTTCTATAATCAGAGAGTCCACCATAGTGCTTTTTATTAGCAACCTCAGAACTAGATCCATAAAATTCTATATATTTGTCTCTATTAACTTTTACTATTTTACCTTTGCCCTCATCATGGCCCGCAAGCATTCCACCAAGCATAACAAAGTCTGCACCACCTCCAAATCCTTTAGCAACATCTCCTGGACAAGTACAGCCACCATCAGCAATTACATGAGCACCAAGTCCGTGCGCAGCATCAGCACATTCTATCACGGCACTCAACTGAGGGTAACCAACTCCAGTCTGAATTCTTGTAGTACAAACACTTCCTGGACCTATACCAACTTTAACTATATCTGCTCCACTTAGAACCAACTCTTGTGTCATGTCTGCAGTTACAACATTTCCAGCTATTATAGTTTTGGTTGGATATTTATCTCTAACTGATTTTACAAAGTTTGTAAAATGTTCAGAATATCCGTTAGCAACATCAATACATATAAATTTAAAAAAATTAAATTCTCTCAAAACTTTATCTAAATTTTCAAAATCTTCTTTTTTGATTCCTACACTTAAGGCAATATTAGAATATATTTTTTTTATATTTTTATTCTGTTTTATTTTTTTTATATCATGTTGTTTGGTTAAACATGTGATCATTCCATGATCATTTAATTTTTCTGCAATACTTAATTCACCAACACCATCCATGTTTGCAGCCATTATTGGAATACCTGACCATTCATTTTTACTATACTTAAATCTATAAGTTCTTAAGAGGTTCACGTCTTTACGACTCTTAAGAGTACTTCTTTTAGGCCTAAACAAAACATCAGAGTAATCTAATTTTAATTCTTCTTCAATTCTCATTTAAGTTAAAATTAGCTTTCAAAAACAATAATTCAAACAAATTATTAACTGTGGATAAGTATTGAAACGAAAAATAAAACTATTATAAATCAACGTGAATTAATTGGCGGGGTAGCTCAGTTGGTTAGAGCGCGGGACTCATAAGCCCGAGGTCAGTGGTTCGATCCCACTTCCCGCTACCACTAAGTTTTGTTTGCATCTGAAAAATATTTGTAAAAATATACCAACAACATCATACTAAATCCTGCATTGAAATAACCTACGCCCCGTAAAAATTGAACAGTAATTAATGATATAATGAAATAATCAAAATGATCTAAATTTTTATTTTTATACAAAGTGTAAACAAAAAATAAAATTAAAAATATTCCAAAAAAACCAAATTCTGTAGAAAGCTTAGATAAATTGGTTGAACCATCAAAAATATTATTTTTTTTAATATTAGGGTTAATTTTAACAATTTTATTAATATATCTTTCATGAGCTATTTGATATCTATTAAATCCTAACCCTAGAGGATCTCTTTTTATTGAATTAAAAGTTATTTCTAACGAAACAAGAAAAGTTTCTACAGACATACTTAAGTTAATTTTTTTATTAATTAATTTTTTATTTAAATCCTCAATATCTGAATTATTTTGATTATTTTCATTAATTAAAATATTTTTAGTAATCAGTAAATCTGAGATAGATTTTATAGATCCCAATGATCTTTCAGAACACTGTTTAAAATTTAAAATAATTACAACACTAAGAAGAATTAAAGTTATACCTGAGTAAAAAATATTTTTTTTTGTAAAATTTTTAATTAAAATATATGAATTAGTTAAAATAAGTCCTGCTAAAAATGTTGTTGAGAAATTTATGAATGAAATAGATAAAAAAATAATAAAAAAAACAAATTTTATAAAATTATTTTTTTGTATTCCATTTACACAGAATAAAATAGTATAATAGTTAATAATTGGAACTGATATTAATGCAAAGTGTGAATTCTCAATAAATATAAATTTCGTTCTATAGAACCATCCATCATAACAATCAGGTGAAAAAACACTTTCAGAATAAAAAAAAAAATTATAAAAGTTATAGAAAACAAAATAGTAAAAATATCTACTACAATAGATAATGATCTTTTAAAATTTTTATAATTAATTAATGTTAGTAAAAAAATTAAATATAAAAATAAAATTCCAAAAACATCTCTATTGTCAAAATTATAATTATTAAAATATCCAATTATTATAAGGTGAAATAAAATTAGTGTTGGAATTAAAATTATTTTTAAAAGTTTTTTAATTTCGTAATTAGCCTGATCAATTAATAATGTAATTAATGGTAACAAAATTACAAATCTTAATTGGTAAAAGTTAAACTTAATATCCCACAAAAATAGAAAAAAAAATAATCCTATATTAAAAAAAATAAAATTAATTTTTGTTGTATAATTAGTCGGCACTATTTAATTTTATAATATAATATTTAAAAATTTTTATAATTAAAATTGTTAATATTATTGCTCCAACTAGTAAATAACTTTGTTTAGGAATATAACCAAAGTGAATTAGTCTATAACCCAAAACAAAACCTACTAAACTTGAAAATATAACGCTATTATAAGTAAACTTCCTGGCGCTAAATTCTATTAACGCACAAAACATGAAAACAATAATACCCGAAATGAATAAAAAAAGTTTTGAGCCAGAATAAGATAAATACGAAATTATACCTGGCAAAATAACTCCATACTGTCTCTCAGAAGATTTCTCATAATTTTTTCCAACAAGATGTTCCTGTTCATATGGTATAATAAACGTTTTTTGATAAAATCCATATTCATTTGAATTATATTCTTCTTTTAAAGAATTAAATAATAATGCCAAATTTTTATTTGGATAACTTACCACTGTAGCCACTCCATCTAAACCAACAAATCTATTTTTAATAACAAATAAAATTCTATTCAAATTTTTTTTAAAATCTAAATCTTGTATTCCCCTTGCTTCTAAATTTTTTTTAATTAATTCTAACTTTTTTTCTTTTTTTAAATCACTTTCTAAAATTTCATTTATTGTATTTTCATCTTTTTCATTAATGGTACCTAAGTCATCATTTTTAATACTTTTAAGATCATCTTCTTTTTCATTATTTTTAGAAGCTTTTTCAATTATTTTTTCTGCAATGAATGCTTGATCTATAAAAGAAGAATTTCTAATTTTATTAATTGGAAATATCGATACTGAAAATATTAAAAATAAAATTACAAAATGAATTAGTAATGAATTATTTAAGTTATTTTTAATATTTGAATTACTAAAGTTTATATATGTAGAAAATAATACTGCTGATCCTGTAAAAATTAAAGATCTACTTAATAACGATAAATTAGTCATTAATAATTCAAAGAAAAATAAAAAAATTACAGTAGAACTTAAACTTTTATATTTTTTTAAATCATAATCAATTAATAAGCACGATATAGAAGTTAATCCAAATAAAAGCATCCATTTAATAAAATAACCTAAAAATAAATTAACCTCCTTTTTTGGTAAAAGGCCCTTTTGATAAAATCCAAGTTTTAGATTTAATAATGTTATAAATAATATTAATATTAAGAATAAAAAGTATAAATATTTTTTATTACGATGATAAAATTCTGTTAAGATTAATTGATGCTTTTGATATGAAAAATTTTTTAAATTAAAAAATTTAATCAAATATTTTTGAATTAAAACACTTGAAAAAAAGAAACTAAAAATACCAATAGATGAGTAAATTAAAACCTCATTATATTGATTTGGTAAATAGGAGAAATTACCAGCACCTTCAGGAAGTCCACTATTAGTAATCAATAATATTGATAGCTTATAAAAGAAACCTAGCCACAAAAAAATTGATAGTGTTTTATCTAAAAATAATTGACTATGCTTGAATGAAAAAAATAAATAAAGGTTAGAAATTATAAATAAAACAAAAAATAAAATTTTTTGACCTGGAAAATTATTAAATGAAAGAATTAATAAAATTAAATTAATAATTACAAACAGAGCGATACAAAAAATTTTAATTTTATTATTTAAATACATGAATTAAATTTAAATACTAGTGACCTGGAAAATCTATCAAGTTTTCTACATTATAATTATTTTTTATCAAATTTTTGGACCCTTCTAAATCGAATAAATTTATTACAAATATAAAACCTGCTACCTTTCCTTTAGATATTTCAACTAAATCAGCTGCAGCTTTAGCAGTGCCTCCTGTAGCAATTAGATCGTCAATAATTAATACTTTATCTTTTTCATCTATAGAGTCTTTATGAACTTCTATTGTTGCAGTTCCATACTCGAGCGCAAAATCTACTGAGTATACATCAGCGGGAAGTTTGTTTTTTTTTCTCAGCATTATAAACGGTTTTCTTAATATGTAAGAAACAGCGGATGCAAATACAAAACC
>MDSW01189198.1_pt1 | contig 11684 bp, 9 predicted proteins | sample 811171 | NCBI WGS metagenome assembly MDSW01 (sample SAMN05326641, study PRJNA326480) | marine metagenome | isolation source: seawater | place: Atlantic Ocean: North West | collected 2012
ATCATCTCGTTGGATCGCCTGATCTTCAGCACTCCGTTCAGCGGGCCTGCTGACAGTTGAACGATCTCCCACAGAAATCCAAGGCTAAGAAATAATTCAGCCGCTTCAATCGCGCTGTGAAATCGATGGATCTTGAGTTGCGACGCGTTTGACGCCATTTCGGATCGTTCAGGCCTCTGCGAATTCTTTGGGGAGAAGTTAGGTGGGTCGTTCGTAATTGGCGCGTTTTGTTGCATAGCCTGAGTCCTGAAGTCCTCGGATCCGGCACATGCGTCGCTTGCTCTGCAGTGTTTTGGCTGCACTGCTGCTTGTTCTGCTGACTCCCGGGCTCGCCTGGGCGCAGGTTCATCAGCACGAGAACGAAAACGGCGTCGCCATGGTTCGCAGTCTGGAAAGTCTCCGGGACCTTGATTACGTCAGCTGGCAGGCCGTGGCCTACAGGGAAGGAGCCGCCGGCGAGCCGGTGGTGTTGCGCATCGTCGGCTACCCCGGAAAACTCAGGCTTGACCATCCCATCGATCTGCAGGTGTTCGCAGGCCGGCGAGAGTGGTCTCTGCCGGACATCACGCTGAAGAATCCAGCCCTCGCACAGGACGGACGGGATGCTGCCGCTGAATTCGCGCTGGATCCTCTGCTGGCTGATCTGAGCAACAATCGCCCTTTGCGGCTCGTGCTGCCGGGAGTGTTCACGGAGTTGCCGGTGCCCCCTTACGTGGTGGGTGAGTGGCGATCGCTGCAGGAGTTGCCCCTGAGCTGATGTGGGAACCGTTGATGCATCGGGCTCTCGCCCTGGCGGCTTTGGCACAGGGGTGCACCAGTCCGAATCCACTGGTCGGGGCGCTCGTTCTCGATGCCAGTGGTCGTTTGATCGGAGAGGGTTACCACGCCCGTGCCGGACGGCCCCACGCCGAGGTGGGTGCCCTGGCCCAGGCCGGTGAGGCCGCCCGAGGCGGAACCCTGATCGTCACCCTTGAGCCCTGCTGCCATCACGGCCGCACTCCGCCCTGCACAGATGCCGTGATCGCAGCGGGACTTGAGCGGGTGGTGGTGGCGCTGGAGGATCCCGATCCCAGGGTGGCTGGCGGAGGCGTCAGCCGGCTGCGATCCGCCGGTCTGGAGGTGATCACCGGAGTGCTGAGGGAGCAGGCGGCTCAACAGAACAGGGCTTTTGTGCATCGGGTGCGCACCGGACGTCCCTGGGGAGTGCTCAAGTGGGCCATGAGTCTCGATGGCCGAACCGCCCTGCCCAATGGCGAGAGCCAGTGGATCAGCGGTTCGGAGGCGCGGAGCTGGGTGCATCAGTTGCGGGCGTTCTGCGATGCGGTGATCGTTGGCGGAGGCACGTTGCGGGCGGATGATCCCCTGCTCACCAGCCGTGGCCGGCGCGACCCCGAGCCGCTGCGGGTGGTGCTCAGTCGCAGCATGCAGATCCCTGCTCGGGCACAGCTCTGGAACACTGACGTGGCTCCAACCCTGCTGGCTCACGGTCCGCAGGTCCGTGATGTTCCGGCTCCCAGCGGACCTGAGCGGCTGTCCTTGCCGGTCTGTGATCCTGAGCATTTGATGCGTGCGCTTGCCTCTCGCGGCTGCAATCAGGTGCTCTGGGAATGTGGTCCTGAGCTCGCGGCTGCCGCGGTTCAGCAGCACTGCGTTCAGGAGCTCGCGGTGGTGGTGGCACCCAAGCTTCTGGGTGGCCATGCATCGCGAACACCGCTGGGTGATCTGGGTCTGATCAGCCTGGATCAGGCCAAGCAGCTGACCATGGAGCAGACCATCAGCCTTGGCGATGATCGACTCCTGGTGAGCTTGGTGTATTGATCGGGAGGATCAGAGGAAGTCGAATCCGTTGCTGGCAATCACGCTTGTGAGGTCAGAACTGTCGTCGTCTTTGCTGGATCCATTCGTGGTGGCATCCAGGAAACGGACACGAATCTTGCCGATGCGTTGATCTTCGTCTTCGATGGCGGACTTGTTGTAGGTTTCGCCGTCAATCACCAGCTTGTCTTTTTGACCAAAGTTCTTGATGACAAGTTTTTTGGTGATTAGATCAAGTGAGTCGACAAAAACTTTGTCTTTCTGATTGTCATCTCCAAGGTCAATCTGGGCTTTCTTGACCCCGCCTTGGATGGTCAGCTTGTCCTTGCCACTCCCAAGATCCACCATGGTCTTGTTGGTCAGCGTTGCATCCTCACCAATCAAGATGTCATCTTTTCCGCCTCCGGCTTCGATGGTTGATTTCTTGATCACGCCGGAATTGAATGTGGCCTTGTCTTTTCCCTCGGTCATCATGAAGGAGGTTTTTTTGACCAACTCAGCTGTGCTGACCAAGTCGGCTATCAGTCCTTCCTCAAAACGCACAGTGGAGGATTTGAGTTTGCGTCCTCCAAAAACAACATTGGAGGAGCGCGATGTGAGGTCGAGATCAATGAGAGTATCGGTCAGCTCAATTTCAATGCCATCATCAGCTGATTCGAGAACCTTCAGTTTTTCCGTTTGGGAGGAGGGGATGGAAACGTCTCCACGCGGGGCTTGAGCGAGGATCCTGTCCCCACTTTGTGACTTCTCAAAGCCAGCAGATGTCTCGAGAGTGATGGCTTCAAACGAAGGTGCTGACCCGTTATCAGCGTTCTGTGGAGCAGATTGGCCCAGATCATCTCTGGTGAGTGCAATCAACTGTTCACGTGCATTGCCGGCGGCGTCGGTTGCCACGACCGTGAGGGCGTAGGTAGTTTTGACTTCGATCGGTTTTTGGGAATTCAGACGGATGTCGCCAGAGTCGGGATTGACCGTGAAGGAGGCTGCATCATCGTCGTTGTCAGGTTTCAAGCTGAACTTCAACGGCAACGGCGATGCGTCGTTAGCGACTGTTTTGTAGATGATTGATTGGCTACCGGCGGTGTCATTGCCTCCTGTTGGAGTCGCTCCTGATGTGATCACCGGAGGCGTTGTGTCCACCGTGATAGTGAGAGGATCCGAAGTGGCAGTTTCACCATCGATCGTGGATGTTGCCGTGACAGTGTAGGTTCCATCTGTGAGGGCGACGTCATCGCCGAGGGTCAGATTCCAGACGCCAAGAGAATTAGCAACCCCCACCAGACTGAAGGTGCTTGTCGAGGTGTTCGGATTGCCGCTGGTGGTGATCCGGACTTCGACATCCGCACCTGAATCAGCGGTTCCGCTGAAACTGGGGTTGGTGGCATTGGTGATGTTGTCTGTTGATGAACGTCCACTGTCGTTTGTGAGATCTGGAGTGGAGACGGGGTCAATCACACCATCAATTGTGATGGAGATGGCCTGATCCGTCGTACCACCCTGGTCATCGGTGACGCTGACGGTGAAGGTATCTGTGCCACTGAAGTTGGCCTTGGGGGTGTAGCTCCAGGTTCCAGTAGAAGCATCGATGGACGCATCCCCGTTGCTGGCCGCACGGCTGATCGAGAAGACGTTTTCGCTCGTCAGACCTTCGACATCCAGGGCAGCCAGTGTTCCTGAGATCGGGGTTGTGGAGTCTTCCTCACCTTGTCCACTGATATCACCTCCGATCGCAGCAGACTCATTCGTCGCAGGGTCATCAACGCTGATCAGAATTGTCTGCTCAGTCGTGCTTCCAGTTGCATCTGTGATCTGGACAGCGAAAGTATCCGGGCCTCGATAGTCTTTTTTAGGGAAATAACTCCAGTAACCCGTCTCCTCGCTAATGGCTGCAGCCCCGCCGGTCGAGGTCGGTGAGGTTCCCTCTACGAGCTTAAAGCTAGACGAAGTCCCGATCCGATTATCAGGATCAGTGACTACGATTGTGCCTCGGATCGGCTGATCTTTCTCTGGATCGCCGATGAAGGGGAGACCAGTACCAGACAGGTCACCGCTGATTACTGGGGCATCGGGTGTGGGATTAATACTGATGGAGATCAGTTGTGATGTCGTGCCTCCGCCATCATCAGTGACTGTTACTGTGAAATCGTCCGAACCGTGAAAGTTGGCTGAGGGTGAATAAACCCAAGAACCACTTTCACGATTGATGGATGCTGTTCCGTTATCAGGAGAATTATTTGTTGCAATGGAGAAGTAGCTGCCGTCACTGAGTCCTTCTGGATCTGTTGCTGAAATCTTCCCTGTGACGGAGGTGTCTTCATCGGTGGAGGCGGTGAGATTGCCAGTGATGGCTGCAGCTTCATCAACGTTATTGATCGTGAGGGCCACTGCCTTTTCGCTGTTACCCTCTTCTCCACTCAGCGTGACAGTGAAGTTGTAGGAATTTTTGGTTTCATAATCAGGAAATTCAGTCGGCTTAAGGGAAACGATGCCAGTGGATACGTCAATCGTGAAACTCTCGCTGTCATTAATATTCTTCAAACCGTACATCATTGGGTATGGATAATCTTCTATTTGTGTGGTGTAAATTGGCTGAGGGGCTCCTGTATTCTCATTGATGCTCACTCTGCTCGGCGATGTGGCGATAGGAGCCAATTGAATATCTTGAACTTCCAGCGAAACTCGCTTTTCTGCTATGTTGCCTGCTTGGTCGGTGGCGACGACAACAAAACCGTAGATATTGTCGGCTATATCTGGATTGCTGCCTGCATCCTTTGGGTTTTCGAAGTCCGGGTCAAAAGTCAGGCGCACGTCGCCCGTGAGTTCGTCGATGCTGAATAGTTCGCTGTCGTTTTGGGCATTGAAATCCTCTTCTTTGAGGGAGAATGTTATGTTTGCTGACGAAGGAGTTAAGATCTGGTCGCTTGTATCTGTTGCTGTCGCGCGGTAGATGATCTCGTTGTGATGCGAATTCTCTTGGATGAAGCCATCTTCTCCAGCTTTATCACCGGAAGTGATCACTGGGTCAATGCTGTCTGGATCATCTGTCGTCAGAGTGACATCAATGCTGGATTGCTCTGCTGGAATTTCAGAGGGCGAACCGTTTGCTGTTGATGCTTCTGATAGTGCCAGGCGAAAGATCTCATTGGCTTCATATGTTTTGTCCTGAGAGATATTAATGATGATCGTCTGATCTGTTTGATTTTCTGCGAAGTTAACAACTCCTCCAGGGAGTTGTGTTGCTTCAGGTGAGAAGTCCGATGCATCCGCCAGCGCTACTGTTGTTGAAACGCTGTCATCTGCAATGACATTCCAGTTCACGGAGCCGGCTGCTCTTGTATCGCCGGACCGACTGATCTTGAATGTGATTGGATTTGCAGAATCTTCAGTTCCTTCTTCCAGTGTTATGGCGTCAGACGTCCCCTCTGAATTGCTCAGGGTATAGATTGTTTTTGTGATAATACTAACTGGGGCCAATGCATCTCTGTTTTCCCAGCCTTCACCTGAAACTGTTCTAACAGAATTGAAAGCAATGAAGACATTACCACTGGCGATCAGGTTCTCGGCTGGAGTGAACGTCGCAGTGTATATGGTTGGATCGGCTTCGCTCTGTTGAAGGTCAGTAAAATTGCCTAGGCTGATGCCATCATCAGTTTTTGCTGAAATGTCTGAGCTTGTAAAAGCACTTGTTTCGTTTAATACAAGCTCCTCGCTGAAGTTAAAGGTGAAGGTCGCGGTTTCACCATTCAGCAATTCGCTAGCGCTGCTTGTGATTTCGAGGGTGAGGGCCATGACCTGATGGGCACTAATTTGGAAGCTAACCGCGAGGCTGGGCGATTGCTATCCATGACAATAAAATCTTAGAGTTTGGTGAGCTTTAGTCAACACAGGAAGCAGTCTTTGCATAAAAGGTTGCTGCGTTTGTCATTCCTCACAAAGCCATCAGCCCAAGCCTCTGGCAACCGCCTAAAGTGTGCCGACTTGTCGATTGTCACAGTCTTTGCTCTGTTTGGGCCTGTTCGGGCTCAAAAGAGATGTCTATGACAGCTTTTTACCTAGACTCGGAAAACAATCATTCTCCAAATGGGCCGCCCTGGCATTTCCAAAGGCTTTGGTAGGTCTGGAAAACAGGGCGTCCCCGAGCACGCGGGCAACCCTCATGGCATCGATGCCGATGAAGCGTCTGCTTCCCGATCGCATCAGTCTCTTTATTTGCAGCATGTTCTCCCCTGTCTGGCTCGGGGAAATCTGAGCCAGGCAGAGCCCATCCTCAAGCTCCTGGCTCAATCAAAAACTGATGTAGCCGAGGTCTATCGAGATCTGGCCAATCTCTGTGAGTCTCAGCAGAGACTGGGAGAGTCGCTTGTCTACCGCGACCTTTGGCTCGACCACCCATCGGCAGACGAAACAGAACTGCTCAGGCAGTCAGAGACAGCCGATCACCTCGGGCGGAAGCAAACGGCAGCAAAGCTGTTTGAGGTGTTGCTCAAGCGTGGGCCGAAGTCGCAGTCTTCCCGCATCGCTGTCCTCCGACAGCTGATGCTTCAGGAGTGCTTTCTGGAAGCTCGTTCACACATTGAATCCTGGTTCGGCCAGACCTGTGATTCGGAAGTCCTTGAGTTGCTGTCCATCTGTGCCGTTGAGCTGAAGGAGTCTGAGCTCGCCTGCTGTTTAGCTCAGTCCTGTCTTCAGGAGCGCTCTTCTGCCATTGCTCACGCCGTACTTGCTGCTGCCTTGCAACGCCAGTTTCGGGAACGTGAGGCCTATGACCATCTGAAAACTTCGATCGCACTCAGCTCTGATCCGCAGGCCTTGCCTTGGCCTGTTGCCCGATTGCTGGCAGGGGTCTGCCTCGAACAGAACCGTCTTGACATGGCTGACGAGCTGCTCCAGAAGGCTCGATTGGATCAGCCCGCATCGCGCCAGCTTCTCGCGCAGTGGGGTGAGTTGCAGTTGTTGTGTGGGAACTGGACCAATGGGTTTCGGTTTTGCCCAGCGAGCCGCAGGGCGGATCTGTCGGTGCCATCCGCGGATGCTTTCGAGCTCCGTGGGGTCGCTGAACCTGCCTCAGAGGTGCCTCCACTGATCTTGGCGTCGGATGGAACTCTGGGCGACTCACTGTTGTTCAGTCGTTATGCACCTTGGATTACGACAGCACTCAGTCGACCTGTTCATTTGTATGTTCAGCCTCCGGTGCTGCGCCTTCTCAGAGATAGCTTCCAGGCACCGATCGAGGTTCATCCGATCGGAGAGCTCACCTCTCATCCTTCCGAGTGGATTCTTCCGATGCAGGATGCCCCTGCTGTTTTTGGCGCCTGTGACCAACAGCCTGTTCTTGCTGCCCCCTGTTTAAGAGCTGACCCTGCTCTGGTTGAGGTCTGGCGGAAGAGGCTTGATCTCGGGAGTGGTGAACGCTTGATCGGTATCAACTGGAATGGTTCCGCGTTACAAGCCTCTCGCGAAAGAGTTTCTTCAGACATTCCACTCAATGCGTTTGCAGCTATCGCACAGCGACCTGGTGTGCGTCTCGTATCCCTGCAAAAGGGATTCGGTGCTGAACAACTTCGTCACTGCCGTTTTGCTGACCGCTTTGTCTCGTGCCAAAACGAGGTGTCCCATGAAGTGCGCCTGGAGCACATGGCAGCGTTGATCACCCTCTGTGAATGGGTGATCTGCGATGACAGTGGCCCAGCACACCTGGCTGGAAGCTTGAGCAGTCCAACCATTCTTCTGCTTCCCGAACGTGCTGGCTGGAGATGGGGTGGTTTTTGCAGTCGATCTCCCTGGTACCCAACGCTTCATCTGCTCAGGAGATCTGAGTCAAAGGGTTGGGATGACCTGATGTCTGAAGCGAGTGAACTAATGAATTGATCAGACCAAGGCGACCTAAAAGTGAAGAAAACCTTGAGATTCGATGTCAATAAAGCATGATCTGATACGCATTCATGATGTTCCGGTTAGCTTAGAACAGATCTTCCGGAGAGCATCGATGGCGATCTTTAGCAGCCGGTTGTGCAGTGGTGCTTCCCTTATTTGTGCTGCTTCTGCATTTCTTGCAAATCCATCTCCTGTCAGTGCACAGTGCGGTCCTACTGGATGTACGACTGCTGCGCCACAGGTCGGCTTGCCTGCCATCACGCGTCCAACCGCTGCACAATCTGTGGCAATGGCTTCGCGGATCGAAGCACTCGAAGCACGAATGAATCAAATGACTGCTGTCAGTTCTCCGAGTGGCAGTCCATCATTTCGCGACGATTCTTCAACTAAGTCTGCTTCAAAGGCGTTTCTTGCGGCGATGAATACAAGAACCTGGATAAATGGTGAAGGTCTCTGGCAGATGTCACCCAGCGGTGCCACATGCCAACTATCCTCCGTTGTGTCGACCCTGAATAGCTCCCCCTGCTCCAGTTCTTTCTGAACTGGTTAAAGGGTCTGAGAGCTTTCGGATCTCTTCAATCTCATTTGAGACTTAGGACGATGTTCGCAATCTCAGGCCTCAAGATTTCTGGTGTGGTTGCAGCTTCTGTTGCCTCAGCACTCTTTACTTCAGCCCTTTCGCCTGCTCAGGCTCAGATCACCCAGGCAGGAATCACTGTCACTGCTCCCGAGAAGGGAACGACACAGAATCTTTCCGTGACGAACGGAAGTAGAACATCACTGGCGGTTGGCAACACAACCAGTTTTGGTGCTGCTTCCAATCTCACTCTTTCGAAGGGTCTGACGGGTGTCAGTCGCACAGTTCTGATTCCATCGTCTGTCGCGATCAATAGCGACATCGGTGATAATGCTCTTGGTCAAACCACCATCAACATCAGTAATCTGGCCGCCAACGGTGATGATGGAAGCATTACCCCTGATGGCGATTCTGGTGTCAGTGGCGGCACGATTGAGCTGCAGGAAGGAACTCAGTACGCTTCAGGCAATGCCGATATCATCGGTATGGGCGCAGCGGTGCTCTTGAACATTGATCCAGGCAGTGAAACAGCCCCAGGCGAAGCCAGCTTCTTTGCCACAGTGTTCCCGAACATCAATGGTCTTGAAGCTTGTCAGCCGACACATGACAAGGCTTGTCCTTACGTGACCAATGATGATCTGGTGAGTGGCAATACAGGTGCTAACGCAAGCCTTTCCACCACCACCAACATTGATATCAACGCGAATTCCTTCGTCAACACGTTTGCTCAGAGCTTCTGAGTTCTCATGTTGGTTAGAAGAATCATGCTTCGCTTCACTTTTGTTCTGGCTGTTTCTGTCTTAGGAGCTGCGGCTTCACAAGCTCAGATTCTCGAGAGAACGTCGACCAATTCAGGTACGAATCGCGTTTTTCAATACGCGATTCAATCCACATACGGAACTCAGACATCTGCTGATGCAACCCCGAACTTAAGGGTTGAGACAGAGGCAGTTCTGAATCTGAAGGAAGATAGCTTCTTAACCAACACAGCTGGTGATGTCGGTGGTAGCACAAGTGCTGTGTTTACCACGACGCCCACAGGCTCCAATGTCGTTCTGAGTGGGATTACTGCCAACAACCAGTTTCTTCTGGATACTGGCACAAGTTTCCGTTCTGCACTGACTACAACGGAACCTGACGGTGAACCTAGTATCGGCACAGCGTCTGCGACAGCGACCCATACCATGACCATCACGGTGAGTGACGGCACCAGTTCTTTCCTGAACACCCTGCGGGAAAACTTTGAATCTCCAGAACCTGAGTGATTCAATCTGACTGGTTGAGCAATCCAACTGCGACATAGCACGACACTTTCTACTTTGCAGTGCGCTGGACGTCAGTCATTGGTGACGGCGATACATTACATGAACTCTTTGCAGTGCAAGAACTGTTTTCCCTTCTATAATCAAAACTGTTGGACACCCAGTCTGTCATGACCAGCGACCGGCGAGTCGGCCTACTTATCGCAGTCTCTGCCACACTGACTATCCTGGCACCACTGTCTGTGAAGCCAATTCTTGCTCAGCAGACAAACAACAGCTCGTCGCTGACCAACTCTGCGGCACCTTCAGCATCTTCAACAACGACTGGCGGTACCAATATCAATTATCAAACCAACAACGCTTACCAGAATGAAGTTGGGTTTGGCCCTGGAATTTTTTGCCGAACGCCAACTCTCTTCCTGGGTGGGAACTATGGAGAAAATGAACTTGATTCCTTTGATGCCATTTCAACAAGTGGCAATGAAGCTAACAACTATTCGATCAATGCTGGTTTGGTCTTCCCATTCGGTTCGCCTGCGCAACGCTCTTGTAATCGCTTGGCATCCTTGATTGTCCAAGACCGTGAGATTTCCACCCAGCTTTCCATGATTCGTGCCTGTGCTTCCTTGCAGCGGGATGGAATCAAAGTCGACCCTGAGTTGTATCCACTTCTTGAAAAGTGTGCCACCAATGTGCTGGGCCCCAAGCCTCCCTCCTCGAGAGCGGCAGCACCACCACCACGTCGGATAGCTCCACAGCGTCCACAGCAGCAGAGTCTTCCGCCAAAGGTTCCACAAACCACACGTAGCTGAAAACGATGACAATTCATCGAACGATTCCGTTGTCAGGACTGCTCTGCTTGGCAGCCATGTTTGATTTGAGCGGTCATGCGGCTCGTTCCCAGTCACTCTTTGATGGATTTAATGCTTACTGCACAAGCAACAAAGATTACACTGGGTCGTGCACAAATATTGAGACGAGTAAAGACTATTCCTGTACTCTCATTCCTGGTAGTTTGATTGATTGTTTGAGTGACTCTGGATACGAATTCCAATGTTTATTCGCAAGCCAGCACACTCAAGGCCAGGCTACATTTTATTGCGATGCGCAAACTGAAGAAATGCTTTATCAAGAAGAACAGGCAGGTGCCACCTTTAAAAATGTTTTGCAGAATTCTCTTTAATGAAAAATCTTATTTCGCTCCGGTTTTTTTCTCTATCCCTCTTGCTTCCTCTTCTTTGCTGTCAGGTTCAAGCCAGGCCCTGTAAGTTGACCGATCCTGAGGGAAAGAATCCAGACAATCTTTGCCCTCAATATACGTTCACTCCTGGTGTCCATTCGAATGCTTTTCGACCTGGAGAAGGCCGACCAGTTCGTGGCTTGTCAACAGCTGCCAGCCCGCTTGGGCCCATCCAGATTGATCCAGGAAAGGAATTCTGGACTGAAATCAAGACTCAGGGCAGTACGCGTCAGTTGAAGACAAGCGGAAACAAATCGTACAGTGTCTCTAAATAAATACTTAAGAAAGGGCTTGATATTTTTTTAATGCTCCCTTTATCCCTGCGTTTTGTCAGTTTTCGCTTCTCTGGCTAGATTTTTTTCGGGACAGTACATCTGTCCCTGCATGTTCAATCCCTGAATCATGAAATCACCTCTTCTTCTTGCAGCTCTGCTGCTCGTGGCTCCGGCCGCGGCCAATGCAAACAGCGTCGCTGGATCTGATGACCCCAACATGTCTGGTACCACCCAGCGCATGTTCATCATCAACGCCACCACCCCCGGTGGACTGACCTTCTCGGGCGCCGGTACTGCCACCTTCAACAACGCAGTTGGCACCCCCAACCAGTTCAACGTCGGCTCCAACACCAGCATCGGTGTGAACGCCAGCGTGTCTGCGACTCAGGAATTTGACGGTCTGTCCCTGGGTGTGATGCAGATGGGCGCAGGCAGCAGCATGATGCAGACCAACGGCACCTCCTCCTCGGCTGCTGCCACCCAGGCTGCTTCTGCTGCCGCCAACTCGGTTGCAACGGAAACTGCTCAGCGTGAGTCCCATGCCACTGGTTGGGAAGAAGCCACGACGGCCACGAACCTGTCCTCCACCGAAACCGGTAACTACGGCAGCTACGACCGGAATGGTGATTGGCAGTGGTCTG
>MDSW01009821.1_pt1 | contig 11683 bp, 12 predicted proteins | sample 811171 | NCBI WGS metagenome assembly MDSW01 (sample SAMN05326641, study PRJNA326480) | marine metagenome | isolation source: seawater | place: Atlantic Ocean: North West | collected 2012
GATTAATCAAATTAAAATTTTTGGCATAAATTGAAAAAAAACCTTGTTTTGATTGGAATGATGGGAGTAGGAAAATCTACTGTTGGTAGATTTTTGTCAAAAAAACTAGGAATGCCTTTCGAAGACTTAGATAGTAAAATAGAAAGTGTAGAATCTATCACTATTAAGGAAATTTTTGATTTAAAAGGAGAACGGTATTTTAGAAAAATTGAAGAGAATGAAGGCTTAAATCTTATTAAAGAAGAAGGGAAGATTATAGCTTTGGGTGGAGGAACTTTTATTAATCAGAAAATAAGAGAGAAAGTAAAAAAATCATGTTTTTCAGTTTGGTTAGATCTTCCGCCAAAAGAAATCTTTAATAGAGTAAAAAAAAACAAAGGAAGGCCGTTGTTGATAGGTGCTAAATCAACAAAAGATGTAGAGAATATTTACTTAAATAGAAAAAAAATATATGCATTAGCAGACTATAAACTAGATTGTGCCTCTAAAAATAAAGAAGAGATAGCAAACGAAATAGAGAAAGTTTATGAAAATATCTAAAGTAAAATTAAAAAATAATAATATCAGTTACTCTATAATGATTGGCTCAGGCACAATTAAACATCTCAAAAAACAGATTGGTTTAATTTGTCCAGGTACAAAAAAAATAGCTTTAATTTTTGATAAAAAAATACCAAATAGATTTAAAAATAAAATTAAACAACAGATTAAAAATTACGAAGTATATGTTTATCAGTATTCTGTGAACGAAAAATTAAAATCATTTAATAAAGTAAATCAGTTAAATGAAAATTTATTAAAAAAAAATTTTAATAGAAATGATATGATAATAGCAGTCGGTGGAGGGGTCGTTGGTGATTTTGCTGGATTTGTTGCTAGCATCTTAAAAAGAGGAATAAACTTTATAAATGTACCTACTACATTATTATCTCAGGTTGATGCTTCAATTGGTGGTAAAACAGGAATAAATTCTGAAAAAGGAAAAAACTTGATTGGAACGTTCTATCAGCCCAAATTAGTTATTAGCGAAATTGAATTTTTAAAAAGTTTACCAAAAAGAGAAATTATTTGTGGCTTTGCTGAAATACTTAAGCATGCATTTATCTGCGATAAAAAATTTTTTAACTGGATTGAAAAAAATACTAAAAGAATTATAGAGGATAGAAACAGCGCAGCTATAAAATATGCGATATATAAAAGTTGTAAAATTAAAATTTCTTTTGTAACAAAAGATGAAAAGGAGAAGGGTCATAGAGCAATATTAAATTTTGGCCATACTTTTGCTCATGGAATAGAGGCTGCTACAAATTTCTCGAAAAAAATAAATCATGGTGAAGCGGTACTTGTGGGTATGTTTTTGGCAACGAAACTATCAAAGCTAAAAAGAATATGCTCATCTTCTACTTTAAATAAAATTATAAATTTTTATGAAAAAAATAATTTGCCAAACGATTTAAAAAAATACTCTTTGAGCAAAAGTCTCGGTAAAATTGTTAATCACATGAAAAGTGATAAAAAAAATAAAGATTCTAGGATAAGTTTAATTTTGTTAAGACGTATTGGAAAAACGACAAAGCCGGATTTAGTTAAAATGAATCCTGAACAAGTAAAAAAAGCTTTAAAAAAAATTAGTTAATCTTAATCTCTAAAGAATGAATTTTGGTTTCTATCTCATCTTTTAAAAGATTTATTATTTTTTTATGAGAATCGATTTTGTTAAAAGATTTTAAGAATTCAGATTCTATTATTATTTTTAAATGCAGTTTACTTTTGTTAAAAGACTTGTGTTTTCTATGTATATGAGTGTTATCAATTATTTTTAACTTATCAACCTGTATATTGTTTAAAATTTTTTTTTTTATGCTTTCTATAAAACTTTTCATTAAACATTCATTGTACTATAAAATAGAAGTTTTTTATGAAAAATATTTGTGATTGGGGCAAATGTACAGAAGTTGGATTGTATAAAGCACCAGTAGAAAAAGATAACAGCAAAAAGTTTAGATTGCTTTGCCTTGAGCATATAAAAGTATTCAATAAAAATTGGAATTACTTCTCCGATATGGATGAGGGGGAAATAGAGCATTTTATTAAGGCTGATCTGACTTGGCACAAGCCAACTAAAAGTTTTAGCTCGTCAGAAAATTTTTTTAAAATTCTATGGCAAAATACACTTAATGATAAAACTAATTTTTTTGACAATTTAAGCTTCAAGGATTTTAAAAAATCAAAATTTTCAGAAAAAGATCGACATGCACTAGAAGTCTTGGGTCTCCGAGAGGAGGCAAAATGGCTTGATATACAGAAAAAATTTAAAACTCTTGTAAAGAAATACCATCCTGATAAAAATCAAGGAAGCAAGAAATACGAAGACTTGTTAAAAAAAGTAACTTTGGCTTATAGCCAGCTTAAGATTAGGATGGAAAAAACGAAATGAATACAAATTTTGAAATTGAAAAACCAGATATTAAAGTTTCTGTAAGACAGACATTTGGCTTAGACACAGATATGGAGGTAGATGCTTTTTCAAAGAAGAACCAATATGTTCCAAAAATTGACTCTCACTACAAGTTTGACAGAGACACTACGTTGGCTGTTCTGTCAGGATTTGCTTTTAATAAAAGAGTTTTAATACAAGGTTATCATGGAACTGGAAAATCAACACACATTGAACAGGTTGCAGCCAGACTAAATTGGCCGTGTATCAGAGTTAATCTTGATAGTCATATCAGTAGAATAGATTTAATTGGCAAAGATTCTATTGTTGTAAAAGAAGGAAGACAAGTAACAGAATTTAAAGAAGGTATTTTGCCTTGGTCAATTCAAAATCCAATTGCACTTGTCTTCGATGAATATGACGCGGGAAGACCGGATGTAATGTTTGTTATTCAAAGAGTTCTGGAAAGTGATGGAAAGTTTACTTTGTTAGACAAAAATAAAGTTCTGGATCAAAATAAATTTTTCAGAATGTTTGCTACAACAAATACTGTTGGTTTGGGAGATACGACCGGGCTTTATCATGGCACACAGCAGATCAACCAAGGACAAATGGATAGATGGAATATCGTTGCAACATTAAATTATTTAAAATTTGATAAAGAATTAGAAATTGTTTTGGGAAAAAATAAAGGTCTAAACAATAAAGGGGGCAAGGAAAAGGCATCTAACATGATTAAAGTCGCAGATCTAACACGAAATGGCTTTATAAATGGTGACATTTCTACCGTTATGAGTCCAAGAACTGTAATTCATTGGGCTGAGAATTCGGAAATTTTTAAAGACGTTGGGTTCGCATTTAGAGTAACATTTTTAAATAAATGTGACGAACTAGAAAAGAAAATTATTGCTGAATATTATCAAAGATGTTTTGGAGAAGAACTTCCTGAATCTTCAGTAAATGTTAAAATTTCTTAAATAAATAAATGAAAAAAGAGGAAAATTTTTTAGAGAGCTTTAAGCAAGCTTTAATTTCAACAATAAAATCAATTTCTCAAAAAAAAGACTGTGAGATAAAATTTGGAACTTCTGATAAAGTCGAAAATAATAATATAAATTTACCAGAAGTAAAAAAAGTAGACAGTCTAGAAGATATAATAAATGTAAGAGCAATAGCAGATTCTGAGGCTCTTAGATTAAAATATAGTAACAAAGAAATTTTTGATCTTCATAGACCAGAGGGGGAAATCGCTGAAAAACTCTATAAAATTGCAGAAAAAATAAGGTATGAAAAAATTGGTAGCGATGAATTCAAGGGTATAAAAAAAAATATTTCCACTGCATTTAATGCTGGAAAAAAAACCAATTATTTAGATAAGGCTGATAAAAATAAAAAAGAAATTTTAATAGAAGAAAAATTTGACTTATATCTAAGAAGTTTTTTTTTTAAAGTAGAAAAAAATAAAAGAGTCGATTTAAGTTTAAAAAAAGTAAAAAAGGAATGGGACAAAAGGTTTAAAAAGGATCTTGATTCATTAAAAATAAACTTAAAAAACCAAAAAAATTTTAATCAAATAATTTCAAAGATAATCTCAAGTATTAATATAAAAGACCAGAAAAATAGCGAAGATAATATGTCAGATAAGGAAAGATTTGAAAGTACAGAAAATCATCAAAATCAAGAGAAGCAGGAAGGTGAAGTAGATAAAGAAAAACAACAGGAAGAGCTGACTATTTCCGCAGAAATCCCAGAAACAAATGAATTAAGTAATAAAAATAGTGAAGAAAATGAGTTAGAAGAAATTGAAAAAGAAAATGGAGTCTCAAGAAAGCAATATGGAAAAATATTTTCAGAAAATGAAAAAAAATACAGAATTTATACAGATGCATTTGACGAATTTATAAAAGCAGAAGAACTTGAAACCGATGAAGAATTGTCTAGGCTAAGAACTTCTTTAGACCAGCAGTTGTTGCAGCTAAAAAATTTTGTTTCTAAATTGGCCAATAAATTACAGAGAAAATTATTAGCTAAACAAAATAGATCTTGGGAATTTGATTTAGAGGAAGGAACTCTTGATACATCAAAATTAACCAGAATTATCATAGATCCTTTTAACTCTTTGTCTTTTAAAAAAGAAAAGCAGATAGAATTTAAAGACACTTTAGTAACAATTTTAATAGATAACTCTGGATCAATGCGGGGCAAACCCATTTCTGTTGCAGCAATATGTGCAGATATATTGTCTAGAACATTAGAAAAATGTTCGGTGAAAGTTGAGATTCTAGGATTTACAACAAAGCATTGGAAGGGAGGATCAAGTAGAGAAAAATGGACAGCTAATGGAAAACCTAAAAATCCAGGGAGACTAAACGACCTAAGGCATATAATTTATAAATCTGCGGATATTCCTTGGAGACAAGCAAAAAAAAATATGGGGCTTATGTTAAAAGAAGGATTGTTAAAAGAAAATATTGATGGAGAGGCATTAAGATGGGCATTTAACAAAATGAACAAAAGAAAAGAGGAAAGAAAAATTTTGATGGTAATATCTGATGGTGCACCTGTGGATGATTCAACCCTTTCGACTAATTCAAGTAATTACTTAGAAAATGATTTAAAAAATACCGTTAGCTCAATTGAAAAGCTTTCTTCTGTGGAGGTAGTCGCAATCGGGATTGGCCATGATGTGTCTAGATATTACAGCAGGGCTGTTAAAATCACAGATGTTCAAGACCTTGGTGATGTAATGATAAACCAACTTGGTGATCTTTTTTCTGAAAAAAAGACTTTGCACTAAAATCAAATTCAAATAGCCTTTAAATGATTTTCTGACTCATCTCTAATCTTGTTTAGTAATAACCTAAAAGGTACAAGCATGATCAAGGCGATTAAAATTTTTACAGAAAAATCCCCTAGAGCTAATGAGGCCCAGTCTAATTCTGTTTTATAAAAAGCAATGAAAAAAAATAATATAGTATCAACGAAAGACCCTAGAAGAGAGGATGTCAATGGGGCAATAAACCATGCTTTTTTTCTTAGTTTATCAAAAACCTGAACATCTAAAAGTTGGGCTACTAAAAATGCAGTTCCAGAAGCAATTGCAATTCTTATTGAAATCAAGTCATTAAAGTTCGTTGAAAAAAAGAGGGTTAATATTAGGCCTAAAAAAAAACCTATATATACTATTTTTTTTGCTTCATTCTTTCCATATTTTCTATTTCCTAAATCGGTTATGAAAAACGTAATTGGATAACTAAAGGCTCCATATGTTAAAACTTTATCTAAGCCAAAGTAATAAACTGGATATTGTACTAAAAAATTTGAAACCGTAACCATTATAGCCATCAATATGGCTAGCTTAGTAAATAAGCTTGGGTAATTACTTTTCATGCTTTTTTTACTTAGTTATAATTTTATTTCTAATTTTTTTTGCTTTTTTTGATAGCTGGTATGTCTTTGCTTTTTTAAGAAATTTATCAATCCCACCTTTGTAATCTACTGTTCTTAAAGCAGAGTTTGAAACATTTAGGTTTATACTTTTTTTTAATATGTCGCTTCGAAAAGAGATTTTTTTGATGCCAGGAAGAAATCTTCTTTTTGTTTTATTGTTGGCATGACTCACTTTGTGTCCTTTTAGCGGTCTTTTGCCAGTAAGTTCGCAAATTCTTGTCATAAAATATCCGTTAGTTGTATAATCTTTGATCGCTATTTAATCAAGAAATATATCTCTATTGACAATTTTTGTGGTTAAGAATAATAGATTGAATGGATTTTTTCCTTCCTGTAGCGCAAGTTCAAGTGAACATGACTATAATTGTTTTTTTAAGTCTTTGTGTGGGTTTTATTTCAGGCTTATTTGGTATTGGAGGTGGGTTTTTAATGACACCTGTACTAATATTTTTAGGAATACCTCCTGCTTTTGCAGTTGCAAATGAAGCTAATAACATCCTGGGCACCTCCGTTTCAGGAACTTTAACTCATTGGTTTAGAAAAACACTCGATTATAAAATGGGATTTGTAATAGTATCCGGTGGCATAGGCGGAACTGTTGTTGGAATGATAATTTTTCATTATTTAAAAGAAATGGGAATTATAAACGACATTATTGCTTTGTCTTATATATACGTACTAGTAATTATTGGTACTCTAATGTTCGCCAGAGGGGCAAAAGAATTAATTAATATTAGAAAAAAAATTGTTGTGAAAAAAAAAGCCCATACTCACTATTGGATTCATGGTTTGCCTTTTAGAATGAAGTTTCATAAATCAAAACTTTACGAAAGTGCGATTGTGCCAATAATGTTAGGTTTTGTTGTGGGTATATTCGCATCAATTATGGGTGTTGGTGGTGCGTTTTTAATGGTGCCGGCAATGATTTACATAATAGGAATGCCAACAAAATTAGTTCCTGGAACTTCTTTATTTGTTACAATTTTTATTACAGCGCTTGTTGTTATTGGGCATGCTTTTCAATTCCAAACAATAGATTTTCTTTTAGTTCTAACATTAATTTTTGGTTCTATTATTGGTTTGCACGTTGGACTAAAGGTAAGTGAAAAACTTAATCCGTCAGAATATAAAACTTTATTGGCTATTTTACTATTAAGTATTGGAATCATAATGGGCTTAGAAACTTTCGTGTTAGAGAACAGTTTATTTTTAAATAACAAGTCTGGTGTAATAGACAATAAATTATCAGAAATGGTCCTTGCTCTATCAATAAACCATCCATTTGTTTATGGGTTTATTTCGATAATAATAGTAGTACTAATCGGTATTAGCTTTTCTTACGCCAGAGAGTTGATCCACTACATTAGATACGACATGAAAGAAAAAAAACATAAGTTTTTTAGTTAGATTTTTTAAGAATAAGACCCAACTGCTTCTTTAATATTTTTAAAACCTTTTTCGTTTAGTATGCTAACTAAATCTTTTTTTATTTCTTTAACAATCGTCGGTCCTTTGTAAATCATCCCAGTATAAAGCTGTAATGCCGATGCTCCAGCGGTTATTTTTTCAAAGGCTGTCTTTCCTGAGTCGATTCCTCCAACTCCTATAATTGGAACTCTATCTTTTAAATCTCTATAAAATCTTTTAATAAGCTTTGTTGACAAATCACTTATTGGCTTTCCGGACAGACCTCCTGCTTCGAGTTTTTTTTCACTTAATAGATTTTCTCTATTGCTATCTGTAGTGTTAGTCAAAATAACGCCATCAATTTTGTATTCTAAAATTAAACCAATTAACTCATCGATGTTCTCATCTTTTAAATCGGGAGATATTTTTAGTAAGAATGCTTTTTTAAAATTACTGCTCTCTCTAATATCGTTAATTTTTAATAATAATTCTCTTAAAATTTCTTTCTTATGAAAATCTCTTAGACCTGCAGTATTTGGTGATGAAATGTTGATAGTTATATAGTCCCCTAAGGGAAAAAATGTTTCTGCACATTTTAAAAAATCTTTGCTCATATCCTCTGTTTCCTTATTCGGCCCAATATTGATACCTAAAAGACTTTTGGGTAAATTATTTTCAATTCTTTTCTTGACCATTTCTGATCCATCGTTGTTAAATCCCAATCTATTTATTAAAGCAAAATCTTTTTCTAATCTAAAAATTCTAGGTTTTTCATTTCCGTATTGTTTTTTAGGGGTAACGGTTCCAATTTCTACAAAACCAAATCCCAATTTAAACATTTGGTTGTAAACTTCTGCACTTTTATCAAAGCCGGCAGCAAGACCTATGGGGTTTCTTATAGGCTTTCCAAACAAATTGGTGTTTAAAATTTCTTCATTTTCGACCGCAAAAAAACTTTCTGGTAAAAAATTATATTTTAGTGATTTGATTGCTAGATTATGTGCAACTTCAGGATCTAAATTGAATATAAAAGGTTTAATGTATGAAAACATTAAGTCTATATTTTCAACTTTTTTTCCATTAAATCAATTGTCTCTTTAACCCCAAAAAAGCTTATGAAAAAACCCATTCTTGGGCCATTTTCCTCTCCAAAGGTAACTTCGTATATTAGTTTAAACCAATCACGTAAATTTTCCTTATAGCCATTCTCTTTTCCTGCGGAATAAATTATTGTTTGTATCTCTTCTGCAGGTGTTTTTTGTGAAACTTTTTTTAACTGCAAAATTAGATTTTCTAGTGCTTTTTTTTCATTCTTGTTTGGTTTTTTAAATTTTTTCTTAGGTTCAACTTCATCCACAAAATAATTTATCGCATAATTGGTTAATTCGTCTAAAATTTTATGATTTTTTGGATCTATTTCTTTATGAAATTTTTTAATGAATTTCCACAAAACGTCTTTGGATTTTGCATTGCTAGATCCCACAATATTTAAAAGCATTGAAAACGGCATGATTATTTTTTCTTTTGGGGGAGATCCATTATGAACATGCCAAACCGGATTTAAAATTTTTTCATTAGATTTTTGACCGGGATATTTTTCAATATAAGATAAATATTCATCTACTGCCTTTGGAACAACTTCTGGATAAAGTTTTTTTGCTCTTTTGGGATTCTGATACATATATAGAGATAGACTTTCCGGAGATGCATATCTTAACCATTGTTCGATCGTTATACCGTTTCCTTTTGACTTCGATATTTTTTCACCTTTCTCGTCTAAAAATAATTCATAGGCAAAACCATTTGGTGGAATTTTCCCTAAAGCCTTACATACCTTGCTAGATATTATGGCGCTTTCAATTAGATCTTTACCATACATTTCAAAATCAACATCGAATACGAACCATCTCATGGCCCAATCAACTTTCCACTGAAGTTTACATCTGCCATCTAAGATATTTATTTCAATTTTTTTTCCATTATTATCAAAGACTGCTTTATTATTTTTTTTGTCAATCTCTATAATTGGAATCTCTAAAACTTTTCCTGTCTGGGGACAAATTGGTAATAATGGGCTGTATGTTTTTCTTCTTTCGCTTCCTAATGTTGGCAAAATTATATTCATGATATCATCGTATTTTTCTAAAACTCTAGTAATTCCATCGTTAAAAATACCTTTTGTATAATTTTCTGTAGAACTTTTAAAAATAAAGTTAAATTTGAATTTTTTTAAAAACTCTATCAATAAATTGTTATTGTGTTCCCCAAAGCTCTTATATTTTTGAAATGGATCAGGAATTCTGGTAAGAGGTTTTCCTAAATTCTCATTCAATATTTGGGGATTAGGAATGTTGTCTGGAACTTTTCTTAGTCCATCCATGTCGTCAGAAAAAGTTATTAATTCAGATTGAATTTCTCTTATGTGCTTTAGTGCATTTATCATCATGCAAGTTCTGGAAACTTCTCCAAAGGTTCCTATATGAGGTAGACCACTTGGGCCATATCCTGTTTGGAATATAATTTTATTTTTTTTTTGGATAATAGACTTTCGATCTTTCAAAAGTTTGCGTACCTCAACAAAAGGCCAAGATGATGTAGATTGAATCAGGCTAGACTCTAACATTAGTAAGGTTTATAAAATTTTTCGCACAAAATACAGTTATAATTACGTCAGAATAAGTTGAATTTTACAACTATTTAAATATTGTCTTGAATTTTATGGGATCAAACAAAACTGTTTTTTTTATTGTCGGTATTCTTGTAGTGATTCTCGGTATCTCTATGATGATACCGTACGCAATTCAGTTAATTTATGGAGAAAATAATAATAGTTTTTTATCTTCTTCTATAATTACAATCTTTATCGGAATTTTAACCATATTAATAAATCTAAAAAAAGATAATCAGCTTAACCTTCAGCAAGCTTTTTTGTTTTCTGTGATGGCGTGGGTAAGTATAGCAACATTTGGGAGTCTGCCCTTTATGTTATCAAGTCTACAATTATCTTTTAGCGATGCTTTTTTTGAAAGTATGTCAGGAATTACAACCACTGGATCCACTGTAATTTTAGACTTGGACTCATCACCAAAAAGTATTTTGATTTGGAGAGCAATTATGCAATGGCTCGGAGGTATTGGAATAATAGTTATGGCAACAACTGTTCTGCCTCTTTTAAAAGTTGGTGGTATGCAAGTTTTCAAAACAGATTCTTCTGGAGCAGAAAAAATCTTACCTAAAACAATAGAGGTGGCTACTACAATAATTACAATTTATTTGGTTTTAACTTTTGCATGCGGATTAGCCTATTGGCTACAAGGTATGAATATATTTGACAGTATCGCTCACTCTTTTACCACTTTGGCAACAGGAGGTTTTTCAACTCACAATGAATCGATTGGGTATTTTAATAATCCTGGAATTGAAATTACTGCTACATTATTTATTATTTTAGGTAGCATACCTTTTATAGCTTATTTAAAATTCATAAAAGGAAACAAAAAAATCTTTTTTCAAGATGTTCAAATTAAAGGTTTTGTTTACCTTTTGTTAATTTCAATTTTAATAATGTCTGTTTATCTATTCATTAACAATGAGAATAATTCCTTTCTTGATAACTTAAGAATTTCATCTTTTAACGTTCTTTCGATTCTTTCGGGAACAGGCTATGTAACAGATGATTTTGGATTGTGGGGAGAATTTCCTTTAATATTTTTTATTTTTTTAATGTTTATTGGTGGGTGTGCTGGGTCAACAACATGTGGGATTAAAGTTTTTAGGTTACAAATATTGTTTATTTTTATAAAAAATCAAATAAAAAAATTAATTTATCCTAATAGAATTCTTGTCATTAACTATAATGATCAAAAAATAGAAGACACTTTTATTAATTCAGTAATAATTTTTATTTTTTCATATTTGTTTTTGTTTTTAATAATGGCTATGCTCTTGTCCATGACTGGACTTGACTTCTTGTCTGCTATTTCCGGGGCTGCAACATCTATATCTAATGTTGGTCCGGGACTAGGTGAAATGATAGGCCCAAATGGAAATTTTAGCGAGGTATCAAACGTTTCTAAATGGATACTTTCTTTTGGGATGTTGCTTGGAAGATTGGAAATTTTTGCAGTCTTAGTGTTGTTTTTACCATCTTTCTGGAGATCATAAATTGATCTATAGTCTTAAGTAATGGAAATTTACCAAAAAAAATCCTTTAAAGATTCTTTCGAGGTTTATTTTGATATAAGAATGCTGCGCATTCTTTTGTTAGGTATCATAAGCGGTTTTCCTTGGGTTCTTATTGGAAGCAGTCTAAGCCTTTGGCTAAAAGAAGACGGGCTAAGCCGTAGTACAATTGGTTGGGCAGGATTAATATTTGCTGTATATGCTGTA
>MDSW01203076.1_pt1 | contig 11683 bp, 10 predicted proteins | sample 811171 | NCBI WGS metagenome assembly MDSW01 (sample SAMN05326641, study PRJNA326480) | marine metagenome | isolation source: seawater | place: Atlantic Ocean: North West | collected 2012
AAAGTCTGACGCTGTTTTCGGAAATCCAGAGAGATCTAAAGGTGGTATTCACTGGGTTATAGTTGGAAGTAGTTTTTTATTATTCCTCTGGCTTTATTATTCATGGGATATTGCAAAAGCTTTTTATCCAAAATCTGCAAATGAAATTTGTCAGGTTGCGAAAGTAAGAGAGTCAATGCTATCTCTAAAATATCTTTTTCCTATTGATGAGAGACAGCACAAAAGTACAGCTATAATTCATAGAGAAAATGAAAATATTCAAAATTATATCTCTGAAATCTCATCTAATCCGAACTTAAGTAAAATAGATAAAGATGTTTTTATAAATATTTTAAATAAAATTAAATTATCAATACCCTACTTAACTAATGAAAAGTTTCTAGAATTTGAAACAAAAAGTAAGATTGATAACCTAACTCTAAGAATTAATAATTTAACAAATATATTTCCAACTGATAATTTTCCTTCTGCTTTAAGTTCAGATGAACAACAAGAATTGAATGAAGGCTTAAGCAAACAACTTGGATGGGGCGCAACAGGTATGGAAATTCCACCATTACCAGAAACTAAACTAGGACTTAAATATCACATTGCTGCTGAAGAATTGAGATTAATAAGCGATGAATTTTTCCAATTTAGAAACCATAATCCGCAATATAAAATATTAACAAATGATATAAAATCGGACATTAAAAATCATCGAGATAAATTAAGTGATAATCAAGAATTAGAAATAACACTACTTAAAGAAATAAATAAATTAAATAAGAGAATTCAATTTGCTAGTATATTTCCACCAAGTACACTTGTAGAGTTTGAACTGGCTGTAAGAAATTTTGATGATGTTCAAAAAAAAGAACAAGGCTCCATTGCAACAAAAGATACATTTCTTTTTCCCGGAGGGACAATTGTTAGTAGCGGACCAACCTGTGCAGAAGATGGACCTGGAAGATGGTTACCAAAACCATCTGACACATTTAGAATTTTTGCAGATATGCTTAAACCAAGTGTAGGATTTAAATTTGTACCAATGCTGTGGTATGAAATGATGGGAGTAAATAAGATAGTAGGTTTTATTCTTCCAGATTGGATAGCTGATATAATTCCAGGAAAGTATCCTATTCATAGTTCAGATGGACAGGTAAAACCAAACTTTAAAAGTAAAGTTTTAAATATAGTTACTGGAGACTTTGAGGCATTTAAAATACCTGTTCCAGTTGGTCATATTTGGGATTCTTTTTTGAGGGTATTTCTTGGTCTTGTTTTTGGAATAATGCTTGGTGTACCACTTGGAATTTTTATGGGATTAAACAGGTTTGCAAAAGGATTTTTTGATCCATTAGTTGAGTTATATAGACCGGTACCTCCACTAGCATGGGCTCCACTGGTTATAACAGTCTTTGGAATTGATAATGTTGGTAAGATTTTCTTATTATTTATGGTTTCTTTATCTATCATGATTATTTCTGCCAGAGCTGGAGCTTCGGGTACACAATTATCTAAAATACATGCTGCTCACTCATTGGGAGCTTCTAGGTGGCAAATATTGAGGGAAGTAATTTTTCCTAATTCTCTTCCAGAAATACTAACAGGAATAAGAGTGGCTGTTGGAATGTGTTGGGGAACATTGGTTGCCGCAGAGTTTTTAGCTGGCACAACTGGAATTGGTTTTGTTGAAAACGTTGCGAGAAAATATATGCAATATGAGGTTATTTGGATAACAATTTTTGTTATGGGAATGTTAGGTCTTTTATTTGATATAACAATTAGAAAAATTATAGATAGAACTATTCCATGGAGAGGTAAAGGATAATGAAAAAGGAAAAAATATTAGAATGGTCAGGTGTAATTACAGCGATTGTTTATTCAATTTTAGTTGCAATGAATATTGGTGCTGAATTTTTAGGTTTTACTTTATTACTGATATCTGCAATTTTAATTGGTTTTTGGGCAATTATTGGAAAACATAATGGGATACTTTTGCTGCAATTATTTTATGCATCTGCTGGTATAATTGGAATGGTTAGATGGTTCTAAATTGTGAAAATTAAAACAGCTAAAAAACTAATAATAAATATTTTTTTAAAACATAAATTATCAAAAAAATATTCTAAAATTTGTGCAGATGCATTGATAAATGCTGAGCTTGTTGGTGCTACTTCTCATGGTCTTAGTAGAATTTCATCTTACTGCACTAGAATAAAAAAAAAAGTTATTAATCCAAAACCTAATATAAAAATTAAAAAAATTTCATCTTCGATTACAAAAATTGATGCTGATAACGCTATAGGATTTATAGGCGCAGATTTAGGAATTAGTCAAGCAATTCAAAATGCAAAAAAAACAGGCATTGGTCTTGTGTCTGTAAATAATAGTGGACACTTTGGATTATCTGGATATTACGCTGAGAAAGCAGCAAATAAAGGTTTGGTTGCATTTTGTTTTACAAATGCACCGCCTGCTATTGCGCCCTATGGTGCAAAAAAAAGTTTATTTGGAACAAATCCGATTTGTTTTGCTGCACCAACTGGAACAAAGATTCCATTTGTTTTGGACTCATCTATGTCAATGATCAATAGAGGTAAAATAAGAAGAGCTGTTAAACTAAAAAAAAAAATACCTAAAGGTGTTGCTTTAGATGAAAATGGAAATCCAACAACTGATCCAAAAAAAGCTTTAAAAGGTTTACAGCTACCAATAGCTAGTTTTAAAGGATCAGGACTAGCTTGGATGGTAGATATTTTATCAGGGGTTTTAACTGGAAGTAATCATGGTGGAAAAGTTAAGGATCCATTTGATGATTTTTCAGGTCCACAAAATATTGGTCATTTGTTCATAGTTTTTAAACCTAACTTATTTGTTAATAGTTATAACATGCGTATTAAAGAAAATATTAAAAGGATTAAAAAATTACCAAAAATTCAAGGGGTTAAAAAAATATATTATCCGGGAGAAAATAAAGCTGAAAGGCTTAAATTAAATTCAAAAAAAGAAATTAATATACCTAAGAATATTCTAGCTGAAATTTATTTTCTAAATGAAAGCAGTGGCTAGCCAAGCTACTGTGGCAACTGATAATGATAAAAATATAATATTTAACGGTTTATAATGTTTTTTATTAAACAACTATGTATCCTAAAATTGCAATAGAAAGACAAAACATTCCCATTAGCACTCTATTTTGAAATCTTTCTCTTTTTTTTTCTTTATAAACTCTCATCTTTAGAACATCTATATTTACCTTTTTTGGGGACAGGTCTTTTTTTTCAGAAATTTTTTGAGAATAAGTCTCATTAATTGCAGATGTTCTGTTTAAAGTCTCAGTACTCATTTTTATAAATTAAATTAAAGCATGGTTTTACCGTTTTGTTAATAATAGAAATGTTCAAAATGGGTTGACAAATTTATTTGATCACCCAGAATGAGTATATGGGGAATTTATCTGAAATACCAAATCCTAATGTTGCTATAGATAAAAATGTTCTAAAAGCAATAATTACCGAAAATTATGTGAATTTTGCACCTGACTATATGTCATTTCTTGGTGAATGGATTACCGGGACGTACAAGGCGTTCAGTGATGCAGATAAATATATCATTTTGGGTTACCTCTTTAGAAAAACTGTAACATTTTATTATGATAACTTTATCAAAGTTAGTTATGAAACATTTTATAAAACCGATCACTTCGATATTGAAAAAATAAATATCGTTGAAATAGCAAAGGCGCTGGGCATTCCCAAAGAAACAACAAGACGTAAAGTGTCTGAACTTGAAAAAAATGGAGTTATTAAAAAAAAGGGTAAACATTTAATAATTGATAAAACTGCAATTAAGTTAGTAGAACCAATTAATACTATGAAAAACTTAACTAATGTATTTAATGTAATTTTTCAAATTTGTAAAAAAAAAAATATTATTACTCAAGATATTTCTAAAGAAACTATTACTAATGCTATGAAATCGAATTTAACTTATACATGGTATCATTATTATAAATTTATTTTTGCTTGGTTATATAATTGGAAAAAATTTTTTAATAATGATACAGAAAAATTTATAATATGGTGCATACCAATGCTTCATAGAGCTAATAAAATGAGAATAGAAAAGAAAAATCTTGACTCAAATATTTCTGCTTGGCGTTATGATATAGATAAGATAGAAACACAAGGAATTAATACGATGTCGCTTGCAGAAATAACAGGTATTCCAAGACCAACGGTGACTAGAAAACTAAAATCATTGATTTCAAATGAACACTTATACATGGATAAAAACAAATTAATTCATCCTGGCAATCAAGGAGAATATAAAGATGAAATGTATAATATACAAAATAAATCGTTAAACGAATTTAGTGATTTTACAGCAAAAATATTTAATCAAATTATTTTTAAGTCGTTTTCCTCAAAAACCAAATAAATATAAATCCTGTAATATACATTATTAAAGCATATGCTGCTGTTGGGATCATATAAACTATTTCATTAGAAATTTCTGTAGCCACGAAGACAGCGAGTGTTCCATTTTGAAGACCACATTCTAAAGATATACATTTAACTTGTCGAATTCCAGATGCAAAAGATTTAGCAAGAAAGTAGGCTATTGCCATCATCACTATATTTAAATTTAATACAACTAATCCAGCCTGAGCTAAGTAATTAAAAATATTTTCTCTTTCTTCAATCCAAATTGCGATGAATACTACTAAAAATAAAAAACCAGTAATCTTATTGATTATTGAAGTTCTTGAAGAAATAAAATTATTTGCGAATCTTCTTATGATCATTCCAATTAATACTGGAAGCGCAACAACTAATGACATTTTTAATGCTGTTCCTGTAATATTAATATTTTCAGATTCAAAACTAATTCCCAAAAAGTCTGCAGAAGTAAATACAATTAATGGTACAGTTATAATACTAATAATACTAATAACCGCAGTTAATGAAATTGATAACGCTACATCTCCATTGGCAAATTTTGTAAGAATATTTGAAGTAATTCCGCCTGGTGCAGCAGCTATAATCATTACTCCAAGTGCAATCTCAGGAGCTGTCCCTAAAAATTTTATTAATATAAATGCAACTATTGGTAAAATTATTAATTGAGAAATTAATCCTACCAAAAAGTCTTTGGGAGTTTTCACAACTCTAGTGAAATCTTCCATTGTTAACCCAAGTCCTAGACCTAGCATTATCAATGCAAGTGCAATTGGTGCTATTTTTGTAACAATTTCCATATATTCAAAATATCATAAAATCACAAAATTGTTAAAATTTCTTTATAGAATAGTGAAAAACAAATATAAGAATTAAAAATGTTATCAGATAAAAAGGTAGTCTGTCCTCTTAATCTCCTTGAAAAAGCTGGCGGAAAAAAAGGAATAAAAGCAGCAATAGTTAATGCTGGCAAACCTCTTCCAATGCTTGCCGTTTTGGATGCTGTAAATGAAAAGCTTATAGAGCCAATATTTATAGGTGATAAAAACGAAATTCAAAAATGTGCTGGCGAACTTCAGTGGGATATTTCAAATTATGAGGTAATTCATGAACCTGTGGAAAACAATACAGCAGAAATTGCTGCAAAGTTGGCCTCAGAGGACAAGGTTAAAATTATTGTTAAAGGTCATATTCATACAGACATTTTGATGAAAGAAGTTCTCAAAAGACAACATAAATTGATTAATAAAACTCGTCTTAGTCATGTTTGGCACATGACGCTGGAAAAAGACGACAGTCCTCTTATTATTACTGATGGCGCTTTAAACGTTGCTCCAAATGCAAAAACTAAAATGCATATTTTAAAAAATGTTGTAAATTTTGCTAAAAGAATAGGAATAGAAAGACCAAAAATTGCTATATTGTCTGCTACAGAAGAGGTAATAGAAAGTGTTCCAACAAGTTTAGACGCAAAAGAATTAACTCAACTTGCTAAATCAGAAAATATTGATGCTGATGTTTTTGGTCCATTAGCATTTGATAATGCCATTTCTAAAAAATCTGCAGCAATTAAAGGCATTAAAAATGCAGTTGCTGGACAAGCAGATGTTTTATTAGTGCCAAATGTGGAAACAGGAAATTCGCTTGTTAAAATGATGATATATTTTATGGGAGCTTGTGCTGCTGGAGTTGTGGTTGGTGGAAAAGTTCCAGTAGTCATAACGAGTAGATCAGACGATGCGCCGGCAAGGCTTGCATCTATAGCTGCAGCTGTGGTTGCATTAGACTAGTTGTTTAATTTAAAATTATAATATAAAAACCTCTAAAGTTATGGCAATACAATATTTAAAGAAATCGCCCAAAACATCATCAACTGACGACACTAAAACTTCAGGTATTGTTCAAAATTTATTAAAAGAACTTGAAAATACTAAGGAGCAAGGATGTATAGATCTTACTAAAAAATTTGATAAATATGATGGTGATATAATAGTTTCAAAAGAAAAAATTGAAGAAATAAAAAAAAACCTAAATCAAAAGACTAAAGATGACATACAATTTTCTTTTGATCGAGTTAGAAAATTTGCAGAAGCTCAACTAAAAAATTATGGTCAAGACTTTGAAGTAGAATTATCTAAAGGTCTTTTTGCAGGACAAAAACTTATTCCTGTTAATACCGCTGGTTGTTATATTCCTGGGGGGCGTTACGCACATATAGCATCAGCTGTAATGAGTGTTACAACTGCAAAAGTTGCAGGAGTAAAAAATATTATTGCTTGTAGTCCACCAAAAGAAGGTATCGGAGCTCATCCTACAATAGTTTATACTGCAAACCTATGTGGTGCAGATGTGATTTTAAATTTAGGAGGTGTCCCTGCTATCGCAGCAATGACAAATGGATTATTTAAAAATCCACCTGTAGATATAATAGTCGGACCTGGTAATCAATTTGTTGCAGAGGCAAAAAGAATTTTATTTGGTAAAGTTGGAATAGATTTATTTGCTGGACCAACTGAGATAGCAGTGATTGCAGATAAAAATGCTGATCCAGAAATTGTTGCGGTAGATTTAGTTGGACAAGCAGAACATGGATACAATTCACCAGCTTGGTTGTTTACAACATGCAAAGATTTAGCTGATAAAGTAATGAAAAGAGTTCCAGAATTAATAGCTGAACTTCCTGAATTACCGAGAACAAGTGCCGAAGCAGCTTGGAGAGATTATGGTGAAGTAATTCTTTGCGATACAAATGAAGAAATGGTTAAAGTTAGTGATGAGTATGCGCCAGAACATTTAGAGGTTCAGACTGAAAATTTAAAATGGTTCCATGAAAAATTAACAAATTATGGATCTCTTTTTGTAGGAGAAGAAACAACAGTAGCGTATGGTGATAAATGCTCAGGCACAAACCATATTTTACCTACCAAGGGTGCTGGCAGATATACAGGTGGTCTATTTGTTGGTAAATTTATTAAAACACTTAGTTTTCAAAGAATGACAAAAGAGTCTACTAAAGAAGTTGGTGCTGCTGCAGCAAGAATATCTCGATATGAAGGGATGGAAGCACATGCAAGAACTGGTGATGTCAGATTAAGAAAATACGGATTTTCAAATTAATTAATTTCTATTTAATACTAAGTCTAAATATAAAGCGGCTGACCAAGAAAAATTATAGGCTCCCATAGCATTGCCACTTTTGCAACTATAGTACTCATGAAATCCTTTTTGATTTACTAAGTCAATTGTCTTTTTTTTAACATAAGTTGAAAATATTTTGTCTTTATTTTTCAATCCCTGATAAATTATCCAATTGCAATTAATCCAGATAGGTCCTCGCCAGTATCTTTTTTCCTCAAAACTTTTATGATCTGGTTTTATAGATGAAAATATATATTTTTTTCCTTTGTTATACTTTTTAAGACTTTTTATAATTTTTTTATTAAGTAAATTATTTTTAATATCTGCATATAAAATAAAAAAATTGGTTATTGAAGGAACTGTAATTCTTTTTTTATTTTTTACATCATAAGCATAAAAGATATTTTTTTTGCTATCATATAATTTTATGATTTGAATTTCAGACTTCTTGACATATTTTATTAAATCAGAAGATTTTATATTATATCTTTTAAGTAGAATTATAAGATCTTTGAGAGCTCTCAAAAAAATAGAATTAAAACCCACATCAATCACATTGAATTTTGAAATTCCATAAAGTTTACCAGGGTTATATTTGTTTGCTTTTAAATGATTTTTGATTGAAACATAACGATCATAATCTTTATTGAGAGGTCTTTGCTCTGGATTTACGACTTTAATATCTCCTCTTTTATATTTTAAACCCTTTTCTAACTTTACTTTATCCATTGGCTCATCCCAAATAGATGAGTTATCATAACCACTTTCCCACGGATGTAATATTGATATTAAACCTTTTTTTTTTGGATCTCTAAATTTTATAAACCATTTGAGATATTTTTTTAATTTTTTAATTATGATTATTATTTTTTTTTCTTGGGCTTTGCTAATTTTATTATTGTCTAATATTTGTTTTAAAATACTTACTATAATTGGAGGTTGAGTTATTCCCGATGAGGCAATTCTATTCCCGCAGTTCCAAACTGTATGATTAGGAAAATATTTTGTATTTTTATCATGAAATAAAATATGTGGAATCATTCCGTCTTTCCATTGTCCTTTTAGTAGTGTGCTAATTTCATCTAACGCAAAATTAATATTAAAATGCGAGTAGCCTAATGCAATAAAAGCCGAATCCCAATTCCATTGTGCTGGGTAAAGTTTATTATTAGTCGGAAGAGTGTAGGTAAATCTTCTATTATTCAATAAAGTTTTTTTTGCAATTTTTACTAATTTTGACATTAGTTCTAGCCTTTTACGCTTCCTGCTGTAAGTCCACTAACAAGATATTTTTCAAAATATACAAAAATAAACAGAACCGGCAATGTTACAATTACTGAACCTGCCATTAAATACTGTCTAGGAGTTTCTGCGTCACCACTTAAATATTGAATTGCTCTTGAAAGAGTAAATGAGTTTGGATTATCTAAAAACATTAAGGAAAACAAAAACTCATTCCATGCGATCATAAATACATAAAGTGCAACAGACGAAATCGCAGGTATGCTGAGTGGTAATATTATTTTTATTATTATTCCAAACCAACTTAATTTATCAAGAATTGCTGCTTCCTCTAATTCTTTGGGAATACTTTTAAAATAACCTTGAAGCATATATATTGCCACAGGTAATGTGGTGGCTGTATATACAATAAGTAATCCACTTATAGAATTTCTCAAACCTAATTGACTAAATACAGTATACAAAGGTATTACTAAAACAATTGCGGGAAACATATATATTATCAATATCGATGTTGACATAAATGTTTTACCAAAGAAATTTAGTCTAGCGATTGCATAAGCAGCTGGTATAGCAAAAATTAAAGTAATTATAACGGTTCCTAATGATACAATAGTACTAGTTAAAATATATTTACCAAAACTGTAGGATTTGAAAATTACATAATACGATTTGAATAAATCTTTTATGTCTTGATGGAAATTAATTGAAAAGTCTAATGGGTTAACTAATAAGGCAATTTGAGTTTTAAAACTTGTAACAAGCATCATATAAAAAGGGAAAAGTATTACAAAAGAAAAAAGAACAATTCCAAATAAAGTTAAAAAATCAAAAATAATTAATTGAGTCGAATGCTCGTTAGTTAAAAATTTATAATTATATTTTTTTATTTTAGATACAAAAAAATATAAAATAAATATTACTCCCAAATTGTACCAAATAGGTAATTTATCTATCAAAAAACCATCTATAAAAACAAAAACGATTGAAAAAAGTAAAAACTTAATAATATAATTTAATCTGTCACGTATAAAAATATTTACAAAAGAAAATAAAAATCCAAGTAAAAAGATAACCTGAGCATTAAAACTTTCTAAATTAAGACCCTGCAATGTAACAAGTATTTTCCATATTGATATTAGACTTAATAAGAAACATGAAGATATTACAGAATAAATCAAAGGATTTTTAATTTTCATCTACTCTCTTTCCTAAAACTTTAAAATAAAAAAACATAAATAAAAGCAATAACACAACAATCACAATTGAAACAGCTGAACCCATTCCGATATCAGATATTGCAAAACCTTGTTGATAAACATTTATTGGTAGAGTTCTTGTACCTGAGGCTCCACCAGTCAGTAAAAAAACATCCTCAAATTTATTAAAGTTCCATATAAACCTTATCATAAAGAGTATTGAAATTACTGCTGTGATTTGTGGTAAGGTTATTTTAAAAAATTTTTGAAATGGACTTGCCCCATCTACATCAGCAGCTTCGTATAAATCTTTTGGTATCGCTTGGAGTCGTGCAAGTATAAATAAAAAAGCTAATGGGAAATATCTCCATATTTCAAATATTATCACTGTTGTAAGTGCAAGCCTTAACTTAAAACTGAATCCAAGTATATTTATATCTAAGTACTTTTGACCTAATAAATTAATCGGTGTCTCTAAGACTTGAAAATTTACCAATAAGCTATTCAATGTTCCACTATTTGGATCGAGTAATAATTCCCATGTGTATGCAAGAGCTACAACGGGTGCTACATATGGAAATAATAAAATACTTCGCATAAATGTTCGTCCATAAAATTTTTGATTTACCATCTGTGCTGTCAATATTCCAAAGACTATAGAACCCACAGTTCCGAAAAAAGTATAATAAAAAGTTGTAAGTAATAAATCGACAAATTCATTCTCAAAAATAACTTTTTTAAAATTTTTTAATGTAAAGTTAGTATTTAATAAAATATTGTCTGAGTCTCCTTTTAGTTTAGGTTTTGAAGACTTTAAGTCATTTTTATTGATTTTAGTATTATCTCCTATATCAAAAAAAATCTCGAAATTTTCTTTGTATTTTGGGGGCCAATTTCCAAAATTGCATTTAACTTTATTTTTTTTAAATTTACATCTTTTATCTAAGTCTAAAGGTTTAAAATTTTTAGGGTATTTGTCCTCAAATTTAACATTTCTTATTTCCTGTAATAATGAACTGTTTCTTAATTTATAAAGTATTTTAATTTTGTTTTCTTCATCAGGTATAGATTTTATGATTTCTTTAGCCCTGGGCTCAGGAATTCTTATATCTTTTAACTGTACTTCTTTAAAACTAATCCAAATATTTGCAAAAATTGGGAAAAGTATTATTGCAAAAACTAAACATACTGCTGGTAAAGTTAATATATAAGCAGTTTTTTTTTCTGTATTTGATAATTTTTTTTCCATAAAAAAAAGCGGATAAAATATATTATCCGCTTTTTTTAAAAATTTAAATTATTAGAATTTAGCTAACTCAGCATTTATTTTATCAACTGCCTCGTCAACAGATATCTCATCATCCATATATTCTCTGGTGATTCTGTTTATAAATTGCGCATTGATAATTTTTGATGCTCTTGATAGCTCTCCTTCTTTAACACCCCATCTACTTGCAGTATCTAATCCTGCTACTATGTTATTAATAACATCTGAAGAGTATAGATCTGTTAAAGGAGCTTTTCTATCAACTCCAACCGGTAATTTACTCCAAGCTTTTGTAAATGCATTTGCATCACTTGAATTTCCTCTTCTCACAGGAAATTTACCTTCAGGCGCGATAGATAAAGTGCTCGTGTAACCTTCGTCCATTGAATACA
>MDSW01215557.1_pt1 | contig 11683 bp, 3 predicted proteins | sample 811171 | NCBI WGS metagenome assembly MDSW01 (sample SAMN05326641, study PRJNA326480) | marine metagenome | isolation source: seawater | place: Atlantic Ocean: North West | collected 2012
AGAGCGCAGGATTCATAACCCTGAGGTCGGGAGTTCAAATCTCCCTCACGCTACTAATAATAAAGCCCTGTTTTCAGGGCTTTTTTTATTAGCAGACACCTTTTAGTGTTTTATATGAAGGGTATTGGTCTATATTCTTTGTGTTATAGCATTTTTTTAGTTGTTGTTTTTTAAAAGTGTGTGATGAATTTGCTTTATTGAGGTTTTATCATAGTTTAATTATAGACTAAAAATAAGGATTTTATTTTTAATATAATTATATGATTTAAAATAAGTTATATATACCTAATTAATGTATCAATTGATATTTTTAGCTAGAGGAAGAAGTATAAATATATTTTGTAAATTGTGACCAAAATTAATTAGAATAAAATTTTTATTTAAAATAGTTTATTTGAAAAGAGTTATTACATTTTTTGTAGCAATATTATTCATTTTGTACTCTTTAGATCTAAAAGCTCAATGCAACTCTGGAGAAACAGAGATTAATTTTGTAGCTTCAGGAGTTTCTGGAGGATGGTCAGACTATGCACTATTAATGGGTACGGCATCTTCTTATCTAATTAACAATCCGGGGTCAAATATTGAATGTATAACGAATGGACTTTGTTATACTGTAACCTTAACTGGAAGTGCAGTTCTAGAGGTTTATCAAGGAGGTGTTTTAGTAGCAACGCCAACTAATGGGCAAACAATTTGCTTTCCATTTGTTGCTTCTAATCCTGGATGTACTGATCCTATCGCAGATAATTATGACGCTTTAGCAACGATTGATGATGGTAGTTGTATATATAATAATTGTAATTCTATCAGTGGGTTTACTTATATAGGTACAATAGGCTCGTGCTGTTATTATGAATATAATGATACAACTACATGGACCGCTGCAAATGTATTATGTATTAGTAATGGGGGGACGCTTGTTTCTATTAATACAAGTTTGGAGTCTGATTCATTAAATTTATTATTAGGGAATAATAATACAGGAGGTAATCAGCATTGGATTAATTTAATTGATGGATCTTCTACTTGGGAGAATGGGGATCCTTTATTATTCACTAATTATGATGTGTCTTACAGTGCTGTTAATGGCGATTATATGTTCCTGCAGAATAATGGCTTCTGGGATAACTCTCCTAATGACGGAAGTCAATCTAATGATGGTATTTATCCATTAATGGAGATATGTCTTTCTGGCTGTACAGATCCTTTGGCGAATAACTATGATCCAACAGCAATTACTGATGATGGTTCTTGTCTGTATACATATCCTGATATTGATAGTGCATTTGTGTCTCAACCGATTATTTGCTATGGAGGTTTTCTTACTGATGAAATGCAAATAGATATTAATCAAACAAACTCACCATCAATATACTCTTGCATTATAGGATGGTATCCTCTTCCTGGCATTTTCACTTCGTATGTATCAACAAATCAAACCACAGTAACAACCCTTAATGTAAATGCCCTTCTTCCTAATATTGATTATTTTGTTCGTGTAGTTGATTCTACTGCATATTATAATGGGAATGGAGGTGGTCCTAGTGGATCAAGTACTGCTGGTATTTATGATGAGTTTGGTCCAATTACTTTTTCTGAACCTGCTGAATTAGTAGCATCTACTTCTATAGTTTCTAGTAATCAGTGCACAGGAGATTGTATTGCGGCAGAAGATTTAACGATCACTGGTGGTACGATGCCTTATAGTTTTGATATTACTAGTAGTGGAGGAACGAGCACTCAGAATTTAGCTAATGGAGTTTCTTCTTATTCATTTATAAATTTGTGTGCAGATAATTATGATATAGTGGTAACTGATGCAAATGGATGCTCTACATCACCATCAACCACTCCATTTAATATTGCTCCTATTGCTCCTATTGTTCCTGGAGGGTCAGTTACTGTTTTTAATCTGAATGGTTATCATGTTTCTTGTTATGGAGCTGCTGATGGATCAATAATTGCATCTGCAACAGGAGGTACAGGGGTATTTACTTATTCCCTAGATGGAATAAATTATCAACCATCTAATATTTTTTCAGGCTTAACAGCAGGAATATATGATGTGTATTATAAAGACGCAAATGGATGTATTGCATCGGAGCAACTAACATTAAATGAGCCTCCTAATCTATCAGGTTCTGCTAGTGTAACCCAGTTAGTTGATTGTTATGGTGCAAATACTGGAGAGATTACTTTAACTGTTGATCCGCTTAACCCTGGCGTCCCAGTATATCAATACTCAATAGATAATGGAGCTAGCTACCAAGGGTCTAATATTTTCTCTGGGTTATTCGGTGACATTACATATGATTTGATAATTGAGGATAACAATGGCTGTCAATATTCCTCTATAATATATTTGAGTGAGCCAATTGAATTAAATGTAGTTTCTTCTGTTTTTGATGCAAGTTGTTATGGATTGAGTGATGGGATAGTAACACTTAATATTACTGGAGGAGTGCCAAATTATACTTTAAGCGCTTTTAGTGTTACATTACCTTTAAATAGTTCATCTTATACAACACCTTCAGGTATTCCATCAGGAAATTACCCTTTTACTGTATTAGATGCGAATAATTGTCCCTTTAATGATATAGTCACTGTAGCGGAACCAGCATTAATTTCTTCAATAGATAATGTTGTAAGTTGTGGTAGTTATGATTGGATTGATGGTAACACTTATACTGCTAATAATAATACTGCAACATATACTTTGCCTGCTACTAATGGATGTGATAGTATAGTTTTTTTAAATTTGAGTTTAACCCCTGATATCACAAATACAGTTGTAGATACTGCTTGTGGTGAATATTTATTTGGTTCAACTTTACTTGATGTTAGCGGAATGTATTTAGATACATTTATAGCAACTGGAGGATGTGACAGTGTAGTCACCTTACAACTTACTATATTTGAAGATAGCTCAGTTACTTATATTACAGAGTGTGATAGTGCGGAGTGGAATGGAGTATGGTATTATCATGATACGATTATTACGACAACAGGATTAATAACTACTAATACTTTTACTGGTGCTTCATCTTTAAATAATACTTGTCCATTAGACATTGCTATTGGTTTAGATTTGTCAGGTAGCAATAGTTGGACTGGTGGAAATGTGACTGGTAATTCCTTCACATCTTCTTTTTTAACTGCAATGGATGCTAGAATGGATGGCTCAATTTCTGGAGTTACAGGGGCAAATGATGTTCAGATAGGATTGTATACATGGACCTCGTTAGATGGTAATTGTAGTGGCTCTATAGGTAGTAATGTGCAGGTTTCTCCTATGTCAACAAACACATCATTATTAAATTCATTTACACAGATGGGTGGTGGTTTTGGGGAGCCTGTCTTTGGAGGAGATGAATATGATGCAGCAGTACCTATAGGATTAAATTGTTTAAATGATTACGCTAGTTCATCATTAGGAGATAGAACAGGTACAAGCAGTTTTTATAGAAGGATTATGATTATCTTAACAGACGCTTCTAATTCTAGTGCCTGTTTTTCTAATGACTGTTTTTCGCAAAATATGGCTGCTAATATTTGGGGTCTTGGAATTGAAACGATTGCAGTGAAGTTAGAAGCAACCGATCAGATAAATATGAATATATCTGCTACTGACCCTGAAGCTCCAGTAGTTAGTTGTATTGTCCAATCTTTGGATGATGCTTATAGAGCAGGGCCAAATCAGGGTTCTATTTTAGGTAGTCAGATTGCTAATTCAATATGTGTTGACCCTCCAGCTGGTTGTGATAGTGTTGCAACAGCCATTATTACTATAAAAAATAGTTCATCAACTTATAATCAAGTCGCACAGTGTGATAGCTTTACTTGGGCTTTAAATGGTCAGACTTACTATAATTCAGAGATTGACACTATACAATCAATTAATATAGATGGGTGTCAGCATATTGACAGTTTAGACTTAACTATTTATCCTGAGATCAATGTAAGTGCCATAATAACAGATGAGCTATGTGTTAATTATTCTGACGGTTCAATAACCTTAAATGTTACTGGTGGTTTAGGTACATTCTCTTATAATTGGATTGGTCCTAGTTTATTTTCTGAGACAACAAAAGATATTTTTAACTTATCTCCAGGCTCTTATGTGCTAACTATTACGGATCTTACAACTTTATGCACTAAGGATACTAGTTTTGTGGTTGGAGCTGGATTTGATATGCAAGTGAATGTTTCAGTAGTAGATATTAGTTGCTATAATTTAGATGATGGTACAATTGATATTACACCTGTCAATCTAATTAATCCAATTTATTCATGGTCTGATACTGTAATTTCATTAGAAGATCGAGCGGACATGTCACCTGGTGTATATTATTTGCAAATAGATGATAATAACTGTTTTTTAAGAGACACTTTTGTTTTTCATCAGCCAGACAGCTTATTTATTATTTCACAACAGACTTCCAGTGTTTGTGTAGGAGGAAATTCAGGTGAGATTTCCGTGCAAGTTTTTGGAGGAACACCTTTTGTAGGGGGGGCAGGATACTCATACTATTGGAGTAATTGGAGTGGTAATAATGCTGATAATTTGAATTTATCGCCAGGAACCTATGATTTAGATGTTTATGATGCTAACGGTTGTTTGTATGAAGAAACTTTTATTATACAATCTTATCAGATTAATGTGTCTTCAAATATAAATAATATTGATTGCTTTAGTGATAGTACTGGCTCTATTGACTTAACAATTACTGGAGGCTTTTCTCCATATTATTATTTGTGGAGTGATGGTGCCGATACAGAAGATGTCTATAATTTATCAGAAGGGAGTATAAATTGTACTATTTCAGATTATTTTGGATGTGTATCAGTTGAGACTTTTGTTTTAACTCAGGAAACACCAATTCAGGTAATAGAAACAATAAATAACATAAGTTGTTATGGTGGTAATAATGGTAGTGTCAGTTTAAATATTTCGGGAGGAGTTAGTCCATATAATATTGACTGGTATAATGTCGATGAGAATAATCTTTTTGAGGGAACTTATGATTATGAGGTGATTGATGCAAATGGCTGTATGTATAATGATAATGTTTATATCTCACAAGAAGATACTTTAGATGTAATTATTAATGTATTAGATCTAAGTTGTCCAGCAGAACCTAATGGAGAAATATCAATATATATTTTGTCAGGAGGAGTCTCTCCCTATTCTTTCTCTTGGACAGGTCCGAATTCATTTAATTCATTTGATCAAGATATTAATGATCTATATGCTGGCTTATATAATTTAGAATTAACTGATGCAAATGGTTGTAGTTTTGATTATCAAATTACAGTTAGTGAGCCAATTGCCTTGTCGCAAAATGTTGATATTGAAGTCTCTACTTATTCAATATACAATATTTCTTGCTATGGTGGTAATGATGGGTTTATCTCAGTTTCTCCAAATGGCGGATATGTTCCATATCAGTTTCTTTGGTCAACAGGTAATCAAACCAACTCTATTGATTATTTAACATCTGGCATATATACTTTAACAATTACTAATGGAATAGGCTGTCAAGAGGAATTTTTATTCAATTTATTAGAACCTGCAGAGCCTTTAAGTGTAACATTAACTTCACTGTATGATTATAATGGTTTTGATGTAAGTTGTTTTGGAGGAAATGATGGTGCGATTTATGTTGATGCTGATGGGGGAGTAGAGCCATATTCTTATTATTGGAATAATCAGTCTGGAGAGGATATCTCTGGAAGTAATCCACATGCATTCATAGAGGCGGGATTATATAATTTAGAGTTAGTTGACAATAATGGCTGTCCTTATTTTGATGCTATTATTTTAGAACAGCCTGATCCTTTAGAGTGGGTAATTAATATATCTCCTGACACCTGTGAGAAAGGTGTTGGTATGGTAGATGTGAATCTTTTAGGTGGGATTCCACCATATCTCTATGATTGGAATAATACAGAGTATTTACCCTTAGCTGTAAGTGTTGTTGAGGGGGAATATTTTTTAGTTTTTGAGGATGCTAACTATTGTGTTTCTAAAGACACTATTGTAGTCGAAAATTTATCTTCACCAGATATGGATTTTGATATAATGAGTGATTATGAAAGATTATATGAGCAAAAGAGAAATCCTATTGTATTTATTGATATGACAGAATTAAGCTGGCAGAATGCTTATAGTTGGGATTGGGATTATGGAGATGGTAACTTTGGCAGTGATTCAATTAGTTTTCATTCATATGATGATATAGGAGTTTACTATGTCACTCTTACTGTTACAACTGACTATAACTGTGTAGATACTCTAACCAAGAAGGTTGTTGTTGAGGAATATGATATTCATATACCTAATGCATTTACCCCAAATACCAATGATAACTTTAATAATGGGTTTAGACCTTATGGAATCGGTATTGATGAGTTTCTAATGAAGATATATACAAGGTGGGGAGGGCTAGTTTATTCAACTGATAATATTGAAGAAGAGTGGAATGGTAGATATAAGAATGTTGATGAAGAATGTCAGATAGGAGTCTATGTATATTATATTGAAGTGAAAGATATTTTTGGTGCAATACATAAATATGAAGGACAATTAAATTTAATAAGATAAATATGAAAAAAATAATTTTAATAGCATATCTCTTGCCATTAACAAACTATGCGCAAGATAATATACAGGAACTTAAAAAAGGTAGTTTGAACCATACAATAGGTGTTGAAGAGGTTTTTAATTGTCAATTTCAATATATCTTGACTTTAAAAAAATATAGTGGGCTTTTTATGTGTCCTTATTTAGCTCCAAAGATGACAACTGAGTTAAATAAGATTGATGCATGTAATATAAATAAGAATGAAGAGAGTCAAATAGTTTCTTTTGAATTAGATACTCTTTATTTAGAGAAAGATGTTCAGGATATTTTCTTAAATATTATTGGTATCCCTGAATGGTCGATCACTAATATTAAAACCTTAGTAAATGAAAAATAAATTAATTATTTTATTAATGTTTCTCTGTGTTGCTTTGTTTTCGCAGAACAATACTTTTATACGAACATTTAATGTTCCAGGAATGAATGGTGGATTAGCATTAGCGGTTATGAAAGATGGTGGTTTTGTTGGTACGGGTCAGCATAGTCATAATGGAGGCGCTTGCTACACTTATATTTATCGAATTGATGAATGTGGAAATATACTTTGGTTTAATCTTTATGGCTCAGGAGGGGGGGGTGTGGCTATTGATGCCACAAACGATGGAGGAGTTGTTGTTTCTGCAAGTAATGGTAATATTATCAAGGTAGATAGTCTAGGTGCTCCAGAATGGCAAAAGACATTTGATGCTTTTGGAAGTTATGTTACGTCAGTTATACAAACTTCAGATAATGGTTATTTGGTTGGAAGTCAGAGTGGTTATTTAGTAAAATTAAATGTTTCTGGTGATGTTGTCTGGGGAGCAAGTCTTTCTGGTGGGGCAATACATGCTCTTGGTGAATTTCCAGATGGAGATTTTATGTTCTTTAAATATACGAATCATGATGTTCATTTAGGAAGAGTTAGTAGTTTAGGTAATTTAGTTTGGGATAGGTATTATAGTTCTGGAACGTCACAGGATAGTCATAATGATTGGGCGGGTGAGGCTTTAATTGATACTAATCAGAATACTATAATAGCTGCTTCAAATACTAATTTAGTTGGTAATGGTGTATTGGTTACTCAATTTGATTATAATGGTAATCTTATTAATAGTAATGGTTTTTCTTCAAGTTTAGGAGGTGAATTTGTTAGATCAATTGACCTAACAGAGCATGGGGGTTATATTATTGGAGGGGGTACGCACGGGCTTAATACTTCTGCTTCTAATGTGTCGCAGATTCCTGGAATTACCCCTGATGACCTTTCAGGAAGGGATATTTTATTATTTAAGGTAGATACTAATATTAATTTTCAGTGGGCTAGTGTTATTGGATGTTCAGGTTCAGATAAAGCGATTGGTGTTCGATCAAATAAAGATAATGGTTATACGGTATCAGCTTATACCGATGGGGGTTTTTTTAATGCGCAAAGTTATGATCCTCTTTTTATTAAAACTGATAGTTTAGGTCAGATTGGATGTCAACAATATAGTCCAGTCTTAAATCAAAATAATGTTGCTATTTCTCCTTCTAATACAAGTTATTTTTCTTCAGCTCCAGTTACTTCTTATTCTAGCGTTCCTTCTTATTTCTCAATTGCACCTTCTGATTACTACATGTGTTTAGATTGCTCAACTACTCCGTTTTTTACAATTAGTGATACTACCTTATGTGTTGGTGATACTACTTGGTTTGTAAATAATAGTTCGGGCCTTATTTGTAATCAAAATTGGTTTGTTGATGGCGTAATAATATCAGGACCTGCAGATTCTGTTCCGTTTGTATTTAGTACTCCAGGATTGCATAATATTAAACTTGAGACTTCATGTGGGGCTACTTATGTAGATTACCAGATAGATTTCTATGTTAATAATTTAAAATTATATGTAACTAATATTAGTGATTATAATAGTTATGAGATCTCTTGTTATGGGTATAATGATGGCTTTATTGAGACTTATGCAACCTCTCCGTTCCCGCCAGTTAATTATAACTGGAGTACTCTTAATCCAAGTTCTTCAGATCAGTTTAATATGTATGCAGGCTTATATGATTTGCAATTAACTGATGAATTTGGATGTGTTTTTGATACAACTTTTTTGTTGATTGAGCCAACTCCACTTATTTATTCATCTACAGTTTCTTTAATGAATGGATATAATGTAACTTGTAATGGAGGTCAAGATGGATATATTGATTTAACTGTAAATGGATCTGTCCCTGCATATAATTACCTCTGGAATAATGGAGATACAACAGAGGGTCTAGGTAATTTAGGTGCTGGAGAATATTACGTTACTATTACTGATCAAAATGGATGTATTGTCGCAGATACTATTGAAGTAAATGAGCCAATTTTAAATATACAAGAGAATGTGGTAAATGTAAACTGTTATGGGGCGAGTAATGGTTCAGCTTTAGTAAATGTTAGTGGTAGTACCTCTCCTTATTATGTTTTTTGGGGTAATAATTTGAATACTAACTTCTTAGATGCAGGTATTTATTCTTATCAAATCGTTGATTCAATAGGATGTGTTTATAATGATTCATTGATTGTTTCTGAGCCTGATTCTTTTGTAGTTTTAGAAAATATTACTAATGTAAGTTGTTATGGTGGTTCTGATGGGGAAATTGTATTAAATATAAGTGGTGCAACTCCACCATACGTAGTAGATTGGCTTGGTTTTTCTACAGCAAATATGAGTGCAGGTACATATAATTTTACGATTCTAGATTTAAATAATTGTCCTTATAGTGAAATAGCAATAGTAAGTGAGCCAAATCCTATTGATGTGTTGAATATGGTCATTGATCCAACTTGCAATAATACCTCTGATGGATCTGTTTCTTTGCAAATAAATGGCGGCACATATCCATATCTTGTTGATTGGGGTGTAAATAATCCTGATTCTTTAGCTGTTGGTTCTTATGAGTTTATTGTTACGGATATTAATAATTGTGTAGATACTAATATTGTGTCTTTAGTTTCGGAGAGCAATATTGCGGTAAGTACAATTGTTTCAGCTGTAAGTTGTAATGGATTTTGTGATGGGTCTGTTGATTTAATAATTGATGGTGGGGTTGTTCCTTATGCAATTAATTGGTTTGGTCTTAATGCTGCATTCTTATGTGAGGGAAATGTTACTTTTGAAGTGTCTGATGCTTTGAATTGTTCTTATTCCGAGACAATCACAATTAATACTCCTGATTCTGTTGACTTACAAATTGATCAGGTTGGCATGCTTCTAGATGCTCTAGTCTCAGGAGGAACGCCTCCATACTCGTATCAGTGGTTTGATGATTCCGGTCCAATATCTTCAAATCAAACTATATCACTAGCAAATTATGGCCTTTATAATTGTATAGCGATTGATCAGAATAATTGTCAGTCTGATACGGTTTCATTCAATTACACTCATCTTTCTATTTCAGAAGGCATGAATAATAATATTTACATATATCCAAATCCTGCAGAGAATGAATTTGTGATTGAGTTTAATACTGATTCAGAGATAGCTCTTGAAATTAATTTAATTAATGTGCTTGGTCAATATATTTTATTAGATATAGATGATTATTTTATAGGTGAATATAAGCAGTCAATTGATATATCCTCAATGTCTAAAGGGGTTTATTTAGTTAGTCTTAAATTAGGTGATACGCTGTTTAATAGAAAAGTGATAATTAAATAGTAAAATAGACTTCTTCTTGTCATATTTCACTAGGTTATTTGTATGGTAACATTTCTTTTTCTTTATGTATTGTTGTTAATAACTTGTTAATAACTGAAATTTTATTATTTTAGCGGACTTTTTAAATATATAAGAAATGAAAAAAATATTTATATTATTCACTGTTATAGCTTTCTCTTTTTTTAGTAATGCACAGAATATATTGTCTATAACTGATTCTAGTCCTATTGATTGTAGTGGTGGAACTGCAACAATACTTGTTACAACTGATGCTACAGTTACTTTTAATTACCAATTACAAGCTCAAATACCATCTGGGGCTTGGGTTAATGCTAGTCTTGTAGAAACAGTTATTGTACCTCCTTCATTTTTTTCAATCGCAGGACTTTTTTCAGGAAACTATAGAGTTATTCTTATAGATTTCACTACTGGAGTTAGTACAGATACTGTTGAGTATTTTGTTACTCAGCCTTTGGAGATTCAAGTGTTTCCAAACTTTCAAGATGTATCTTGTTTTGGTTTAAGTGACGGTGAAATTGATTTAAATGTTTTTGGAGGAACGGCACCACTTTCTTATAGCTGGTCAAATGGAGCTGTAACTGAGGATATAAGTGGTTTAGCTGCTGGAACATACACTTGTGATATCTTTGATGCTAACGGTTGTGCATATCAATTTAATTCACTCTCTATTGATATTACTGAACCCTTAGCTCCATTATTTGCAACTATATTGCCAACCGATATTACTTGTTTTGGATTTGCAAATGGGGAGGCAACTATTACGTCTCCAACTGGAGGAACACCTACTTATAGTTATGAGTGGAATACTGTTCCAGTTCAAACTACAGCACAAGCAACTGGCTTAAGTCCAGGAACATATACTTGTACCATAACAGATTTTAACGGTTGTGAATTGGATCTTACTACTACTGTTGATCAGCCCTCGCAATTAACTGCAATAATTATTGCAACCTCAAATTACAATGGATTTGGCGTAAGTTGTAATGGTGGTAGTGATGGAACAGCAACAGCTTCAGGAAATGGAGGTACTCCAGGTTATACTTATTTATGGTCAGATGGACAAACTACGGCACAAGCAACTGGATTAAGTCCAGGAACATATACCTGTACAGTTACAGATGCTAATGGTTGCCCAGCAACAACTTCTTTAGTAACTATTTCTGAGCCACCACTATTAAGTGCAATCACTACTGGAACTTCAGATTATAATGGATTTGGCGTAAGTTGTAATGGCGGAAATGATGGAACAGCAACAGCTTCAGGAATTAATGGAGTTGGTGGATATACTTATTCATGGAATACTGTTCCAGTTCAAACTACAGCACAAGCAACTGGCTTAACTGC
>MDSW01027509.1_pt1 | contig 11682 bp, 11 predicted proteins | sample 811171 | NCBI WGS metagenome assembly MDSW01 (sample SAMN05326641, study PRJNA326480) | marine metagenome | isolation source: seawater | place: Atlantic Ocean: North West | collected 2012
TAAAATTACTTTTTTAGAAGGATATTTATGGGACGAAGGAGATCCTAAAACAGCATTTGATAAAGCAATTCAAAATTCAAACAAAGTTGCAATGTCACTTTCTGATTTATTCTGCGTTGAAAGACATAAGACACATTTTTTAGATTTAGTAAAAAATAAATTAGACATTACCTTTGCGAATGAACAAGAAATAATGTCTTTAATTGATGCAAAAAATTTTGATGATGTAATTTCATTTTCAAAAAATTTAGGAAAACTAATAGTTTTAACTCGTGGAGAAAAAGGAAGTATAGCTATAAATGGAGATGAAGTATCAGAATGTGGTATAAAAAAAAATCTTAAAGTTGTTGATTTAACTGGTGCAGGAGATTTATTTGCTGCAGGCTTTTTACACGGAGTTGTGAATAATTTATCAACAAAAGAAAATTTAGAAAAAGGAACAGAAATGTCTTCTAAGGTTATCCAACAAATTGGTGCTAGACTTTAGTTTACTTTTTTCTTTTAAAACTTCCTTTTCCCTTTTTGGGCTTAATAACTCTTGGTTTATATTTTTTTGTGAAAAGGTCTTTGGCAACATAGTTTTTTTTAGATTTCATATTTTTTGTACTTTTCTTACCCAAAACTGATACATTCCTTTAAATGCATCTGGATTATTTATTTCGAATTGATTCCAATTATCTAACGAAAGGTTTTTTTTATCATCTGGAAAAGATTGAGAATATTTTTTCTGAAAAAATGGATTAGCAAAACCAAGAAATTCTAATTTAAAATTCTTTAATATTTTAGAAATTTCTGGAATTGTAAATCTATGTTCTTGTACATGAAAAATCAAATCTCGTGTATTTGATGTTGAGTAAAAATCATTGTTATAAATTATTTTATGAAGAGATTGATCGTCATTTTGTTTTAAAATTGCTTCTCTGCAATTTCTAATATCTTTTACGGTATTATTAAATTTTTTTTTTTTTATAAAATCTCTTATCTTAATTATATGTTGTCTGGCTATATCACTATATAAACCCAATTTTAAAAAACCATGTGGTTCAAGCAATTCTATTAATACTTTTAAGCCTTCTGAGGGTTCTCGCATGTGATGAAGAACGCCGCCACATTCTATAACGTCAAACTTCTTATTTAAATCTTTTAAATGAAGAATATCACCTTGCAAGAATTCTATATTTTTAACTCCTATTTGCTCAATCTTTCTTTTAGCATAAGCTAAACTAGTGAAACTCAAATCAACTCCAACTATATTTGAATTTTGATAACCAATTGCATTTACTATCTGCTGTCCAGTACCACAACCAGCAATTAGAACATTTGGATTTTGAAATTTATTATTATTTAATTCAATATTATTTGGCTTGATATCATTATTAAGATGTAGCAAAAAATTAGCAATTATAGATTTATTAGCATATCTCCAACGAGGATATGGGTTTTCTTCATATTGGTCTCTTACTTTCTTAGATACACTGTCTGAAATTTTTTTTATAGATTTAATAGAATTTTTTAATTCTAATTCTTCTAAAGGTTCTTTAACTTGCATTTCAATCATATCATTAAATAAAATATCTTTAGAAGTATAATTTAATAACTTATTTTTTAAGTTTTCTGATTTTTGTAGAGGTATATATGACCCCAAAATTCCTATTTCGATTTCGTTGGTTTCTAAATTATTTATTAATTTTTTTTCTAGATAATTTACAAATTTAATTTCATCATCGGATTGAAAAAATATATATTCATTTAAAAAAGATTGTTCAGCAAGAGATATAATAAATCTATAATATTGATTCAAAATATTATTTTTTTCTTTTTTTAGAGTAAAAAGTATTTCTTTTCTAAGCTTAGTAAGCAATGTTTCTATAAATATATCTCTTATACAGGATTTCTGAAGCATTAAGTGAAAAAATTCTTCTTTTAACAAATTTTGAATAATTTTATTATTTAACAAAAAAGAATCAGAGTTAACAATTTTTTCTAGTTCCTGTTGGTTTTCATCAATGAATATCAATAACTTAGCATTATGAAAAATTTGACTATGATTAATATTATTATTTTTTAATAAAAATATAATTAAGTTTTTTATACTCCTGCTATTATTTTCTGTTAAATTTGAAAATTGAATTGATGTAAATAAATCTAAAATGCCATTTAATGTCATTATATTATCCGGATTAATTTTTATTAATTCTTCATAACAATTTATTGCTTTATTATATTCTCCTACTTCTTTTAAAATTCTGCCAAGAATATTGTAAGATCTAATATTTTGAGGTTGGATTTTAATTGCCTTCTCAAAACAAGTAATTGCTTGATGGTGTTGTCCCAAATTCCTAAAAGCTATTCCTAAATTTATGAGAGAGTCTGAATAATCAGGTTTTAATTGTATTGCTTTTTCATAATATTTTACTGCACTCTGAATTTCACCTAATTCTAAAGATATATTTCCAAGATTATTATTAATGTTTGGATTATTTGGATTAATTCCTATTGCTTTAATAAATAATTTTTTTGCTAAAATAGTTTTTTTTGTCTGAGCAAATAGTGTCCCTAGATAACAGATGGCTTCAAGATGATTGGGGTCAATTTCTAAAATTTCTTTATAAATTTTCTCTGCAATATCAAAATTATTTTTTTTTTGACTTTGCAGTGCTAAGTTAAGTTTTTTTTTAATTTCTAAATTTTCTTTTTTCACTTAATTGTATAACCTAACTTAGTACTTTTTATAAATTCGTCATTATTAAATTTATTATTTATTTTTTTTCTCAATCTATAAATATGTGTTTCAACAGTATGTGTATCTAACTTTGAGTTATGCCCCCATACTTTAGTTTGTAATTCATCAATTGATACTGATTTTTCTGATTTTTTTAAAAATAAAATTATGTCTGCCTCCTTTTCAGTTAAGTTTAATTCTTTTTCATTATTAAAAATTTTTCTAGAATTTAAATTTAATTTATATAAACCAAGATCAATATCGGATTGCTTGTTGAATTTATTCTTTAAAAAATTAATATTAATAGTTTCAATAATTTTTGATATTCTTAAAGGATAACTGTTAAATATAATTTGATTTTCTAAATTTGGGATTTTAATTTTTGTAATTATCAAAAAACTATTTAAATCGTCTAGATTTAGCTTAGAAAATTCATTTTTTGATACATTTAATAAGTTAAAATTCAGAGTATCTTTTATTTCATATAATATAGAATGTAATTCTGTAAAATCCAAAATTATCAAATTTTGTTTATTCATATATAATTAAGATATGACAATTATTGTAAAAAATAAAGAAACTCTTATTTTTGAAGAATTTAGTTTTAAATGTTGTATTGGTAAAAATGGAAAAACTAATAAAAAAATTGAAGGTGATAAGAAAACGCCTAAAGGATTATTTTCTCTTGGAAATGTTTATTACAGAAAAGATAGAAATTTAAAACCAAAAACTAAATTAAAATCTATTTCTATAAATAAAAAAATGGGTTGGTGCAATGATTTAAAAAGTAAAAAATATAACAAATTAATTAAGACAAATAACAAAATCAAACATGAAAAAATGTTTAGAAAAGATTACAAGTATGATTACTTAATACCTATAAATTACAATACAAAAAATATTAAAATTGGAAAAGGAAGTGCAATTTTTATTCATATTACAAAAAATTATAAGGCTACAGCTGGCTGTATTGCTTTAAAAAAAAAAGATTTTTTAATTTTACTTAGAATAATTAATAAAACTACTAAAATAAAAATTATATAAAATTAAATTTTATTTTCTTTGACCAAATATTCCAGATCCAATTCTCAAATATGAAGCGTTATACTTTAAAGCAATTAAATAATCTGAAGTCATTCCCATACTTAATTCTTTAAATTTAAATTTTTTCTTTAAATAGTTCATTCTTAAAAATGATATTGTAGGATCTTCATTTATTGGTGGTATGCACATAATACCAACTATATTTAAATTAAGTTCATGGCAGAGAGCGCTGAATTCTCCCAATTTTTTAATATGAATTCCATTTTTTTGTAATTCATTTCCAATATTGACTTGAATAAATAATTTTGGCCTAATATTTTGTTTTTTCTGTTCGTCCGAAATTTTTTTAGCAAGTTTTTCGCTATCTAAAGAATGGATGAAATCAAATAATTTTAATGCCATTTTAACTTTGTTGGTTTGAAGATTTCCAATTAAATGTAGTTTTAATTTATTATTTTTAGATTTTATTTCTGACCATTTTTGTATTGCTTCCTGAACTTTATTTTCACCATAATCAGTATGTCCATGCTCTATTAAAGGTAAAATATGATCAATTTTAAATGTTTTAGAGACAGCAATAATTTGCGGAATCAAGTTTTCGCCTTTTATAACAGATTGTTTTGATTTTATTAAATTTTGTATATTAATTAAGTTTTTAATTATTTTATGCATAGAAATTTACTTAAACAATACTACTTTATAGAAAAATTTGATAAAAAAATTTTAAAAAAACAATCTTCTCAAACAGCTATAATTTATAGAAATTATTCAAAAATTGTAAAAAAAACTGAAATTTTAAAACTTAAAGAGTTTTGCAAAAAAAAGAAATTACAATTATTTTTATCAAATAATTTTAAACTAGCTTTAAATCTTAATTTGGATGGAGCCTATATACCTTCTTTTGATAAATCCTATTCCCACTTATATTCTACCCATAAAAAAAAATTTATAGTTATAGGTTCAGCTCATAATTTAAAAGAAATAAGAGTTAAGGAATTACAAAAAGTTGATGCTATTTTTTTATCCTCAATATTTAAAAAAAATAAAAATTATCTTGGTCTTTATAAGTTTTTAAAATTGAGCTCTTTAACAAAAAAAAAAATTATTGGACTTGGTGGAATTTCTAAAAAAAATAAAAAAATGCTTAAAATGTTAAATTTGTACGGATTTGCAGGAATAACTTATTTTAAATAAAAAAAGGCCCCTTTAAAAAAAGGGGCCTTAAATATAAATTTACTATCTAAATAAATTAGAATGCAAATGCGATATTCAACTCATAACCTGAGTTATCAGTTGCAGCTGTACCGCCTACGTTATCTACGTTAGCCATAGATCCAGAAATTGTCATTCCACCACTTACGTAAGAGAATGATACCGCAGAAGCTTCTTGATCTTCTAGAGAAGTACTTTCATGCGATACTTCAGACATACCGTAAGAAACAGATAGTTCATCATTTACTGCATATGAAACACCGTAAGCTCTGAAGTCTGTGTCAGAATTTGCAGTTTCTTGATCAACTGAGTTATCTTGAACACCAACTGTAAATGCATCATAAGCGTATGTAGCATATAGAACAGTGTTCTCTATAACGTTTGTAGATGATTGTTCGTTATCTCCACCTGCATAACCAATTGTTAAACCATCAATACCAGTGTATGTTGCACCATACTGGAATGAACTATTAGCTTCAGCTCCACCAGCATCTGTAGTTTCACCATCGTTAGAAGGTAAATAGAATAGCTCAATAGCTAAACCATCCATCATAGTAGAGTTAGTGTATGTGAAAGCATTATCACCAATAGCTGCACTAGCTATTGTTGATTTAGTTCCAGCTGCGTTAGCCCAAGATTCTTCGTTAGCTGAAGGCATTTTATCATCCCACGCGCCAACTGGTCCTGAACCATCAGTTCCAGCAAAGTTTATTGCACCAGCGTCACCCATATCAATTTTGATATCGTTAGCGTCGTTAGTACCTTTATCTATTGCCATACTTAAAGAAACAGTCCAACCGTTATCTAGTTCACCTGAACCACTAAAAGATAATGTGTCAGACATTGACCAACCATTACCAGTAACAGTGTTGTCGTTTCCTGCAAATGTGATCTGAGCAGAACCAGTTACTGACATATCACCTGCAAAAGATGCAGTTGATACAAGAGCAGTTCCTAGAGCTGTAAGACCAACTTTTTGTAGTTTGTCCATATTAATTACTCCTTATTGTTTTTGTTAATATTAATATTAAACATTGGATTAATACCAATCAGGAGCGAATTTCGCTTTAATATTGTGTTTTTAAGGCTTTTTATTTTATATGTGTGATATTTATGCATCACTAATAATGATTGAATTTATTGTGTTTTTTATCTTTTGTCATAGTTTAAAAAGACTTATTAATAAAAAAAACCTTAAAAATTTAAAATGTTAAAAAACGCTCAAATTTTAGCCTTTCTATTCATTTTTTTACCTTTTTTAAATTCGTGTGGAACAGGCTCAGATGCGAGGAAGTTCCCTCCAGATCCAAAAGAAAGAGTAAAAAAAAATATTGAGGAAGGAAGGGGTTTCACAATTATGGGCGGCATTAAAAATCAAGGCGGTTCTGGTAGCTTTGATTTTGCAAGCTCTAACGAACTTTGGAGAGCATCCTTGGATATCATTGATTTTATGCCTCTAGCGTCTGCAAACTATAGTGGGGGTATTATTATAACTGATTGGTATTCATCTGGATCAAATATGAAAGAGTCGATTAAAATTTCAATTCGTTTTTTAACGAATGAAATAAGATCAGATGCGTTAGATATTAAAGTATTTTACAAAAATTGTGGACAAAATGAAAGTTGCCAAATTACAGAAAAAGAAGGTTCTTTGGTTGCTGAGTTAAATAAAAAAATATTATCAAAGGCTGCTGTTTATGAGAAAGAATCTAAAGATAAAAAGAAAAGAAAATATACTGGTAAACAGAAGGCAGGGAAAAAGGCTAAATAACCTTAATTCTTACAAAAGTGAACTCACAAAATAGATATAATTTTAAAACAGTTGAAGAAAAATGGCAAAAATACTGGGAGAAAAATAAAACTTTTTCATCAAAAGTAGATAAGAATAAGAAAAAATTCTATTGCCTTGAAATGTTTCCATACCCATCTGGAAAAATTCATATGGGTCATGTAAGAAATTATACGATTGGGGATGTCCTATCTAGATATAAAATTCTTCAAGGATTGAACGTATTACATCCAATGGGTTGGGATGCATTTGGCATGCCAGCAGAGAATGCTGCGAGAGAAAATAATTTAAATCCCAAAGACTGGACTAACAAGAATATTTCTACTATGAAAAATCAATTAAAAAAACTTGGTCTATCAATAGACTGGGATCGTGAAATTTCTACATGTTCAGAAGAATATTATAAACATCAACAATTGTTTTTTTTGGAATTATTAGAAAAAGGATTGGTATATAGAAAAGAAAATTATGTAAATTGGGACCCAGTAGATGAAACAGTTCTTGCAAACGAACAAGTAATTGATGGAAAGGGCTGGAGATCTGGTGCAATAGTTGAAAGAAAGAAGTTAAATCAATGGTTTTTTAATATTTCGAAATTTTCACAAAAACTTTTAGATGATTTAGAACAATTACAACAGTGGCCAAACAAGGTTAAAGTAATGCAAAAAAACTGGATTGGCAAATCGTTTGGTTGTGAAATTAATTTTAAGGTTGAGGGAGATATTCCTGTAAAAGAAATCAAATGTTTTACTACAAGACCAGATACTTTATTTGGTTTTTCTTTTTTAGCCCTATCAGTTGACCATGAAATTTCAAAATTCTTCTCTGAGAGCAAAGAATTTAATAAATTTAAAAAAGAATGCTCAAAAACTGGAACAACAGAAGAAGCAATTGCTATGGGTGAAAAAATAGGCTTTAAGACGAATTTAATGGCTATAAATCCTTTAAATACAAGCCAAAAAGTTCCTGTTTACTTTGCTAATTTTGTATTAATGGACTATGGTTTTGGAGCAGTTTTTGGATGCCCTGCTCACGACCAAAGAGATTTTGATTTTGCTAAAAAATATAAACTTGAAATCAAAACAGTTGTAAAACCAAATGATAAGAGTGACAATTTTGAAGTAATTGATGAGGCTTATACTGGTGGTGGCACCGTAATTAATTCAGAATTTTTAAATGGATTAAAAGTTCCAGAAGAATCAATAATTAAAACAATAGATATTTTAGAGGAAAAAAAATTTGGTAAAAAACAAATTAATTTTAGATTAAAAGATTGGGGAGTTTCAAGACAAAGATATTGGGGTTGTCCGATTCCAGTAGCTTATGATAATGATGGAAATGTAATACAAATTCCAAAAAAAGATTTGCCAGTAAAACTTCCAGAAAATATAGATCTAAATACAAAAGGAAATCCTTTAAACTCTAAAGATGATTGGAAAAAAATTAATATTAATGGAAAAGATTTAATTAGAGAAACTGATACTTTAGATACTTTTGTTTGTTCTTCGTGGTATTATCTTCGTTTTTGCTCTCCTAAGGAAAATGAATACGGTTTTAATCAAAAAGAAATTGACTATTGGATGCCAGTTGATCAGTATATTGGGGGTATAGAACATGCAATTTTACACTTACTTTACTCGCGTTTTTTTATTAAAGCATTAGGATATAAAAATAAAAATTTTAATATAGAAGAACCATTTACAGGACTATTTACACAAGGAATGGTTTGTCACGAAACATATAAAGATCAAAATAATAATTGGATCAGCCCTGAAGAAATAGAAATAATAGATAAAAAATATTATAAAAAAAATGATACTAATTCAAAGATAATTGTAGGGCCATCTGAATCAATGTCAAAATCAAAAAAAAATGTAATTGACCCTGAAAGTATAATTAGTAATTATGGTGCGGACTCTGTTAGATTATTTATACTTTCAGATAGTCCTCCTGAAAAAGATGTACAATGGTCAGAGCAAGGTATGGTCTCATCATACAAATTTATACAGAAATTATGGATTTTACACTCAAAAATTAAAAATAAATTATCAGATAAAAATGATGTAATAGATGAAGATTTAGAACTTAATAAATTTACAAACCAACTAATAAATAAGATTACTGAAAATTTAGACAATTTTAGTTACAATGTAATTATTGCAAACATGTATGAAACATATAATTTTTTAATAAAACATATTGAAAAAAATATTAATACAAAAAATTTATTAGAAAATTATACAAAAATATTGACAGTTTTTTCGCCAATTATTCCACACCTAGCCAGCGAGTGTATGTTGGATATTGGCAATGAAGAAAAGTTAAATTGGCCAATAGTAAATAAAAAATATCTACAAAATGAAAGTATTAATTACGTAGTACAAATTAATGGAAGAAAAAGAACAACTGTTAAAGCCGAACAGAATTTAAATGATGAAAATATATTAAATATTGCTAAAAATGAAAAATTGTTAGATAAATATTTAAAAAATAAATCCATTAAAAAAGTTATTTTTGTTAAAAATAAATTAATAAATATTTTGCTCAATGAATAAAGTTTTAAATTATATATTAATATTTTCACTATTCGTCTTATTAAGCTGTGATTATAAACCTATTTTAAGTGATAAAAATTATAAGTTTTCAGTAAATGTAAATAAATTAAATGGTGATGAAAAAATAAATACTACAATTATTAACAATTTTTATTATTTAAAAGATAAAAAAAAAAAATATGATTTAGACTTATCAACAATTAAAGAAAAAAATATTATATCAAAAGACTCAAAAGGTGATCCTTCAGTTTTTGAATTAATTATTAAAGTAAATTATATTGTCAAAAAAGATGGGAAAACTTTAATTGTAAATAATATAAATAGAAAAACTACATACAATAATATTGCAGATAAATTTGAATTGGAAAATTACGAAAAAAATATTATTAGTAATTTGACAAGAAATATATCTGATAAAATTATAAGTTCTATATCTGAAATTAATGAATGATAATTAAATCTTTTGAAATAGAAAAAATAAAATCAAAAAAATATAATTTAATTCTTATTTATGGAATAAACCAAGGCTATAAAAATCAAGTAATAAAAGAGTCATTTGAAAATATATTTAAAGGTGAAATTTTAAGATTTGATGAAAATGAAATCTTAAATAATCATGAGGAAATTATATCAAGTTTAATGAATAAATCTCTTTTTGAAGATGATAAATTAATAATAATTTCAAGAGCAAGTGACAAAATTTTAAATTTTATAAATGAAATTATTGAAAGAAGAATTGATAAAGTTAAAATAATTATTAATTCAAATAATTTAGAGAAAAAATCAAAATTAAGAGCTTTGTTTGAAAAGGAAAAAGAGCTTATATGCATACCTTTTTACGAAGATAATGAAAGAAACCTAAGCACTATAGCGCTAAATTTTTTTAGACAAAATAATATAAAAATATCACAAGAAGTTATAAATTTAATAGTAGGAAGATCAAAAGGTGACAGGGGTAACTTAGATAATGAACTAAGTAAAATTGAAAGCTTATCGCTTACAAAAAAAAATATTGATCCAGAAGATATATTAAAATTAACAAACTTAGCAGAAAATTATAGTGTTTTCGAACTTGCAGAAAATTATTTGGCTAAAAATAAAAAACAAGTTTCGAAAATATTAAATGAAAATAATTTTGCAAATGAAGAATGCGTTTTAATATTAAGAACAATATTAAATAGATCAAAAAGGTTGCTTAAACTAAAAGAAAACCAAAACCAAATTGGTAATATTGATTTAACTATATCATCATTTAAACCGCCAATATTTTGGAAAGAGAAAGATACAGTAAAAAAGCAAATACAATCATGGTCAGTAGATGAAGTTAAAAAAATAATTTATAAGATAAGTGATCTTGAGATTTTAGTTAAGAAAAATTTAAATAATTCATTAAATTTGGTATCTGATTTTGTAAATAATTACTAATAGTTATTTTTAATAACTTGAATTAATCTTTCCATTTGATCTAAACCTTTGTATTCAAAAACTATTGAACCTGAATTATTTTTTTTATTATTCACTAAAACTCTCATACCAATTTTTTCCATAAGCTGGTTTTCAATATCTACTATATTTGAATCTTTGCCCCTTTTTATGGTTAATTTATTTCCTTTAGTAATTCTAATAAGTGCTTCTGCCTGCCTTACTGATAACTTTTTGGAAATTATTTTTTCAGCTAATAATTGAGCATTTTCCAAACCTACTAAAATTTTTGCATGTCCTTGAGATATCTTTTCGTCAATTATGTATTCGATTATTTTTTGAGGCAAGCTTAGTAATCTTAAACAATTAGAAACATGGGCTCTGCTTTTTCCTATAAACTTTGCAACTTTTTCTTGGTCATAATTAAAATCATCTATTAGTCTTTTATACCCTTCAGCTTCTTCTATTGGGTTTAAATCTTTTCTTTGAACATTTTCAACTATGGCAAATTCTAATGATTTTAAATTATCGGCTTCTATAACAACAACTGGAACTTTATGAAGTCCTGCTTTTTGTGCGGCTTGCCATCTTCTTTCTCCAGCAATTATTTCAAACTTATCAATCATATCATCTGATTTTCTAACTATGATAGGTTGTATAATTCCTCTTTCTTTAATAGAATTAGTTAATTCTTCTAAACTCTCTTTTTCAAATCTTTTTCTTGGTTGATATTTGTTCTTAATTATAGAACTAATAGAAATTGTAGTTTTGTTTTCTTTAACTTCGCTATCTCCTATAAGTGATGAAAGACCTCTTCCTAGACCTTTCTTTGTTTTAAAAGGATTAATCATGCTGCGCTCTCCACTGGTTTATCTTGATTTAAAAATTCTTCTGTAAAACTAAAATATGATTTACTTCCAGAACAAGCCTTGTCATAA
>MDSW01098133.1_pt1 | contig 11682 bp, 9 predicted proteins | sample 811171 | NCBI WGS metagenome assembly MDSW01 (sample SAMN05326641, study PRJNA326480) | marine metagenome | isolation source: seawater | place: Atlantic Ocean: North West | collected 2012
ACTAAAGACTCGCTTCGCGCGACAGAGGGATTGTCCCCCTGATCAGGCCGAGCGACAGGCCGAGCGAATCGGGTATCCCGCCGGTTCTCGACCTAGCCGCATCGCCAGTCGCGTGCAATACGCTTCTGGGAGGGCAAGAGTGGGACGAGCGCCGGCGATCAGCCTTGTGAGGCCAACCCCCTGTAGATGTACTCGACAGTAGAGCTCTACGTGACGTTTTGACTGCAGAGCCTGACACTAGAAAATGTTAAAGATGAACTCGTCTACGCTACGGTGGAAGGCCGGGATGAACGCCGTCAACTCGGCGCATTCCTTGCCGGCCGAGCCCCGCCGCCGGTTGAACGCGGCGAGCGCGCCGTCCCATCTGCGTCGCCACGCGACGGCGTCGGTCGGCGCGGGGTCGCACGCCGGTGTGCACCGTCTCCCACCACCGCTCGGCCCATTCCCGTCGCCGCCCATCGGCGTCCAGCACGTCGTCCAGCAAGGCACGGGCAGCTCCCCTCTGCGATACTTCTGCGGCTGGTCCTTCCCGGGGTCGGCGGTCCAGAAGCGCCGGCAAGTGTACGTGAGCTCGTCGGGTGCAAACTGCGGCCACAGCGGCCAACATCCGACGAGGTCGAATTCCGGGACGACGTCGCCGGAGCAGTTGGCACAGGAGTAGCGCGCGCGCTCGTGCGCCAGGTAGTTCGGGTGCGTCTCGTCGACGCGCCAAGGCGCGCCGCCGCCGCTCGAGATTTCGTAGTGTAGCTGCAGCTTCGCACCGCTCCGCGCCTGCAGCCACGCCTTCGACGTCGCCGCCTGCTCATCCGCACGCCGCTGCAGCGCAATGCCCGCCTCGTGCAGCAGCTGCAGCCGCACCTGCAGCGCCGCCGGCGGCGGCAGCCGCGCTTTGAAGCGCGCGCGCGCGTCGAGGTAAAGCTTCTCGTCGATGGCGATGTGCGTGCACATCCGCCGCAGCACGTCCTCCGCTGTCACCGCGTCGCACTTCGGCGCGTCGAATGCCTGATCAGCCCGCCGCTCCGCAACGCCGAGACCTGAGATCTCACACGGCCCATAGCCGCGGCACTCCATCACGCCGGGCTTGCCGCCTGTTGACGACCGCCCTTTGTTCCGCTGGTGAGCTGCGGCGTTGCGCCGCGACCCCTCCATCCGCTTCCGGATGAGGTCGAGAAGCGCGGCAGGCGGGTCCGCGTTGAGCGACGCACACGTGCGTGCCTGCGCGGCAGAGACGCGCGGTGGTGGGCGCGGGCTTGCGGGAAGCGGTGTTGGCGGGGGCGAGCTCGACGGAGTTCAAGTCGTCCGGAGCGTGCCGTCCACTTCCGCTGTGCGTCTTGCTCCGCGAGCGTGACCGGCGAGACGATCTGCTTGCGGTACGCCGGCCGTTGCAGGCCTACGAGGTCGGTAAGCTCGAGGACGAACTCGTCGAACATTTCTGTGACGCCGACGAGGTCGAAGGTGCGCCACGTGAAGGAGAGCGCGGCGGCGTGGCTCTCTCGCAACGGCTCGAGGTGCGGGCCGTCGTGACACGTCATTCCCATCGCCATGCGTGCCTGGCAGTCGGGCGGATTGTTCCAGAAGCAGAGCGGCACGCGGTGGTTGCAGAAGTGGTAGTGCCACGACAGGTGCTGAAGCAGCGGGTGGCGCAGCATCGTGACGAGGTGGCAGCGGCACCCGGCGGCGCGCAGCGAGTCGCGGACGAGGAGTAGGTCGGGTAGTGTGTACTTGAGAAAGTACGGGTTACGGAGGTGCCCGCCGATGTGGATTTCGACGGCGAGGCGCAGCCCGGCGAGCCCACCCGGCTGGCGGAGCAGCGTCCACAGCCGGTGGAAAACCATCTGGAACTGCAGCTTGTCAAAGCGATTGACGAAGCTCATGAGCTCGAACTCGCCCAGCTGCGCGTGCCGCTGCAGGATACTACGCACCGTCGTCCCCGCGGTTTTCTCCAGGTGATGGAAGAAAACCACCGAGCAGTTTGGCAGCCCCTGAGACACGAGCGCCGGCCTCCGCGCTGGAGGTGACATCGGCGCGCTGACGGTGGCCGCCATCACCTCGATCGACGAAGGCAGGGCGGCCGCAGGTGTGCTCACGCGCGGCAGCGGCTGGAGTGTCTCTCTCGGCAGCACCACCGCTGGCGTAGCACCGGCCCAGCCAGCATTCCGTGGCCCGAGCGGCGACACGGGAAGAGCGCCGCTGATGAGCCCGAGCAAGAGCGTCGCGCACACACCACACGCCCAAGCGGGGACCTTGGCGCCGGGCTGCATGCAATGGGTTTTGGGAAGACGAGAGTTCCTGCTACAAGTAGGAATTCCTACTTTATGATCCTCGCGCCTGGGGAGCCTACTTAGTTAGCTCTACTTGCACACCGTGGAAAGGAGACTGGGGCAGGTGGGAATTCCTACAGCGGGACTTACCGCCAGCTACCGCCCTCGTCCTCCGCACGATGGAGGGACGCGTGTGGGAGGCACTTGCCTGGCCGGCGCCGACGCAGCGCGCGCGCCACCCACGGCGGGCGGCTGTAGCTCTTTCGCGCCGCTGCCCGCGCGGTGTTCCACTGGTGTTCCGCTGGTTGTTGAGATGGACTTGAGGGGAGGTGGGGTGAGAGGGGACGAAGGCGGAAGGGGACGAAGTCAGATGCGAACGTCGGGAGGGGGGCATCCGAAAAAAAGCAGGCCGTGGCTCCAAACCATACCGCGCGGACTCGGCGGCACTCGTGGCTCGCGATGATACGCGCTGGAATATCAAGCGACGGCCCGACGGCGGAACGGCGTGTGCGGGCGCACGAGCTCAACGTACGTGAGCGGATTGACGAGGGAGAGCAGGAAGCTGGCCCACGACTGCGAGACAGCACGCGGCGGGTGTGTGGCAACCCAGTCCGCGACGACGGGCGCGAGCGAGACCAGGTGCGCCTTGCGCGGCAGCCCCTCTGCGAGCCTAGGACGCAGCTCCTCTTCAAGCCAGCCGGTGACGCGCGGGATCGAATCCGTGCAATGGAACGAGTCGAGCGCCGCGCGTTTCCCGGGCTCTCCGTACAGTTTCGTCACGAACGCCGACACGGTGTCGCGGTCGTACTTTGCGACGAAGTGAGCGACCATCGCGCCCACAGTCACGTTGCGACCCGCCGCGAGCTTGCGGATGATCTGCGCGCCGCCAAAGAGGGTCGACCCTGTGTTGGTGAAATCATCGATGATCACCACCTTCGCGCCGTCGAAGATCGGCTCGTCGACTGTGCGCGTGAGGCCGTCGGAGTCGATGTACTGCAGCGTCTCCGACTGCGTGATGTCCTCTCCGACGCGCGACTTCGAAATGTAGCAGATGCGCTCGAGGGGAAGCCCACTCACCCGGGAGTGCACCATCGAATAGAAGCGCACGTGTGCGCCATGGTCCGGAAAGACGACGAACGCGTCGGCCACCGTGCCGCCGAGCTGCGGGACGAAGATGGTGGCGAGGAAGTGCGAGATCGCACTCGCAAAGTACGTGCCGGTCCCGCGCACGAAGTCATACTCTGCACTCGCGTTCACCCAGACGCGCGTCGCATCGAGCGCGCGCTGCAGGTCGGCGTCTGCGCGCGCGCGCGCGCGGCGCAATTACGCGGCTCGTCGCCGAGCGGCGGCGCGGGCGCGGCTGCAAGCTGTGCGGGCGGCGCGACGTACACTCGTGGATGTCGAGGAAGAGGAGCTGCTTCGGGATCGGCGTCGTCGATTCGGCCGGCGTCGCTGACAGTAGCGCCGCGAAGCTCGTCGCCGTCGGGATGTCGACAAATTCGCCCGTCGGCGCGCCGTTGTACCACTTGCCCTCGCGCACCGTCCAGCGGCAAGTGCGCTCCATCTGGCAGTACCGGTACCATGGGACGACGACGGTGATGCTTGCCGCCGCGCCGATGTCGTACTCTCCGTCCGCCACCGTCTGCTTCCACTTGCCGGCCGCGTATGCGGCGAGCGGCCGCGGGACGAGGATCCGCTGCAAGAAGAGAAGAACCGACAACTGGTCGAACAGGTTGGCGGTGTCGTCCATGGAGAACAAGAGAACCACGTCTTTGTTGAGCACGGCACTGAGCCGCACCTTGATATTTGGATCTGCGCCATGCGCCGCGCGGGTGGTGTGCGGGCGCGTGGGTCGTTGGCGGCGGCGGGCGGCGCACACCGTCGCTCGTGAAGCGCTCAAAGCACAGCACCGCCGCCGGCGTCGCGATGGAAGTCGTGCACATCGCCGGCACGCTGCCCAGCGCGGCTGCGACGCTGGCGGCAAGTGCCTCCATCCCGGGAGGGTAGAGAACGATTCGGTCTGACATGGAGAATGGCTTTCCGAGCGTGCTGCCGAGGAGCTCCGGCCTCCCACAGGAGCGCAGGGCCCACGGCTAGGAATTCCAATCTTCTAGCACGCTAACGTCCAATGAGCACATCCAACGTGGGTGTGGTGGAGGTCTTAGAATGGCTGAACTCGGCCGGCCACGCCGACGCGGCGGCGCTCGTGCAGACGTATCTCGACGCGCGCGTGGCCGCCAACGGCGCGGTGGAAGAGCCTGCGCGCAGCAAAGCGCCGGTGGCAGTGGCGGCGGCGGCAGCGCGCGCGGGCCGGGCATCGGCGTCTACGGACGCATCTCAGGCGGCGCCGGCCTCCCCGGATACCCGGGCGCTGCTGCGGCAGCTCGAGGACGGCAACGACTTGGAGGAGGAGGAGGAGGACGACGACGACGACTTCGAGCTCGACGTGGCCGCCGCCGCGGGGGCGGCCGAGTCGCTCGTGCGGAGCCACGATTCGATCATCCAGCCCGAGATGATCTCGGAGTCGGGAGTCGAGATCGAGGAGATCGACCCGGAGCTGCTCGTTGGCCCATTCTCGCTCGAGCGGTACAGCCGCTCGCAGGGCTTCGGCGTTTTCACGGGGTCTTGCGGCGGGCCCTGTGGCGCCGCGCGCGGCGCCGTCCGCCGGCGGTCCCAGAAGCCCAACCGTGAGCTCTCGGCGCAGCTCAACGACCCGAAGTGCGAGCCTCTGACCCTGGTCTACTGCCTGTTCCGCTACCGGCGCTCGCCTGACGTGACCGCGCGGATCGTCGAGAAGCTCGGCACCTCCACCCACCCCGAGATACCCGCGCACGTCCTCCATCTCTGCCATCTCATGCTGCTCGAGCCGCTGTCGTCGCCGCTCGAGCTCTTCCTGCTCAAGCGCTGCAAGACGTCGATCCACTTTGCCCTGCAGGTATACTGGTTCTGCCAGGGTATGATTGAGGACCACGACGAGGCGGCCGGCCCTCACAACTACCAGCGCTTCCTGCGGATGCAGCGCGAAGTGCAGTCGGCGGTCGGCCATCAGGCCCAAACGATCGCGACACACCTGATCACGCTCGAGCAGCGCTCCGCCTCCTTTGACCGGCGAACGCGGCTGACGTCGCTCGAGGCGACGAATCGTGCCCTCTCAGATGCAATCAACGTCCGCTCCGCGTTCCATGACGCCACGCGCTTCGTCGACCAGGCGCGCGGCGCAACGCGCGAAGGCCCGCACGCCACTGCCCAGGGGGCGCACCCGATTGACCTGCATCACTTGCGCAGCTGGTTGCGATTTCGACAACGCTCCGCCTCACAGAGCCACGGTCGGAGCGTGACAGCGTCCTCATTGGCGAGCTCACCAAGCTCGAGAGGGACATGCCCGCGCAGGTGAGAGCGCGAGCCGCGCCGCCCCGCACGCTCCGCGTCGCAACACCTACGACTGCACCCCGCTCCTCCAAAGGCATACCTGCCGGCCGGCGGGCGGCGACTGCAACGCGTCCTGTCGGTGCTGCCGGCCGAGGCGCGCTCGCTCGCGACGCATACGCGCAACCCGTACCTGCTTGTGCTCGAGGTCGAGTTGCTACGCAACGGAGAAGCCGACCTGATGAGCAACATAATGGGCGCAGTCGAGGGGCCGATCCCGTCGCCTGGCCTGGTGAAGGCGCGCAACCGGCGGCAGCGCGTCGTCGCCGGCGCGAAAGCAGGTGTGAAGGGGGCGGTGCGCCCCGTCCGTGCCGTTGGTGGCGCCGCGGGCTTCGTCGTCGGAGGCGCCTACTCAAAGGGGGCGAAGATTGCCGGTGGCGCTGTTGGCCGCGTGCGGGAGTTCAAGGAGAAGCGCGAGCAGCGCAAGGAGGGGCAGCGCGGCCGTACTGTGCTCGCCGCGCAAGAGAACGACCCGTTCTCGATCACCGAGACACCGGTCGAACGGACGGTGCGAATGCAGCAGCGTGCACTCTCGGGGCGCGCATCGCCAACGTATGCGGCGGTGACGGCGCAGGAGGAGTGGGCGGCGCGGCGGCGGCGCGTGCAAGAGGCGTCGGTGCACTCGGACCTGCCCAATTGGAGCCTGTATGCGATGGTGGTCAAGTGCGATGACGACGTCCGTCAGGAGATGTTCTGCATGCACCTGGTCACCCAGGTCCAACAGATCTTCGCCGCAGCCGGCCTCGAGCGCCTTGCCGGCGGCCTCCGCCCGTACTCAATCCAGTCGACGTCGAGCCGCTCGGGGATCATCGAGGCGATGACTGATGCCACGTCGGTCGGTAGGTCTTGCGCAGCCCCTGCGCCGCCACTGCGTCGCCGCTGACCGCGGGCGCGTGCGACGCGCGCTCAGACACCATCAAGCGGCAGCTCCTGAAGACGCACGGCTCGAGCGCGCTGGAACTGTACTACCAACTCACTTTCGGTGCCCTCTCCGACGACTGTGCTCCCGCGGTTGCTGCTGCTGACAGCAGCGGCGCAACTGGCGGCGTCACTGCTGACGGCGGCGCAGCCGACGGCGACGCCGGCGCCCTCCCCGCCCACCCCGCCACCGCCTGTCCCTGTGGCTTCGCTTCCGACGCCGCCGCTGCCCCCGCGCCGACGGCGGCGGGGAGAGGGTCGCTCCCGCGGCCAGCGGGTGGTGGCGCTAGCGGCGTGGAGAGCAGGGGACCGCGTCGCGTCTCGCTGCAAGACGCGCGAGAGAATTGTATGTACTCAGTGGCAGCGTACGCGATCGTTCAATACATCCTCGGGCTCAAGGACCGGCACAACGGAAATATCGTCATCGATGCCGCCGGGCGGATGGTTCACAGCGGCTTCGCCTTTGTCCTCGGGCTTGCGCCCGGCGGCATCACATTCGAGAAGCCGGCGTTCAAGCTCACGAAGGACATTGTCGACGTGTGGGGCGGACGCGGCTCGGCACTCTGGGACATGTTCGTCGAGCAAGTGGTGTTGGGGATGCAGGCCGTGCAGGCGAATTGGCAGCCGATCACTCAGAATGTTGAGATCGTGTGCGCGTCCCGCGTGCGCTTCCCGTTCCTCGCGGCGCCGGGCGCATCGCCGAAGACCATCCTGACGCAGCTACGCCGCCGCTTCAAGCTCTTCAAAAACAAGGCGCAAACGCGGCGATGGGTGGTTTGGATGGTCGAGTATGCGTTCGACAATCTGTGGACGACGACGTACGGCAAGTTTCAGTTGCTCACGAACGGAATAGTGCCGTGATATTTAGCCACCATGGAACGCATGTGTGTAGTAAATAAGTTTAATACTTAAAGCGTTTACAAGTACGCACTCGGTTTGTGTTCGGCAAAAGATGACACGTGGGAGCCGGCGTCCGAGCTCCCCGTCCGGTCGAAGCTGGAGTTCTGGCGCGATCTGCAAAAAGGGATCGGGACGGAACCCGCGAGATGAACGCAGCGGATAGCAGGGCATGCAGTGCTTTTCTGAAGAAGCTCAGTAGCTGCAAGCGAAAAGCGCCTTTTAGTTTTCAATTCACACGACCTCTCATTGTCGCTCGGGTCCGGGGACGTGGGACGGGAATTGAGCTGGCTTCAATCGCCCTTTCCGACGAGGTCATCGTCACGCTCGGCGAGCGAGTTGAGCTGCGTCTCAAGCTCGTCTTCGGTGAGGCGCGTGAACTTGAGGTTGTCGCTGCGCACGACGCACGCCTCGATGTCAGGCGCCTTTAGGTCGGACCCGAGGACGTTCTGCAGGCAGGCGAGCGCGAGCTGGACCGTGTCGTCGTAGCTGAGCGCGGGGTTGGCATCCGTCTTGAAGCGCTTCTCGAGGAAGTTGTTTGCCTCCTGCTCCTTGTGCCCTGCCGACGTCGCCTTGTAGCCGAGGAAGTAGCCCGCCGGGTCGCAGCGGTATAGCTGCGGCGTCTTCTTCTCGCCCTCGACGTCGATACCCACGAAGATGATGGCGATGCCGTACGGCCGCATGTATGCGCTCTGGGTGAAGACCTGCGCGAAGTTGGCAGCCTTCTTCGCGAGGAAGGAGACCGGGATGTCGTAGCCATTCTCGTACCGGAAGTTGGCCGCCTCCGCGCGAAGCCGCTTCACTTTCGCCCGAGCGTCGCCCACCATCCCCGTCATGACGACCCCAATGGTCTCGGTGATATGGTACATGTTGGTCACCGACTCGGGGTCGTGCAGCTTGTCCGGGATCTTGCGCTGCGTCAGCACGACGACCGAGTCGGCGCCGCGCACGCCAATCGACGTCAACCCAGATGTCTTGATCGCCTTGAACGCGTATTCCACCTGGTACAGCCGGCCCTCCGGCGAGAAGATCGTGATGTGGCGGTCGTAGCCGGCGGACGATCCCCTGGACATCTTTTTCGGCCTGGCGTCGCTCTCTGCACGCAGACCTTTTCTCTCTCTGTCGCGCGCGCCCGACACACAGCGTGCGCCGAAAAACGCGGTGCAGCAGCACCTAGGAATTCGCCGAGTACGGTACCTACTGTATGAATTCCTGCTACAGTAGGAATGGTTCCGTCGCGCGTGCGCACGGGAATTGGCAGCGTGCGCATGGCACTTGTGAAACTCGCGGCCCCGCGCGACGGCCGCCCCCTCCTTGCAGCTGAGCCATGCGGCCGGCTGATCGCCGTGTCGAGCTGCGGGCTCGTTGTGCACGCGCTGCGCGGCACTGAGCGCGTGGCAAGCTGGCGCCTGCCGTCACGCGCGCTCAGGCTGCTCTGGTGCGACAGCGCGGCATCGAACCCGGAGGGGACGGCCGCGCTGGCCGCGGTGGCGGAGGACGGCCGCTGCTGGTGGCTCGAGCTCCCGACGGCGGCTGCTGCCAGCAGCGGCACGGTGAAGCGGATGCGAGCTGGCGGTCGGTCCGCCGCCGTGGTCGAGGTCGGCGACGCGCAACGAATCACGCCGCTGCCAGAGGTGGGCGCGCTCTCCGCCGCAGTTGCCGTCGGGCAGCGCGGGGTGCTCGTGTTTCCCGCCCCCGCCACCGTGGGCGGGCAGACGCCGCTGCCGCTGCTGCTCTCCCTGCCCGCATCGCCGCGCGCTGCGCTCGCTGCTCCGGTGCCGCCCGCCGCTCGTCCGCCCGCGCTGCCAGCGCTGAGCGGCGCCGCTGGTGCCGGATGCGTTCTCTGCCTGCACGCCGCCACCACTCGTGACGGCGGCGCGGACGGGTCTCCGACGGCGCCGAAGCCGACGGAGGCGCGCGCAGCGGCGGCGCTCGTCCACGCTCTCAGCGGCACCGGCCGCACCGCCGTTGCGCTGCTGGACGCGAACGGCGAGCTGCGCTGCGCGCCGCTGCGCTGCGAGTGCCCGCCGCCCGGGCCTGCTGCGGGTTCCGCCGCCGCACTGCCGCCTCCGCCACTCGGCCGGCTGCACGGCCCGCCCGCGCGGCTGTTGCTCGCCGGCGGCAGCGCTCCCGCTGAAGCGGCGGACACCCTCGTTGCGCTTTCGCGCACCGGGCGACTGCTGCTGCTCAGCGCGGCGGCGAACGGCGCGCCGCACGCACGCTTGTGGCAGCTCGACGCACACCCCCACAACGCTGTCGTCGTCGGCGCGCGACGGCGCACGCTCGTGCTGCTCTGCGCTGACAGTTTGTACCGAGTGCGATTGCCGGCGGCGCTAGAGGCCGCACCGCGCGCCGAGGCGGCAGCCGCTGCAGCGCTCCGCGGTGCTCCGCCCGACGAAGCGCCAGCGCTGCACCTCAGCGCGCTCTGCCTCGCGCCGCCCGCCCTCCTCGCGCTCCCACTGCCGCCCGCGGCGCCTGCCACGCCGTCCGCCGCGGTTCGAGCCGAGCTCTCGCCGCTCGTCGCCCTTGGAGTCGATGGCGGCGTACGCCGCTGGACGGTTGAGGAGGAGGTGGAGCCTAGCACGCCACCACCGGCGCCGGCGGAGGAGGCGGCGGTGGGTGCCGAGCGGGCGGAACAGGCGGCAGAGGCATTCCGTGGCGCCTTCGTCGAGCAGACCATCCGTCGGCTCCTGGAGCGCATCGCGCACAACGCCGATCAGCTCGGCACACAGCAGCAGGCGCTACGTCGCGCCGAGGAGCGGCTCCACGCAGTGGGAGCAGCCATTGACCTCGTCGCCGCACTCGGTGCCACCGACGCTCCGCCGCTATGCGTGCCGCATGTGGCGGCAGCCACGGGCGAGGTGGAACTCGAGGTGACGAATCCTACCGCGCAGTCCCTCGCGGACGGTTGGCGTATCGTCGCTGTGTTGGTGCAGACTCCCGCCGCGAGCTGTTGGAGCGCTTCCCTCGCCGGGCTGCGCGCGCGCCAGTCGTGGCGCTTCAGCTCACCGCTGGCGCTGCGCGGGGCGGCGGGCGACGCGCAGCTGCTGCTGCTGCTCTTCTACGCGCCGCTCGGCCCCGAAAGCGCGCCGGATGCCGACACCGAGCGGGTCGCGTGGGAGGCGTCGGGCGCCGGTGGCTTGTGCTTCCCACTCGGCGCGCACGCACTGCTGCCATTGCGGCGGCTTCACGCGCGCGGCGGCAGAGCGGGCGACGGCTCCCTCGAGGCGGGCGGCGCGCTTCTGCTCCCACCGCCTGCGCTCGCCGCCGCCCTCGGTCGGCGCGCGGGGCCCCAGGCGGCCGGATCGGCTGCGGAGCCGGGGCCGGCCGCTGTCGAGGGCCACGTGAGGCTGCGGGTGCTGCTCCTCGCCAATGGCTGCGCCTCGCGGGCAGCCGCAGCGCTCCTCGCGTCTCTCATAACGCCGCCTCCTGGCGGCTGGGGCGCCGGGGGAGGCACTAGCGGCCGCCGCCGCCGGGCAGGCGCCGCCGCCGCCGCCGCCACCGGCGGCGAGCGCGCCGACTCGGCCGCCGTCGAGCTGCCCGACGGAACGCCGGTGTCACTGCGCGTCGCGCCCGACAACGAGGCTGATGGTGGAGCGGCGCACAGCATGCAGCTCCTGTTGCAGTGCGCTCGGCCCGACGCGCTGTGGCGGCTTCGCGCCGCCCTACTTCGCGCTCTCGCGCCGCCCGCCCTCCCGTCGACGGTGGCGGCCGCCGCGGAGGAGGAGGCGGCGGCAGTGGCGGCGGCGGCAGTGGCGGCAGCGGCAGCGGCGGCAGCGGAGCGTGAGGTGGCGGCGCTGGCGGCGGCGATGTCGGCCGCGAAGCTCGAGGTCCTCCGCCTGCAGGAGCGCGCGTACACGCTCGCGCAGCAGCGGCGCCTCTTCGACTCTGGCGGCGCCGTCTCCCTCGCGCAGCTCTCGCGCGAGGTGCGCGCCGCGTGCCGTGCCGCCGCCGACGAGCACGCCGCACTTCGAGGCCGCATCGGCTGTGTGTCCCTCGCACAATCATGATGAAAGCCGAACATGCGGCGGGGATTGACTAGATCTAGTACAGCGGCCAAGGGATTGACTGGTAAAGGTAGCTGAGTGCGACAGAAGGGAGAGCTAGAGCTCCCAGCTCACCGCCCGCTCTCATGCTGAGAAAGACTCCCATAGAGGTCGCACCGCGCCTCGGTGTGAAG
>MDSW01129616.1_pt1 | contig 11682 bp, 10 predicted proteins | sample 811171 | NCBI WGS metagenome assembly MDSW01 (sample SAMN05326641, study PRJNA326480) | marine metagenome | isolation source: seawater | place: Atlantic Ocean: North West | collected 2012
AGTCTGTATTATAAATTTTGTGTTGCAAACTATAAGTTTTTTTAAAAAAAGTTTTTTTATTTACTATTTTATTTAGACCTGAACTTAAAATGAGCTTTTGAACTTTTTTCAAATCCTTTTCGGAGTGTTTATCAAATTTTAAAACTGAATAGCCTTTTTTTGTATAATTATAATCTGAAATTTTTTTTTCCATATAAAAGTTGATTAATATATATAAATTTTATAATAATATATATACACCATTAATTATTACAATAAACTATGCTTAATAGCGCAGAATTTATAAAAACATTTGATAAACAGGGTTTCGTTATAATTAAAAATTTTTTCAAAAAAAAAAACAAAAAAAAACTTAAAAATTTTACAGAGTGGTATTCAAAAAAATTAATTACTGATTGGAGGGAAAATAGCAATAAAAAAGTGGATCTTAAAAAAAAGAAAAATTTGTCGAAGCAAATAATTAATTACTACAAATTTTTTAATAACCCAGAATATCGAAGAGATCCGCAGAAAAATTGTGCCAATAAGTTATTTTTTAAAATTATATCAGATGATATTTTTTTTGATATTTATAATTGTTTACAGCCAAAAAAATGGCATTTTTCTTTTATAAAAAATTTGAGGTTTAAAAGTGCCTTGTTACCCTGGTCAATATCAAAGTATCATTGTGATAGATTTACATTTAAAAATTTCAGAAATAAAAATTTTAAATTTGTAATATTATGGATACCTTTACAAAAAATAGATAAGAAAACCGGTGCAGGTATTGAAATAGTTCCTAAAAATGTATTTTCTTATAACTCTATACCTATTAATCTGTTAAAAAAAAAAAAAAGAGAAGAATTATTCTATTTAGATAACTATAAAAAATATTTCAAAAAAACTATAGTGCCAAGTGTTAAATTTGGTGACATAGTTATTTTGAACAGTGAAACAATACATAGAACAGCAAACGCAAAAAAAAATTATCCAATTTGGTCAATGGATTTAAGATTTGAATTTGGTGACAAAATTTCTACAGAGACGATGTTGGGTGGATTTAATATGTTTTCAAATAAAAAAATACAATTTAAAAAACTAATTAAATCAGCAAATAGGAAGATAATTTAAATATATGAAAGTTCAGGTTCCATTTGTTACAAGCAATGAAGATCAAGTAGAGGTGATTGATATCTTTATTAAAAACGGAGAAAGAGTAAAAAAAAATCAAGCTTTATTTGAGATAGAGACTACAAAAACTTCTTTAGAAATTCCGGCAGATGAAAATGGCTATATATATTTTAATTTTAAAAAAAAAGACCTATTAAAATGTGGTAGCTTTTTTTATGAGATAAGTGATAAAAAAAACAAAATTAATAAACCAAATTATTCAGTTCTTGATACCGATAAAGTAATTACAGATGAAGCAAAAAAACTTATAAATAAATACGAAATTCCAATTAAAAAAATCAAAGAAACTACAATTACAAAAGACATAGTGCTAAAATATATAAATAATAAACCCAAAAAAAAAAATATTATAGAGGGTAATCAAAATAGTGTATTGATTGTAGGCAGTTCTTTTCATGGTGCAACTGCATTTGATTTTTTAGAGGAAAGTCAAATACATAAACCAATCGCATTTATAAATTACGGAGATCATTTTGATCAAGATAAGTTCATGGACCTTAATGTATATTCAATAAATGACCTTAGTGAAATATTCAAAAAAGGAACTAAGAAAATTTATATAAATACAAATGATATCAAATTAACAAAAGATATTGCTTTCAAAGCAGAAAAAATTGGCTATCAACTTATAAATATTATTCATCCTAGCGCCGTTATTTCCAAAACATCAAATTTTGGAAAATGCGTATTTATTGGACCTAATTCAATCATAGGTACCAATACAAAGATTGGATCGTTTTCAAAACTATTAAATAAAGCTTCTCTAGCACATGACTCGGTCCTAGGAGAAAATGTGCAGGTTTCAGATGGAGCTGTTATAGCAGGCAATGTAATTATCGGTAATAATTGTTTGATAGGAATAAATTCAGGTGTAATTAATAATTGCAAAATTGAGGATAATGTTACAGTTATATCTGGGAAAATAGTAACTAAAAATTTAAAAAATAACACTATTTATAATGAATAAAAAATTAAAAGAGAATTTTTATAAAAAAATTCTTTTAATTAGAAATTTCGAAAAACTGTTACTAAACCTATTTGAAAAAGGAGAACTTTCAGGAACAACTCACACCTCTATTGGTCAAGAATTTGTCTCAGTTTGTATATTAAATGATTTAAGTGAAAATGATTTTATACTCTCAAATCACAGATGCCATGCTCACTTTTTAACATACTCAAATGAATATGATTTATTTTTTAAGGAATTGATTGGAGATAAAAACGGGATATGTAAAGGAAAAGGAGGAAGCCAGCATATTCTTTTTAAAAATTTCATTTCAAATGGAGTTTTAGGAAATTTATTACCCGTGGCTTCTGGGATTGCTCTTTCAAATAAAGTTTCTAAAAAAAAGGGAATAGTATTTGTTTTTTTAGGAGATGGTACATTTGGAGAAGGAGTTGTATACGAGACACTAAACTTTTGTTCACTTTTAAACTTAAAATGTTTTTTTATTGTAGAGAATAATAAAATTGCACAATCTACTCCACTAGAAAAAAATTTTGCTGGATCATTTATTAAAAGATTTGAGTCCTTTGATATTGATAGTGAGCATATAAAACCAAAAAATATTGATGAATTTTACAATAAAATTAATAAATTAAAACTAAATTTGAGAAAAAAAAACAGACCTTTTGGTTTAATAGTTGACGTTCCAAGATTGTCAGCACACAGCAAAGGAGATGACACGAGAACATCAAGAGAGATCCAACAATTAAAAAAAATTGACTTACTTACTAGTATTGAAAATAGTCTTTCAGAAGATTTTATTCAAACTACAAAAAAGGTTATTGAAAAAAAATTAAATAAAATCATAACAGATAACAAAATAAATTATAAATATGAAATATCATGAGGATCTAAATAACGCGTTAAATCTTTTTCTAAAAAGAAATAAAAATAACATTTTGATCGGAGAGGATATAGCAGATCCTTATGGTGGGGCATTTAAAATTACAAAAGGATTGTCAAATAAATACCCTTATCAGGTAATCTCCACCCCTATTTCTGAGGCAACTATATTAGGTGCAGCGACAGGATTGTATTTAAAAGGACATAAAGTAATTGCTGAACTAATGTTTGGTGACTTTATTACGCTTGGATGCGATCAGATAATAAATGGAATATCTAAATTCATTGACCTAGAAAAAAACTACTCCAAAAAAAATAATGGTAGTTTTATTTTAAGAAGTCCAATGGGTGCATATAGAGGCTATGGGTCTACACATAGCCAGTCTTTAGAGAGTATTTTTTTAAATATTCCTAATGTAAATATATTTTCTCCAAATATTTTTTCTAAACCATCATCTATTCTAGATAGATGTATAAGCAGTGGAGGTTTTACTTTATTCGTTGAGCATAAAATATCTTATAGTAGGGAAATCAACTTAAAGAAAAAAAATAATTTTAATTTAATAATTAAAAATTGTGAGGATTATGATGTAATTAAGATAGTTGATCAACCACCTGACTTTTTAATTTTATCGTATGGATATGCATCAGAAATTGCCTTAGACACAATAATTAATCTATTTTTAAAATTTGAAATAAAAGGTGAAATTATTTCATTTAAAAAAATCAAGAATTTCAAAGATGATATATATAACGAGATTAATTCAAGTAAAATTGTTACATTAGAGGAAGGCGCATCTAATGCAGGATGGGGATCTTATATTTCATCAAAACTATATAACAAAAAGTTTAAAAATTTAGATAAACAGATTTTAATCGTTGGCTCAGAAAATTCCTCAATACCATCCTCTAGAAAGTTAGAGGAAATGCATCTTCCTAATGAAGAAAAATGTTCAAAATTAATTTTTGATTTTTTTTTTAATAAATAGTTAGTTTTTTTTTATAAAACTAATATATTGTTGGCCTCGCCCCCACCACTTTGAAAAATCTTTGAATCTTCCTGATATTTTTCCATCTTTAATAAATTTTGGAAAATCAGAAATAAAGTTACTTATACTTTTTTTTGTTAAATTATTCTCTTTTGGCAATAAATTTGAAATTTGTTTTAATAATTTCAATAATCTATTCAAATTTCTGTAGGATTTTTTTTCAATAATTGAGTTATGTAATTTACATACTTGATTACATAAAAGTTTTATTTTTTTTAAAGATTTTTTGCTTACACTTTTATAATTACTTAATGGAACTCTATAATCTATCATGCCCAGCTCCATACATTCAAATTGATTAAAAAATAATTTATTTGTAAAAGATTCAGGAAATTTGATTTGCTTATAAAATCTATCATCAAGTAGAAATTTAGGCTGACTACTAAAAAAATCAAATTTTTTCCTTAATACTTTTAGAGAGTCTTTCATGCTGAAAATAATTTTATCTTTACCGCTTTGATTTTGCATTATGACATCTATCACCCAATCTTTGGTAGGCCTAGTTATCACATTTAAAGTCTTTAAGTGAGATTCAAAAATTTTCTCAGCAAGATTTACTCTTTTATAAAAATCTTTTTCATTTTCATAAATGTAGTTTCTGAAAATTCTTCTGCAGAATTCTGATAATAGAGAAGTCCCGGAATGAGTAGTTGTAATTAAAATTCCATTATTTGTTACAAATTTCGAAACGTGTTTAAGCATTTTTTTTGGATATAATTGATTAGGAATAACTCCTTCAATTATTACTAAATTAAATTTTTTTTTAGACTTAAATTTATATATATCGCTTTTTACTATTTTTATTTTTTCTGCATTAATTTTTTTTTTTTTTATTTCATTTAAACTAGCTTTAGAATTATCGACAAAAACATAAAGATCTGGTTTATAAAAGGATGTGGCAATTGCGTTCCAACCACCACCTGGACCAAATTCTAAAATTTTTTTATTTTTTAAATGTGCTAAAGGTATACCCAGCGATGTATATAAATAGTTTCTCTGATGAAGAAATTGATTAAAATTTTTTATATTTTGTTTAGTTGGTATAACATTATATTTATTATAAAAATCAACAAAGGGTCGTTCCATTAGTTTTAAATTTTTTAATAGTTTTAAATTTAAATGTATTATATATCAATAAGTGTATCAAGTTTTTAAAGATTAGATAATGAATAAAAAAATTTTAACAAATAATTTTGAAAAAAAAATTTCCGAATTAAAAAAAAAAAAAAAATCGATTGTCATGTGCCATGGTGTATTTGATCTTATACATATTGGTCATATTGAATATTTTAAAGAGGCAAAAAGATATGGAGATATACTGATAGTGTCTGTTACATCTGACAAATTCGTTAAAAAGGGCATTAATAGACCAACGTTTAATATTGCAGATAGATTAATAGCCTTAAGTTCATTAAATTATGTCGATTACGTCGTTGAAAGTAACAACGACTCGGCAGTTAAAAATATATCAATTATTAAACCCAATTATTATGTGAAGGGAAATGATTATAAGAATTTATCAAAAGATTTAAGCAAGAAAATAATTTTAGAAAAAAGAACAGTAGAAAAGTTTGGCGGCAAACTAGTTTTTACAGAGTCTGAGCTAAATAGTTCTTCTAAATTACTTTTTTCAAATAATTTGATTTTTTCGGAGGGAATAAAAAATTATTTTTTAAGACTTAAAAAGAAATTTTCATTTAATGAACTTGAAAAAACTATTAAAAAAATTCAAAAACTTAAAATCTTAATAATTGGTGATACTATAATTGATAAATATGTTTTTTGTGAAACTGTTGGCAAAGCAAGTAAAGATCCAATGTTGGTAATAAAGGAAAAAGAAACAAAAAAATTCATAGGAGGTGCAGCATCGATTGCTCAAAATTGTTTAGAGCTTAGTAAAAATGTAACCCTAATGACTAAAATTGGAAAAAAAAACTCCAATTATAAATTTTTTAAAAAAAGAATAAATGGATGTAAACTAAACATTATTAATTGTGATAATAAATTTTCAAATGAGAAACTTAGATATGTTGATGAGGCTTCAAACTCAAAAATTTTAGGAGTATATGATGTTGGACTTAGTTCTTCAGATAAATTTGACAATTTTCAAATTGAAAGTTTGAAAAAAGAGATTAAGAAGTACGACGTAGTTATAGTTTACGATTATTTTCATGGGTGCCTAAATACCAAATTAAGTAGATTGATTATTAATAATAACAAAAATCACTTTGTAAATTGTCAAATGAATTCTAGTAATAGAGGAATAAGTAATATTAAAAGTTATAAAAATTCAAATTGTCTAATAATAAACCTTGCAGAATTAAGATTCGAAATGAGGGATGGAAATTCTGCCCCAGAATTTCTAATTAAAAAATTTGCAAAAAATTACTCAATTGAAAAGGTAGTAGTTACATTGGGGTCTGATGGAGTTTTAATGTATTTTAAAAAAACCAATAAAATTATAAAAACACCCGGATTTGCCAATAGAGTCACAGATAAAGTAGGCGCAGGTGATATAATTCAGTTAGTTTTATCTTTATTTTTTTCAACAAATAAAAATTATGAGTTAGGATTAATCGCAGCCTCAATGTTTGCAGCTAAATCTGTAGAAAATTATGGAAATGAAAACATAATAAATACTCAAGAATTAATGAAATTTTTTTCAACTTTTTTAAAATAATATGAAATGTGTAGTTACAGGCGGTTGTGGCTTTTTAGGTAGTCATTTAGTAGAAAAACTTGTTAAAGAAAATCATAAAGTGACTGTAATAGATAATTTTTCAACGGGTAATAAATCTAACCTAAGTAATTTATCAGTAAAAATAGTTAGATCTGACATAAATAACACAAAAAAAATTAAAAAATATTTTAAAAATGTAGATTGGGTATTTCATTTGGCGGCATTAGCTGACATTGTTCCAAGTATAGAAAATCCAAGTAAATATTTTTATAGTAATGTTGTTGGAACACTTAATATTTTAGAATTATGTAAAAAAACAAAAATTAAAAAATTTGTTTATATAGCCTCATCATCATGTTATGGAATTGCAAAAAAATACCCCACAAAAGAAAACTCAGAAATCAAGCCCGAATATCCTTATGCTTTAACGAAGTACCTAGGGGAGGAAATTGCTTTACATTGGAGCAAGGTTTATAAAATACCTTTAATTTCTCTAAGATGCTTTAATATTTATGGACCAAGATCAAGAACAAGCGGTGCTTACGGAGCAGTTATTGGAGTCTTTCTAGCTCAAATGTTAAACAACAAACCATTGACTATAGTTGGGTCAGGAAAACAAAAAAGAGACTTTACTTATGTAACAGATGTTGTGGATGCGATAATTATCGCAGCAAGATCAAAAGTTAAAAATAAAATATTCAATATTGGAAGTGGTAATACAATTAGTGTGAATAAACTTGCAAAATTGATTGGTGGAAAAAAAATAAAAATACCAAAAAGACCTGGAGAGCCCTTCATTACTTATGCCGATATTAGTAAAATAAAAAAGGAGTTAAATTGGAAGCCTAAAATAAATATTAAATACGGTATAGAAAAAGTTATGGCAGAAAAAAATTTCTGGAAGCAAGCACCAGTTTGGACAAAAAAAAAAATTAAAGTTGCAACCAAAAGTTGGTTTAAATATTTATCAAAATGAAAAATATTCTTATTATTGGAGGAGCAGGGTATGTGGGAACAATGTTGTCAGATCATTTATCCAATCATTACAATATAACTGTATTCGATCTTTTCATTTATGGTGATCATTTAAATAACAATAAAATAAAAAAGATAAAAGGAGATATAAGAGATATAGATTTACTTAAAAAAGTAATTAAAGATTTTGATGTTATTATTCATTTAGCATGCATTTCTAATGACCCAAGTTTTGATTTAAATCCTGAGCTTGGAAAATCTATTAACTATGATCCTTTTGAAGATTTAGTAAAAATTTCAAAAGATAGTGGTGTTAAAAGATTTATTTACGCATCATCCTCTAGTGTCTACGGACTTAAAGATTATCCTGAAGTAAACGAGGATGCATCATTAGAGCCTCTTACAGACTATTCAGTTTACAAGGCAAAATGTGAAGAAATATTATTAAAATATGATGATAAAAATTTTATAACAACAATTATAAGACCAGCAACTGTTTGTGGTTTCTCTCGAAGACAAAGATTTGATTTGGTAGTAAATATTTTAACAAACAATGCATATTATAAAAATGAAATAACTATTTTTGGAGGTAAACAATTGAGACCAAATATTAATATTAAAGATATGTGCAACGCCTATGAAGTGATTTTAATTAGTCCAACAAATTTAGTTAAAGCAGAGATATTTAACGTAGGGTTTGAAAATCATTCTGTTGAAAGTTTAGCTCATATTGTAGAGAGAAATATTAAAAAAAAGATAAATATTGTTAAGCATATTAGCGACGATCAGAGATCTTATCATATTTCATCTAATAAGATAAAACATAATCTAAATTTTCGAACAAATTACGATATTGAGGATGGAATTTTAGATTTAATAAAAGCATTTGATAAAAATTTATTTACCGATACTTTAAATAACGAAATGTATTTTAATATTAAAAGAATGAAATCAATTAATTTAAAATGAAAGTAAGATATTCATATTTGCCACAACAATTTTCCAATTGTGAAAGTTTATGGAAAAAATTGAAGCAATTTGTAAAGACTGGGGATTTCACTCTAGGCAAACCATTACTTCAATTTGAAAAAAAGTTTGCTAAATTGATTGGTACCAAATATGCTTTAGGAGTCAATTCTGGTACTGATGCAATCAAATTATCATTAAAAGCCCTTGGTGTTAAAAACGGAGATGAAGTAATTACGGCTGCAAATACTTTTGTTGCTACTGTGGGCGCAATAACTGAAATAGGAGCAAAACCTGTATTTGTAGATTGTGATGATACTTTTTGTATAAATACGAAATTGATTAGAAATCATATTTCGAAAAAAACAAAAGCTATAGTTCCAGTCCACTTCACAGGCTATATGACAAATATGTTAGAACTAAAAAAAATATCTAAAAAATACAACATTCCAATTATAGAAGATGCCTGTCAGTCAATTTTGGGGGAATACAATAATAAAAAAGCTGGGACATGGGGCATATGTGGTGCATTTTCTTTACATCCTTTAAAAAACTTAAATGTTTGGTCTGATGGAGGTATAATAACAACTAATAACAATAAGATTTTTAAAAAATTAAAACTTTTAAGAAATCATGGTTTGTCTAATAGAGATACAGTAAAAATTAATGGATATAATTCAAGGCTAGATACTATTCAAGCTGTAGTGGGCAATTGGCTTATTCCTCAAGCAAAAAAAATTGCTTCAATGAGAATAAAAAATGCAAAATTTTATGATAAACATTTTTCAAAAATTAAGCAGATTACAATTCCTCCTAGAATTAAAAAGAACAAAATTGTTTATCATTTATATATCGTGTTTGCTGAAAATAGAGATAACTTATTAAAATTTTGTTTAAAAAAGGGTATAGAGGCAAAAGTTCATTACCCTAAACCAATGTATTTACAGGAAAATTTAAAATCATTGAAATATAAAAGGGGTGATTTTCCTGTAACTGACGAACACACAAAAAAAATAATAACCTTTCCCTGTGACCAACATTTATCTAAAAACCAAATAAAATATGTAATTAAAACCGTTAAAGAATTCTATAGCTAATATGACAATTAAATATGTTAATTTATCTAAACAGTGGCAGAAAGAAAAAAAATTTTTATTACCAAGATTAATTAGTGTTCTTGAGAAAGGTCATTATGTTAATGGTAATGAAATATCTAAATTTGAAAAAAAAATTGCAAAAATTTGTAGAAAGAAGTATGCGGTAGCACTTAATAGTGGAACTGATGCTTTAACTATAGCTCTAAAATTAATTGGAGTTAAAAGAAATGATGAGGTTATAACACCTCCAAATTCATTCATATCCTCTACTACATCTATATGGCATATTGGAGCAAAGCCAGTTTTTGTAGATATAAAAAATGACCTAAACATTGATGAGTCAAAAATTGAGAGAGCAATAACTAAAAAAACTAAAGCAATTATGCCTGTTCATTTAACCGGAAGAATTTGTGATATGAAAAAAATCTTAAAAATTTCAAAAAAATACAAAATACCCATCGTTGAAGATGCCGCACAATCAATTGGCTCTAAGTATTACAATCTTCCATCGGGTTCTTTTGGTGATGTATCATGCTTTTCTGCACACCCATTAAAAAATTTAAATGCTTGTGGTGATGCAGGTTTTTTAGTCACAAATAATTTTAATTATTATACAAAGGCTTTGAAAATGAGGAATCACGGAACAGAAAATAGAAATAAAGTATCAGAATTTGGTTTTATTTCCAGAATGGACACAATTCAGGCAGCTATTCTAAATTTTAGAATGAAAAATTTAAGTTTTGTAATTAATGAGAGAAGAAAAAACGCAAAATTTTATCTGAAAAATATTAATAGGAATTTTTATGATCTTCCTTTCGAAAAGGATTATGAGCATAATTCTTATCACACTTTTATTATAAAAACACCTTTAAGAGATAAACTTAAAAAATATTTAAAAAAAAATGGTATTGAGACAGCTATACACTATCCAATACCGATTCATCTTCAACCTGCATCTAAATATTTAGGTTATTTAAAAGGATCTTTTCCAAAAGCTGAAAAGCTTTGTAATGAAATTTTAACTATACCAATTAATCAACATTTAACTTCTTCTGAACTAAAAAAAATAATATTTTTTTTAAATAAATTCGCTGAAATAAACTATGAAAAAAAAAAATAATAGTAGGCTTGATAAAAGATCTAAATATTTAAGAAGTCTTGTTGTAAGATGTCTTTTTGGTGGTGGTAGAGGACATATGGGTTCATCTATGTCTCTAATTGAAATACTGAGAGTTCTTTATGATCATGTTATTAAATTTAATTCGAGGAAACCAAATCTTAGAAATCGTGATAGACTTATTTTAAGCAAAGGCCATGGTTGTTTAGCATTGTATGCAATTTTAGCAGATAAAAAATTTATAAAATTTAGTGACCTTGATAACACATCAAAATTAAATTCTAAACTTGGAGGACATCCAGAAGCTTTCAAAGTTAGAGGTGTTGAGGCTTCTACAGGATCTTTAGGTCATGGCTTACCAATTGCAGTTGGAATGGCTTTAGCTGCAAAAATTAAAAATTTAAAGCACAAGATTTACGTCATCTTAGGCGATGGTGAAATCAATGAAGGATCTATATGGGAAGCAGCTTTATCTGCTTCAAAACATAAACTTGGTAATCTAAAAGTAATAATTGATTACAACAAAATTCAATCATATGGTTTTACAAAAGAGGTTTTGCAGCTTGAACCCCTTAAAAAAAAGTGGGAAAGCTTTGGGTTCAATGTAAGTGAGGTTGATGGTCATAATGTAAATGAACTTAAGAAAAATTTTACTAAATTTAAGAAGACAAAATTAAACAAACCTTCTTTAACAATTTGTCATACAATTAAAGGAAAAGGTTTTTATTTTGCTGAAAATAATCCATTTTGGCACCATAAAAATTATTTCACTAAAGACG
>MDSW01020078.1_pt1 | contig 11681 bp, 8 predicted proteins | sample 811171 | NCBI WGS metagenome assembly MDSW01 (sample SAMN05326641, study PRJNA326480) | marine metagenome | isolation source: seawater | place: Atlantic Ocean: North West | collected 2012
CGGGTCCAGTTCCCTGCGCCGGCAGGCGATGATCAAGCGGCTTCGCCCGGATATCGACGTCGTCATGTATCGAGGCAACGTCCAGACCCGGCTGCGCAAGCTGGAAGAGGGTGTCGTGGACGCCACCCTTCTTGCCTATGCGGGGCTGAAACGCCTTGGCCTTGCCGAGGTCGTTACCAGTCTTCTGGAGCCGGAGGAGTTCCTGCCGGCGGTTGGCCAGGGGGCGATCTGCATCGAAAGCCGGGAGAACGACGACGCAACCCTCAGGCTGCTTGCCGCGATCCACGATCCGGAAACGCAGGTCCGGCTCGATGCGGAACGGGCGTTCCTGGCCGTCCTCGACGGCTCCTGTCGGACGCCGATCGGCGGTCTGGCGCTCGTGGACGGCGAGAAAATTTTATTCAGGGGAACCGTCCTGAAGCCGGACGGGTCGGAAGTACACAGCGTCGAACGGCAAGGATCCGTTTCCGATGCCGCGATGATCGGGCGTGAAGCCGGCGAGGCCCTGAAGGCCATGGCCGGTCCCGGTTTTCTGGCGGATTGAGGATCGGTCTTGCGGCTCCTGGTTACACGTCCGCAACCGGAATGCCGCAAGACGGCGGCGCGTATCCGCGCCTTGGGGGGCGACGCCGTCGAAGCACCGATGCTGGAGACCATGACGACCGCGCCTGACAGATTCGATCTCACCGGAGTGACGGGACTTGCGGTCACAAGCAGCCGGGTGGCCGGGACCCTGAAAGAGCACCGGCAAATTTCGGACCTTCAAGCTCTGCCGGTGTTCGCGGTGGGGGAGCGTACGGCAGCGGCGATGGCAGCCGCCGGTTTTGAGAACGTTGCTTCGGCCGATGGCGATGTGCTTGCGCTGGCCGGCCTGATTGCCGACCGTCAGCCGGAAGGCCATCTGCTTTATCCGTGCGCCAGAGACCGGGCAGGAGATCTGGAGGGGAACCTGGCCGCGCGCGGCCTGCACTGCGATCCCGTCATCGTCTATGAGACCAACCCGGTGGACCAAATGCCGGCGGCCGTCCTGGATCGCCTGCGGGACGGCGATATCGACGGGGTGCTGATATATTCGCGGCGGAGCGGGGTGGCATTCCTGAGTGCGCTGGAAACCGCGGATTCGGCCGGGCTGCTCAAAAAAATAAGGATCTTCGCAATTTCGCCGCAGGCCGGCGAACCCTTGGCGGACTATACTTGTGTCGAAACCGCGGCGCACCCAAGTGAGGATGCATTACTGACGCTTGCCTTAAACAGCTGTTAACCCAATCCGGGAGAGTCCTGATTGCCGCACTGCGGAAATGCGTCTCTCGCAACGGTATTTTCTGGCGGGCAGGTGTGTATAGTGGAATGAGATACCCCTGAAACGGGGAAGGAGGAGTTGAAATGGCATCTGACAAAGACCCGGCCAACGGCAAGTCTTCCTCTTCCGGCACAGCCGGTTCGGGCGAGGCGCCGAAGTCGGGAACGACCGGTTCCACATCGCAGTCCGCCTCGGGCGGCTCTGGCTCCAAGCGCCCGGTCACGATCGACCTGAAGCCGGAAAAAGTCGCTGCCAAGTCTGCCGACAAGCCGGCGGCACCCGCATCTTCATCTACATCATCGTCCACCACGTCTTCAGCGACCTCGACGACGTCGTCAAAGCCGTCCTCTTCAACCACTGCCGATACGACCGGAAAGCCCTCCGGCACCGCATCGTCCGCAAGTGCGACCAAGCCGGCAGCCGGTTCCTCCGGGTCATCTGCCGGTGCCGGCCAGACAACTGCCACGACGGCCTCCACGTCCGCGTCGGCCTCAAAACCGTCGGAAGCGCCGAAGACCACCGCCAGCGGGTCGTCCTTCGACAAGGCCACGGATAGTGCGTCGAAAGCATCGTCCACTGGGTCCGCTTCGGCTTCGTCGGGGGGAAGCGGAACGCGCTCCACCGCCCAGCCGCCGCGTGCCCCGGAAGGCGGCGGCGTCGGCGTGTTCGGCGTTCTGGTCGCGGCCATCTTTGGCGGGATTGTGGTGCTTTCGGGGGCTTACGGACTGCATGTGGCCGGTGTTTTGAACATTCAGGGCAAGATCGACCCGGCAACCGACCGGATGCTCCAACAGGCCGAACGCAAGATCGGAGATCTGGAAAGCCAGATCGCGGATCTTTCCAAGGCGGCCGGGAACAACGATGCTCGCGGCCTGGTGACCGGTCTTTCCGACCGCATGACAGCGCTGGAAAAATCGGTCGGCGAAATGGCCGATGGCGCCGGCACCGATCTTTCGCCTGAACTTTCGCAACTGAAATCCGAGCTTGCTTCGCTTCGCGAGAGGGTCGCGAACCTGCCGGCGTCCACGGCCAACGGCGGGGAAGCCTCGGGAACGGCCGAAGCGGTCAAAGGAATCGATGACCGGCTTGCGGCGCTGGAGAAAAGCGTCAGCGCCTCAAATCAGCTTTCCGGCACGGTTTCCGGCGTGGAAACCAGTGTTGGCGATCTGAAGACGTCGCTTTCGGAAATCGAGACACGGCTCAAGAACGTCGAAGCGACGGCCAAGGCCGCCCAGACGGCGGTGACGACCTCGGACGTGTCGCTGAAGACCCTGGCCGACAGTCAGGCGCGTGCGTCCCAAACGCTGGCGACGCTCTCCTCCGACATCGAAACGGTTTCGAAGGCAGGCAAGGCAGGCCTTGAAGACGTGCGCAGCGAACTGGACGCGCTGTCCAAACGCCTCGCCGCGGTCGAAGCGACCATGGGCGATGCGACGGCGCGCGAGGTTGCGGCCAGGGCCCTGTCGGTGTCCGCCCTGAAATCGGCCGTCGATTCCGGCCGGCCATTCACCACCGAACTCGCGGCGGTCAAGGCGGGCCTGCCCAAGGATACGGATCTTGCGGTGCTTGAGGCCCACGCCCAGACCGGTGTGGCGCCGGCCTCCGTCCTGATCGCGGAATTCCCAGGGGTTGCGCGGAACATGTATGCCGCGTTTTCCGCTCCCGACCGGTCGGGCGATCTTCTGGACAACTTCCTGGCCAGTGCTAAATCGATCGTCGCGGTGCGGGGACCTGGAGATGAAAACGGAAGCGGGCCCGAGGCGGTTCTGCGCCGGATGGAAAACGCCGTGAAGCGCGGCGACCTTGCCGCAGGTCTGGAGGCCTACAAGGCGCTTCCCGAGGTGGCGCAGAAGGCCGGTGCCGATTGGGCTGCGCGCGCGGAAGCGCGGGTGACCGTCGACCGCATGACCGAAGCGGCCTCCAAGGAAGTCCTGTCCATGCTTGGTGGCAAGGACAGCTAACGTTTTTCAAGCGCGGGGAGATCGGCTTCCCGCGTATGGTATCGATGACCGGCCGGCAGAACGCCGGTTTGATCTTGAAGGAGCGAACGCAATGATCCGCGTCCTCATCTTTTTTGCCCTGCTGTTTGCCGTTGCGCTGGGCTTCGCCTGGATGGCGGATCTGCCCGGCGTGATATCGATCAGCTGGGACGGCTATGTCTGGGAACAGCCGCCCGTCGTGGTGGCGCTTGTGGTCGGCATCGCCCTGGCCCTGTTCCTTGCGGCCGTCTGGCTGGTGCTGGTCATTCTGAGGTCGCCGAAGATCGCGTCGCGGTTCTTCACCCGCCGACGCAAGGACAAGGGCTACCAGGCCCTGTCGCGCGGCCTGATCGCGCTGGGCACAGGGAATGCCAAACTGGCCCGCAAACACGGGCTCGATGCGGACAAGCTTCTGAAAGAGGAACCGGCCACGAAACTGCTTCTGGCCCAGACCGCACAGCTTGCCGGCAAGGACGAGGAGGCTCGTGGGCGGTTCGAGGCGATGCTCGACGATCCGGAGACCCGCGCACTCGGTCTCCATGGTCTGTTCATCGAGGCCGAACGGCACAACGAACCGGTCGCCGCCCGCCATTATGCCGAGGAAGCCAACAAGGCTGTGCCCGGTCTGGAATGGGCCGGCAAGGCCGTGCTCGGCTACCAGGCGGTTGCCAGCCACTGGGAACAGGCGCTGGCGACGCTGGAGCGCAATTACACCTCCAAACTGATCGACAAGAAGACCTACCGCCGTCACCGGGCCGTCATTCTGACCGCCCTGGCACAGAAGCTGGAGGAAGGCGAGCCGGAACGGGCCTACACCATGGCCAAGGAGGCACATGGCCTGGCCCTCGATCTGGTGCCCGCCGCCGTCATCGCTTCGCGCCTTGCGACACGGCGCGGCGATATCCGCAAGGCCTCGAAAATCATCGAGGCGACCTGGCGTTTGTCGCCCCATCCGGACCTGGCCGAGGCTTACTCTCATGTGCGCACCGGCGATTCGGCCGTCGACCGTTTGAAACGGGTGAAATCGCTGGCGGCGTTGCGCGCCAACACCAGCGTCGGCGCCCTTGCGGTGGCGCGGGCAGCCATGGATGCACGCGAATTCGACGAGGCGCGCGAACAGCTCAAGAAGGTCTTGCGGTCGGAACCGATGCGGGCTGCGTTCCTGATGATGGCGGAACTGGAAGAAGCCGAACACGGCGACAAGGGCCGGATGCGCGACTGGCTGTCGCGCGCGGTTCGCGCGCCGCAGGACAAGGCCTGGGTTGCCGACGGCGTGGTGTCGGCCGAATGGCAGCCGGTGTCCCCGGTCACGGGTCGTCTCGATGCGTTCGAGTGGAAAACGCCGAGCGGTCTGCCGGATCCGTCCGCGGGCGAAACCATCGAGGATGCGCTTTTCGAAGCCCCTGTCCTTCAGCCGACGCGCGCGGCGGTCGAGCCTCCGATTGCCCCCGAACAGGCAGAGATGGCCGGGTCTACGGAAACAGCCAACCCGGAGAGAATCGCGGATCTCGAACTTCAGGCCGAACCGGCGAAGCCTGCCGCAAAGAATGACGCTAAGGAGACCGAGGCCGTCAAGACGGAGCCGGACCCCAAAACGCCCGACACGCCCGTCCAGGCGGTCAAGGAAGGCTATGAAGGCACGACCGACGATGTCGGCCATGTGAAGCCGGTCCAGGACCTGCCGGAAACTCCAACCGATGCTCCACCTGAGGCGGTCGACGAGCCGTCTTCGCAGCAAAAGGCGTCCGAAACGGCAGTCGTGGAAAAGACACCCGAAGAAGCCGCTGAAAAGAAGACCGAAGCCGATGTGGACAAGGCCGGAGCAAACCCGGAAAAGTCCAAGGGGTCGGAGGCAAGAACCCTGGAAACGGCCGAGGAACTCGACAAGCCGATCGCCTTTCCGTTTTCGCGCATGCCGGACGATCCGGGAACGGACGACGAGGAAGAAGAGCCCAAGGAGCCGCGGCCCCGGTTTTTCAACTGAATCCGGCCTTTTGGCGGGATTGTGCAGAGGTTATGCCGGAGGCCGGGGACGTCGCCGGTCGATCGGACGGTTGATCTCTTGCAGACGGGGGCGAAAGTCTCTTGCATCTTTGCGAGCGCTCCGGTATCAAGCGGCGCATTCCAAGGGCAACCCTCTTGGTGTTTCCGCGATTGCCGGTCATCCGCATCGCGCCGCCCGGTGACAATGCCGCCGGTCCGGTCAGCCGCTGTAGCTCAGTTGGTAGAGCACGTCATTCGTAATGATGGGGTCGTAGGTTCGAGTCCTATCAGCGGCACCACTACGCTTTTTCAAGGGTGAACATACATCCTCCTATTTCTTTAAATATCAATAAGTTAAATAATTCTGGTGTCTCATAGCGACACGCCGCATATCCTTGCAGCACCTCTGAAATTGGGTAACAGTCTGGGTATCACCCCTGTTACCCAGGAGGCTGTTACCCAATGGCTCTTTCGGATTTCGCCTGCAAGAACGCTAAAGCCAAGGAAAAGGCATATCGTCTGTCCGACGGCGACGGGCTCTATCTGCTCGTCAAACCGAACGGCTCCAAGCTCTGGCAATTGCGCTATCATTTCCTGAATAAAGAGAATGTTCTCTCTTTCGGGAAATACCCTCTGGTTACGCTTTTGGAAGCGAGAGGTAAGCGTGACGAGGCCAAAAAACTTCTGATTGACGGCATTAATCCCGCCGCAAAACGGCAAGATGAAAAGCTAGCCGGCATCACAGAAGCCCGCACCACCTTTGGGCTGATTGCCGAGGAAGTGCTGGCGCGGATGGAGGAGACGGGGGCCGCAGAGGCTACTCTGGCCAAATATAAATGGTTTCTCCGGGATCTGGCTGCAACGCTAGCCAACCGACCAATCAAGGAGATTTCACCGGCTGAAATACTGGTGTTGCTGCAGCGGATCGAGAAATCCGGCAGGAACGAATCCGCCCGCAAGCTACGTGGGGCAATCGGCCGAGTATTTAGGCATGCCGTAGTTACTCTTCGCGCGGACGCGGATCCGACTGCTGCACTCAAAGGCGCCTTGCAGGCACCTAAGGTGACAGGTCGCGCTGCCATTCTGGATGAGAAAAAGTTTGGCGGTCTCCTTAATGATATCGACGCATACGACGGCTGGCCCACCATTAGGTCAGCGTTGCAGTTCTTGGTCCTAACTTGTGTTCGTCCTGGAGAGGTGCGCGGGGCAATCCGTGAGGAGTTTGACCTTAAGAAAGCCATCTGGCGTATTCCTCCTGAGCGAATGAAAATGCGGGTGCTGCACCAGGTGCCTTTGTCGAAACAGGCCTTGCGGGTGCTGGAAGACGTCTGGCCATTGTCAGAGCACGGATCGTTCGTATTTCCGTCGATCCGCACCAACAGGCGACCGCTTTCCGAAAACGCCTTAAACTCGGCTCTCCGGCGCATGGGATACACAAAGGATGAGGTGACGGCCCATGGTTTCAGAGTGACCGCCAGTACCATACTCAATGATCGGGGGTATGATCCGGATGTCATTGAAGCGGTTCTGGCACATCAAGATCGAAATACAATTCGCCGCACCTACAACCGTGCCACATACCTCAATCAGCGCGTCCAGCTGATGCAGGAGTGGGCGGACACTTTGGATAGTTTGAGGCATAGGTCCCAGCATTGAGAAATCCGTCGTGGTGACGGTGCTCTTCGCTCGGGTTTTGGTTGGATTCAAGTCCAGGCTAGGCCGTGAGCTCGCAGCCGGCCTGGAGTAGAGAGCCGTAACGAGCGAGATGTCTTGCGCCGCCAGTCGATTTCTGCGAAGCAGATCTGCGCGAGCGATCATCACTTGAAGAAATCGCCGTCCGCATGGGCATGCCCGAACACCCGATAGGCCAGTTTACATGGCCTTGGGACAAGACTAAAAGCGTTCTTCACGCGTTATCGCAAGTTATTCTGAAGGCACCCCATGACCGACACTGCGCAAACAGATGTTTCTTTTGAACCTGATCTCTTTGACCTGACCGCCGACATCGTCTCTGCCTATGTCGGCAACAACACGGTTGCGTCGACTGACTTGCCAGGGTTGATCACCACTGTTCACGCTGCTCTTGCGTCGACGGTTCAAAAAGTCCAGGAACCGGAGGTGGTGGAACTGGTTCCGGCCGTGCCGGTCAAGAAGTCCGTTACGGACGACTACATAATCTGCCTGGAAGACGGCAAGAAGTTTAAATCGCTCAAGCGACACCTGCGCACACACTATGACCTGACACCGGAAGACTACCGGGTCAAATGGAACCTGCCAGTGGACTACCCGATGGTCGCACCGAACTATGCGGCAGCGCGGTCCGAGCTGGCAAAGAAAATGGGCTTGGGTCAACAAAGGGCTCAAAAGACCAAAAAGCCGCGCAAGAAATAGCTCTTCTGTTTGGGAAATCGGCCTTTCTCTGCAACGTAACCACCGGCGAAATCGAAATTCAGTTAACTTGAAGTTCGTGCAGGCGCGCCTGTCTCTCTGTCCTATCAGGGCATTGATCAGGTCAATTGTTTGAGCAAGGCCGCAGTTGTTGGCATGCGTTTCAGACTTGTCGAGATGCGCTTTCGCCATTCTGGGCCGATATCGCAAGCAAGCTGGTAGGCCTCCGCGATGTCGTCCGGCCTTGTCTCGGTCAAGGCCTCGATGAGAAACGCTGCTTGTGCGCGGTCTTTGTGTGCTTTGATCGCATCCGGTCCGCCCTGTCTCCGGTCAGCAACAATGAGCTTATGTACCGCGTAGCGTTCTGGCCGCGGGATCTGGACAAGCACTCCGGAGCGATAGAGGTAAGGAACACTTATCGGCTCCGCAATCAGGTAATTGAGGAAATGCAAGCTTTGTGCGTTGACGCCAAGCGCTGGAAGATCGCGGATTGCCTCATCCTCTTCGAAAGATGGCGTCAGGAACTCGACCAATGTTTGTCGGTTTGTTTGCCGCCAGCGCCAGGTCTTACCGCTCTCTATCGTCGGCAAAGGGTCGAACTGAAGATCGGAAAACACCTCTGCAAGGGGCGGTTCAACAGTGTCCGCGAGGGCGAGTGACAACCGCTCAAAACTTGCAATGTCGATGTCGTCTGTCGAAGCCGACTGGTCAAACCCGATCCGAATGCCGAGTTCGCCTTCGTAACAGCGGAAAGCCTGCGTTCCGACGATCGTTCCACCAAGCCGAAAGACGCCGGCTTTAGCCATGGCTGAAACGACCTGCCCAGATCCGACATCGGCGAACAGATAGCCTTCAGCCCGTAGCACCCGCATCAATCTTGCGCGTTCCCGCTCGGCTTGTTTCGAGGCTTTGGCGATCTCCGTTTGCCGGTCCAGACGGCTGCGTAGTTCCGGTGTGTCTTCGCCGATATATCGATCGATGGTTTTCTGACCCAAGCGATAGTGATCGTACCAATAGGTCTTGGAGCCGACCACCTTTGAACGCGGCGTGCCACGCAGGTCCGAAACCTCGTCATCGATCAAGGAACGTCGCAAGTCCGTCCAGGCGGCCGTGCCGATTGCGCTGTGATAGTCGACGGTCACACTCTACCCCACATATTTTTTCTTGTGGGGTAAGCCTAGCATATTCGCTACCTCACAGAAAATATTTTGTGGGGTATAAGTCGCGATCACATCTGAGCACGACAAAACTCTGCCGCGAGCCGTGCGGCCGTCCGGACCTATATCCTCACGGGCTAACCGTCCAAACCAGTGGAGACTGTCAGGTCAATACTGTTTCAGCACAGCCAAATTCCCAACTCATTCAGCTCGAATTGTCTCGTCGATCAAGGCGCTCCTGGAGCCAGTCGAGAACCTCCTGCTCCACCCAACCGACCGGTTGGGTCCCAGCGTAATCCGCTTGGGAAACTTACCAGCAGCTTCGAGACGGGCAATGTGCTGCAGCGAATAGAGCAACAACTCCCTCACCTGCCGTTTAGACAGGATCCTCATGACAACGCCCCCGTGTCTGGGAACGCTGAGATATCTCTGTGGCACCGAAGTTTTGGCCGTCTGAATAAGCCTCTAAGGATCCAGGCAGTCCGCCGGATATTATCGCGCAGAAAAATGTGATTGGCTCGTTTCACCAGACGGCTGTCAGTTCCATACGGGATACCGCCGTCACCGGTGTTCGGCCACGCAGTCATATGTGATGCGCACCAGCTTCGTTGTGTTCTGTCCCGGTGGCGAAAATGCGTTTGCATGGTTTTAGTCCTGAATACTCGCAGGACGAACGTCCTGCGTCCTCAGAACAAGGATCGGCCAAAGTCGCGAATTCTCTTATACCCTTTACATACGCTCAGGGGCGTCTTGTGCTCATTTCAGACTGCCGCGAGCACTGGGCGCTTCCGATGAAGACGTAAACCGCTCGACGCCGGGCACAATTCGGTCCGGCTGGATCCCTTGAGCAATACGTACGAGATCGGCGAGCGCTGAACGGATGAAGGGCCACGGGAAGTCCGGGCAGTCCTCAGAACTCTCCCCCTCCCGCAAGATGGCATCGAGCTTGCTCGCTACTCCGGCCAGTGACGTAGCCGGAGTATTCATCAGCGCATCGACCAGTTCCTGTTCCAGAAGGGCCGCAGTTTCTTCTTCTTGTTTGGCGGCAGAGTATCCTAACTCGCTATCAGCGGCGTCCCAGCGTGCTTGATGCGCTGCCAGGTTGTCTTCCGCGCGCGCCTGGATCGCTGCGGTGGATGGATCGTTGCCGAAAAACTCTTCGATCTGGTCCTGAGAATGCAAAAGAACCGGACCTCCCTCTTCCGGCAGATCGACCTCCGCCCGGGGAAAGCCGACCGTCTCGAACAATCGTGCTTCGATGCCCTGTTGCCTCCGGCAAAGTTCAGAGGTGCGGAGGTTGGCCGCGTTCCATTCTTTCCACAGCCGCAGCGCTGCATCCGGTTCATCACCGTCAAGCGTTGGCCACCGAGCAAATGTATTGATCGTCCACGCTGCCGTTACCAATGCAGTACCCGCTAGCAACATGCGGCGGGTGACGGTAGACAGACTCGTGCTAATCTCAGAATCAGCCATGATCCGAGCTCCTAACAGCTTGGGATGTGGTCAGGCCGGCTAAAGTGTTGGCGCACTTTGGTCGGCCACAGTCCGCACAATGCAAGTGCATTGCACGTGCATATTGTGTGCTCGTTGGAACGAAAATTCAAGCCGTAGAGTTACGATGACAAAGAAGCCGTTCACGACTCGCCTCGACCCTGCGGTATTGGCGTTGGCACAGCAGCTTGCGGAAGCTGAGCGGCGCTCAATCACATCGGTCATCGAACTCGCCCTGATAGAGTACGCGGAACGGCGCGGTGTCGAGATTGCGACGACGAAGGACGATTGAACCATGCGCGGCGACTGCCCGTCGCCGCGCCAATAGGTTCCTAGGCAGGCTCCCAAACTCTGTTCAAGATCTGCGCCGCAATGGCCGCTTTGTCCTGCGGAAGGAAGCGGCCGTAGTGCTTGGCCACCATCTCAGGCGTGTCCTGGATCGCATAACTCGCCTGTTCATAGGAACCGGTCTGCTTGAGGATGTGGGTCGCTAGTACGTCTCGTACATTGTGCGGGCCATGCGGTAGCAAGCCCTCGATCACGCCGCGCCCGGTATAAGGATTGTAGATCCCGTACCGCTGGATCGCCAGACGCCAGGCCTCATAGAAGGTGGTCTGGTTATACGCTGCATCGGTACTGCTTCTCTTCGCCGTCTTCACGAAAAACGTTCCCGGATCATTGGCCGGTCCCAGAAGACGGGGTCGGTGCCGTTCGAGATAGGCGTCGATCATCTCGTAAAGACCGCCCAGATCCGGCAGAACCAGACGGAACGGCTTGGAACCGAAGAACGAGGAATTGGCATTCTTGAAGGCGATCGAGGGGATCAGGACTTCCCAGCCTTGATCGCGAGTGCTCCACCTCAGCTCGCCACGACGCAGGTCTTCCAGGTGACGCTCGGATTTGGGCAGGCGTCCGGACGGGCAAACAAGAAGCTCCCGCAGGTTCTTCTGACGCAGCCCGAGGTGCAGGCCAAGACGAAGCATCAGGAACGCGCGCACGGCTTCGGCCGCTGCGCGCGGGTATCGACGTTCATCAGGCATCACGCGGAGAATTTCTTCGGTGATTTTCCGATACTCGCCAACCGGGCTCGCAGCTTCAAGGACGGGCAGGATCGGTTCGAACGGATCGCGGTGAATGCGGGCGACGCGATCAATCTCCTTGATGCGATTACGTCCATGCAAATACATCCTGTCGCACATCTCATCCCAGTCGGCCCGCGCTGAAACAATTTCCTCTTCGGTGATCAGTTGCGGGATCGGTGTCAGGTGGTGGGCCAGATCAGGCGACTGCCGTAGCCAGCCCGTATCCTTGCGAACCATGGCAAGGATGATGCTGAGCATGTCGACTTCCCACTTGGTGTAGAAGCCGCGCCGCTGCTCACGC
>MDSW01105306.1_pt1 | contig 11681 bp, 11 predicted proteins | sample 811171 | NCBI WGS metagenome assembly MDSW01 (sample SAMN05326641, study PRJNA326480) | marine metagenome | isolation source: seawater | place: Atlantic Ocean: North West | collected 2012
GTTACCATAAAAAGTTTGCATATCAGTTGCAGCAAGAGCATCTCTTACTTTCTTTTGATCAAAAGAATTTGCTCTTTCAAATGCATCTTTAAAAACCAATAGAGCCGCTGAAGATTCTGCAGCTTGATATGGTGGAGCATATCCGAACATTTTAGTAAAATCTGCATCATATGTCATTCCATCTTTAAACCACTTATCTTTGTAAGTTAAAGTCTTGTGCCATTGAGAAGCACATAGAGCATATTGTGAGTTTTTACCGTGTTGTTTAGAAAGTTTTGCAGCATCACAGTGTGTCATTGCAAGCATAGGAACATCAACTTTCATTTCAGCGATTTGTCTAATTGCAGTCAATGCACCTTTAGTATGACCTGATACAACTAAAACATCAGGTTTAGTAGCTTTTACTTTTGCTAAAGTAGCTGCCATATCATTAAGTTCTTTTGGTAGCTTGTCGTCTATTATGATCTCAGATCCAGTTTCTTTTGCTGCATCTAAGATGCCTAATCTAACATCTTGAGAAAAAGCGTCTTGCTCAAAAGCTTGAGCTATTCTTACTCCTTTTCCTCCGTTTAATTCCACAGCAGTTCTTATAGCTACATCAAGATATAAGTTTGCTGGTGCAAGAACCGCAAACAAATACTTATACCCCTTTGTAAATAAAGATCTCGATGCTCCATTCGCTTCAACCATTGGAACACCATATTTCTCTGTAACAGGAGCTATAGCTTTAGTTAAACCTGAACTATAAGGTCCAAGCATAAATTCAACTTTATCCTGGCTTATTAATCTCTCTGCTAATTGTGCAGCTCTTTTTGGATTTGACTCATCATCATAATAAATAATGTCAAATTTATAAGTTTTTCCATCAACTTTAACTCCACCCATGCTGTTAATTCTCTCAACAGCCATATTGTAACCGTTTTGAGTATGAACGCCATTTGAAGAGTATTTACCAGTTAATGAAATAGCAGCACCTAAGACAATTTTATCACCAACAACTTTTGCAAAAGATGCAACTGAAGTTGATAATAGAAGTGCAATAGCAGAAACAAATGTAATTATAAAGTTTTTAAGTTTCATTTATTTCCTCTCTTTAATTAATTAAAGCTATATTAAACAAAGAAATTAATTTTTTTGCAAGTTAATGAAAAATCGCAGGGCAACTAATATTGCTGAGTAATTGCAATAATTAATGCAATAAAAATTAATACACACGCTGAAATTGTATTAATTATTTTTGGATTTGTTTTTAACCAAATAATTAATTTATTTGCAAGCACTGCATAAGCTATAAGAGATAAAAAATCTAAAATCATATAAGTGCTAATTAAAATAATAAATTGAGATATATAGTTTGTACTAAAGTCTATGAACTGTGGAAATATTAAGGGGAAAAACATCCATGCCTTCGGGCTTGTGCCTGCAACAAAAAAACCATCCTTAAAAAAAGAAAATATTGTTTTTTTTTTAATTAGCGAAGAATTAATATTATTCGGTTTATTTTTATAAATATCATAAGCTAAATAAATTAAGTAAAAAATTCCAAACCATTTAAAAATATTTAAAAAATTTGAATTATTAGAGATAAAAGTTCCTATAAAGAAAATTACCATAGTAGCTTGAATTAAATTAGCAGTGACATCTCCTATTGCGGTCCAAATACAATTTTTAATTCCATAATTTATTGAATATGAAATTATGACTACTCTTGGAGGCCCTGGAGTTATAAACAAAAAAAGTATTATTTGTAAAAATAGGAAATATTCTAAGGGAAGCATTTTGAGATAGTCCTAAAAAACCGGGAGCTAAAAATGGCTAAGTAGGACTATCAGAAAGGTATAATATCACATCATACAAGAATTGCATTAATCATTTTTTTAAGATTTATTTAATTTATATGAAAAAATCAAATAGACCTCTTACCCGCGTCAAAAATCCTGAGCCAATTCTAAAAAATTCAGATTGGATTATATGGGCAGCTTGGGCAGATCGTATAACTTTTGAGGAAATTGAAAAAAAAACAGGCAAGACAGAAGGTGATGTAATTAAAATTATGAGGAAATCTCTAAAACCTTCATCTTTTAGATCTTGGAGGAAAAGAACAAAAAATAAAAGCTTAAAACATGGAAAAAAGTTTGAATATTTTAGAAAAAAAATAAGAAGAAAAATAAAAAAAAATGATTATATATAACCTATGAAAAATATAGTTATGTATAGCGGTCCAATGTGTAACTTTTGTGAAGCAGCAAAAAGGCTTTTTAAAAGAAATAATATAAATTATAAAATTATTGATATATCTACCAAAGAAGGCTTAAGGGAAGAAATGATAAAAAAATCAAATGGGAAAAGAACAATACCTCAAATATTTTTTAATGAATATCATGTTGGTGGTTATACAGAATTAAGAGAATTAGAAAAAAAAGGTGAACTTTTAGACTTAATAAAAAGTTAAAACTAATTTATTTTTTTAGTTCAAAGATTAAACATTTACCATTATTACAGTACCTTTTGCCAGTTGGCAAAGGACCATCTTCAAAAATATGACCATGATGTCCTCCGCAGTTTTTACAATGATATTCGGTTCTTGCATATCCTAGGAGATAATCTGTTTTTGTTTCAAAAACATCAGGCAAAGACTCAAAAAATGATGGCCATCCTGATCCACTTTCATATTTAGAACTTGAGTCAAAAAGTTTTATACCACAGTTAACACAATGGTATGTTCCTTCTCTTTTTTCGTTGTTTAATTCACTTGACTCTGGAACTTCAGTTGCTTCCTCAAACAAAATTAGTTTCTGTTCAGCTGATAGATTTTGATTTTTTTTTTTCATAAAATCTTTTTTTTATTTGAAAGAGTTATACCGACTATAATGAAAATTGCTCCTAGAATATGATAGTACATAAATTTTTCTTTAAATATTATCATAGCCATAATTGCTCCAAAAATTGGCATAAGGTGTAAAAATATTCCAGCTCTATTTGCACCTATAATTGAAATTCCTTTTATCCAAAAAAAGAAAGATGCTAAACCAGGGAATAAAACAACATAAGTTAAAGTTAATATAAATGGTTTTCCAATAACTATTAAATTACCTAAATACATTTCTATTAAATAAACTGGTATTAAAAAAATTAAGCCAGTAATTATTACAACCTGCAAAAGAGCAATTTGAGAAATTTCATATTTTTTTCTCTTTAATAAAGCGGAGTAAACAGCCCAAGCAAACATAGCTACCACCATAGATAAGTCACCTTTATTGAAGTCTAAATTTCTTATTAAATTGATATCTAATTTAGTGATTATAAAAATTACACCTGTTAATGAGAAAAGAACTCCCATAATTTGAAAAATATTTGTTTTCTCAATATTTAAGATAGAAGAAATAAATATAATCCAAACAGGGATGGTTGATATCATCAATATTCCACTGATAACTTGGGTATAATATAGAGAGTAGTATACAATTGAATTAAATATTGTGATGCTTGTAATGCCTAGAATTGTAAAAAAACCAATATTTCTTAAAATATATTCTTTTTTTATAAAAATTTCTTTAAATGTGAAAGGTAATAAAATCATTCCAGCAAAAAACCATCTATAAAAATTAAGAGAGAATGGTGGTATTTGATATGTGCTTGCAGCTTTTCCTACTATAAAATTTCCAGACCAAAAAATAGTTGTTAAAATTAAAATAAAATAAGCAAAATTATTATTTTTCACAAAATTATGAAAATCTAATTGAGCTATAAGGTTGTATATCTAAATTTGTATTTTCTTCAGCAATCATCCTGGATATTATCTTCCCAGATATAGCTCCTAAAGTCCATCCTAAATGATGATGTCCAAAGGAATAATAAACATTCTTGTAATTTTTTGATGGACCTAAAACTGGTAAAAAGTCTGGAAGAGATGGCCTAAAGCCTAACCATTCATCTTCATGCTCTGGCAAGCCATCTAATAATTCTTTTGCATTATCAATTAAATTTTTAATTCTTGATTTTGATATAGTATTTTTTAATCCACCAAACTCTACTGTACCAACCACCCTTAATCCTTGTTCCATGGGTGTCATTCCAAATCCTCTGTTGGAGTATATTACTGGTCTTGAAATCAAATGATCACAAGCTTTAAAGTGCACATGGTAACCTCTCTCTGTGTCGAGAGGAATATTTTCATGAAGTTTATCTGTTAATTTTTTTGAAAACGCCCCACAAGCAATAACTAGTTTATCAAATACAAATCTTTGATTTTCAGATCTAATTACAGGTTTTTGATCATCAAAATTAAGATCCTGAATATTTAATTTTAAAAATTTTCCACCTTTTTCAACAAATTTTTCAAATAGTTTTATTAATATTTTTTTTGGATTTCTTGCATGTCTAGCATAATCATAAAATACGCCTCCATGATAAACTGGTTTTATATTTGGCTCTAAGTCATGGATTTCTTTTTTAGATAAGATTTGTTGTTTGACACCAAGTTCATCTCGAATTTTTATTTCTAGTTCTCTACTCTTTAAATTTTGATCACTCCAAAAATACATTATTCCTTTGTTTTCAATTAATTTATCAAGATTTATATCCTCAAAAAGCTCATCATAAGCAGATAAGGATAGATCTAAAATTTGGTGCATATTTCTTGAGGTATGCATCATTTTTTTATTAGTACAATTAAGAATAAATTTATAAAACCAAGGGATCATTTTTGGGACATAATTCCATCTAAGTGCTAATGGACCCTTAGAACTAAAAAGCATTGAAGGAACATCTGTCAAAATATCTGGTCTATTTAATGATACAGATGCATAAGGTGAAAAATGACCAGCGTTTCCATAAGATGCAGAATTTCCAGGTTCGTCTCTATCAAATAAAGTTACATTAAAACCTTTTTTTTGAAGAAATAAAGCATTACACACTCCCTGGATACCAGCACCAATAATTCCAATTTTTACTTTATTCATCTTAAAAAGATATTACATAATAATTTAAGATAATAGAGTGACAAATTATACAAGAAATAAATTGATGATAATTAAGAAATCATTTGCTTACTGTATATTTTTGTACTCATAACAATGCCTAAACCAATCATAGTTGCAAGCATAGATGATCCTCCGTAAGACATTATTGGAAGAGGAGAGCCCACTATAGGAACCAAACCTAAAACCATAGCCATATTCACTGATATATAAATAAATATTGCAGAGCCAAAACCATAACAAAAAAATTTTCCAAAAAAACTTCTAGATAATGATCCAATTCTTATAATTCTAAAAATTATTATTGCATAAATTAAAAGTAAAAGTAGGGAGCCTATAAATCCAAATTCTTCAGAATAAAGTGTAAAAATAAAATCTGTATGTTTTTCAGGTAAGAATTCTAAGTATCCTTGAGTTCCTTTTAAGAAACCTTTTCCAGATAATCCTCCTGATCCTACAGCAATTTTTGACTGAATTATTTGATATCCTGCTCCAAGAGGGTCTTTATCTGGATCAAAAAAAGTTAATATTCTTAATTTTTGATAAGGTTTTAAAAAAGATATAACGAATGGTGCTGAAATAATAAAAATTAAAAATGAGTAAAAAAAATATTTAATATTTACTCCTGCTAACCACAGCACAATTATTCCACTAAGCGCTATTAGTATTGATGTACCAAGGTCAGGTTGTGATAAAACTAATGCAATCGGAATAAATAAAATTAATATAGGAATTATTATATTTTTAATTTTATTAACATTAGATAATTGCATTCTATGATAGTATTTTGCGAAGCAAATAATAATTGCAATTTTCATCAATTCTGAAGGTTGTAAATTAATGAAATATAAATTAATCCATCTTTGAGAGCCTTGGGCTGTGACTCCATATAAAGAAGCCCAAACTAAAAGACCTAAAACAAATATATAAAAAAGATAACCTAAAGAATGCCAAGTTTTAATATTAATAAATGAAATTATTATCATCATTAAAAAAAATATTGCAAATCTTAATAGATGACTTGTTGCATGAGATGAAAAATCTCCACCATCAGAAGAATACATTGCAAATATACTAATTGTTCCTACAATTAAAATTGAAAAAAACAGTATATAGTCAAATGATTTTACTTTTTGAAAAAATGTTGATTGGTTTGAGAATGAGGTTTGAAAGTACATTTATATATTTACCATATTTTGCGATCTTCTATTTTCTCTTAGATCATGCCTATCTATTACAAACTTAATTAATTTTTTTGCGATTGGTGCAGCAACTTTTCCTCCTGAACCACCATGTTCAATAAGTATACTTATTGCATATCTAGGATTTTTGTATGGAGCAAAAGCTATATAAAGTGCATGATCTCTTGATTTGTAAGGAATTTGTTCAATATCTAAATCAAGTTCCCTTTCTTCCTCTGTTATTCTTTTTACTTGTGAAGTACCTGTTTTCCCTGCAAACTGATATTTCGGATCATCAATTCTTGATCTAAAAGAAGTTCCATAAACTTCATTAGTAGATCTGAACATCGCATCGAGCACAAATTTTATATTTTCTTTATTTTTATATAATGCTTTGTAGTTTTTATTTTTATATATTTTATCATTAATATTAAGCCTAGATTTTTCATCGCCAGTAATATTTTCTTCTGGCTGGTGTTGCATTTTATTTTTTATATATTCTAGTGTATCTTCATTTTTATCTACTACTATCTTAGGGTAAATTTTATATCCCCCATTTGCAAACTGAGCAGTCATTAGACATAGTTGTAAAGGTGTAGTTTGAATATAACCCTGTCCTATTCCAGTGATGAAAGTTTCACCAAGATACCAGTTTTGACCTATTGCTGCCTTTTTCCATTCTGTCGAAGGAACTATACCTTTTTTTTCATCTAAAAAATTTTCTCCAAGAACTTTATCGCCTAAACCAAATTTTTTTGCTGTTTCGTTTAATCTATCTACACCCAATAATCTGGCAGCTTCATAAAAATATGTATCACAAGATTGTTTTATTGCATTGGATAAATTCATATATCCATGTCCCTTCTTTTTCCAGCAATGATAAGTGTGACCATACATTTCAATTTTACCCTCACATTTAACCTTAAGATTGGGCGATAAAATATTATTTTCCAAAGCAGAAAAAGCAACTAATGGTTTAATCGTTGACCCAGGCGAATAAAGTCCTGAAACAGACTTATTTAATAAAGGTTTTTGAGGATTATTTCTAATTTCTCTCCATTTATCTTTATCAATTCCATATAAAAATAGATTGGGGTCAAATGATGGAGAGGAATTCATGGCAATTATTTCACCATTATAAATATCCATAACAGATATTGAGCCTGATTTATTTTTTAAAAGTTCACTAGTAAATTTTTGAACTTCAGTATCTATGGTGAGCTTTATAGTGCTTCCTTTTTTACCCTCTTCAAAATCTATTTGATTTATTCTTTTTCCATACGCATTTACTTCATACCTTTGAATGCTATTTGTACCAATCAATAAATTTTCAAAAGATTTTTCTAAACCTGTTTTTCCTACTCTAAGTCCTGGAACATTTCTTTTTTTAATAGTTTCATTACTTACAATATCATTAACACTGGCTTCAGAGACATATCCTAGGATATGAGTATAATTATCTTTATAAGGGTAATTTCTACCAACAGTTAAAACTGGTTTAGCTCCTGATAATTCATGTAAATAAAAATTTATTTTTGAAAATTCATCCCAAGTTAAATTTTCAGATATAACTAAAGTTTCCCAAGGTTTTTGTCTATTTTTTCTTTTAATCAGTTCATTTAACTTTTTATTATCTAATTGCAAAATATCTTTTAGTCTAACCATTAGAGTTTTAAAATTTTCCACTTGTTCTGGAATCACATGTAATTGATAAACTTTTAAATTTCCTGCAATTGTGTCTCCATAAAAATCTACAAATTCGCCTCTTATTGGGGCAAGTCTCCACTCTCTTAATCGATTTTTATCAGAAAGAGTTAAATATTTTGTGTTTTCATTTATTTGTAATGAAAACAATCTTCCAACTATACCAAAAAAAACTACAGCTTTGGCAGCTGAAAAAATAAACATTCTTCTATTTATAGTTTTTATTTTTTTAAAACTTGAGTCTTCACCACCACTAATCATTTTTCTTCCTAAAAGCTATTCTTTGATAAAGATCGAATAAAAAAGCAAATATAAAATAAAGTAGAAATGTAAAAAATATATTTCCTGAAAGTTCATAATAATTTAATTCTATAGAAAAAAATAAAACTAATAAGAAATAATTTATAGAGGAAGCAAATAAAATTGTTATTAAAAAATAAAACCAATCTTTATATATGTCTGGACGCAATGTTATATTTCTTAAATATGCTGCAAAACCACAAATTATTAAATAAGTTAAGCTGCTTATACCTATTGGAAATCCCAAAACTGCATCATTAAATAATCCTGCTACAAATATATAACCATAACCCAAAATCTCTATTCTCTTAAGACTCCAATAAAAAATAATTATATATGGAAAATTAAACGAAAAATAATTGTAATTTAAGTAATTAAAATCAAACTCATTAAATACAGACAAAAAAAGTAGCAAAAGAGGAATATAAAGTAAGAGTTTATCCAGAGCTGATGTCTTAAATTTATTTACCATTATTTTTTCTCCTGTCTGAAAGTTACTAACTTAATAAATGTCAATTGTGATAGATTAGAGAAATAATCTATATTTCCTTTATCGTAAATTCCAATTGGAATACCTGACTTAAATAATCCCCCAGATCCAGATGTGTAGACAATACTTTTATCTTGAATAAAAATATCAGTTTCTAAATATTCAATTTTTCCATTTTCTTTTCCTGTTCCTGATAAAATGGATTGTATATTTCCAGGTTCTATAGCAACTGGTATTTTGCTATTTAAATCAGAAATAAGTAATGCTCTTGATGTAGAATAATTAACTTCTACAATCTTTCCAACTAAATAGCTTCCATCTAAAACTGCCATTCCAAGAACTATATTATCTTTTGATCCTTTATTAATAATTATAGATCTCAAAAATGGACTTTTTTTATCTATTAAAACCTTGGCGATGAGTTCATTAGAGTTATAAATATATTCATCAATTATTTTTTTAAGTCTTTTATTTTCCTCAATTAAAAATTGGTTTTCATATTTTTCAGATTCTAATTTAGACAATTTTTGTTTTGTAATTTCAAAATCCTCATAAACAGAATAATGATTATCAATTAAATTTATAGTATCCTTAATTTTTTTTTCAGGTATGGACACTACAAAAGATGACCTGTATACAATCTCATTTAAAGAAATTTTTAAATAATTTATTGGTGCTAAATTAATTTTGTTTAAAAGTATTAAAATTATAGAAAAAGAAATTAGTCCAATTAAAGAAAATGTTTGCTTATTTCCCTTTTTTAAAAAAGCAGAACGAATAGCAATTACAAAATCATCCCTACTCGCTGCCATAATTTTTAATATTCAGATAGTATACTAGAAAATATCTCCTCTTGATCTAAAGCTTTACCAGTACCAATTGCTACACATGCTAAAGGATCGTCAGCTACATGAACTGGTAAACCAGTTTCTTTTGAAAACCTTTTATCTATATTTTTTAATAACGCTCCACCACCAGTCAATGTTAACCCCATATCTACCAAGTCTGCTGATAATTCTGGAGGAGTATTTTCTAGAGCATCTTTAATTCCATTTATCATCTCTCTTATAATTGGATTTAAAGCTTCAGAAGTATCTTCCTCAGTGATATTAACTTCTTTTGGTGTTCCAGATCTTATATCTCTTCCTTTAACTGGATATTTATTATTATTTGTAGGAATTGCTGTTCCTATCTCTTTCTTAATTTTTTCTGCAGTACTGTCGCCAATTAATAAATTATACTCTTTTCGCATAAAATTTTGTAAAGCGTGGTCCATTGCATCTCCAGCAACCCTCAAAGAGTTTGAATAAACAACTCCTCCTAATGACATAACGGCTATTTCAGTTGTTCCACCTCCAATATCTACTACCATTGAGCCAGTAGCTTCTGAAATTGGCAAACCTGCACCAATTGCTGCAGCAATTGGTTCTTCAATTAATTGAACTCTTCTTGCACCAGCAGCGAGTGCACTGTCTTGAATAGCTTTTCTTTCTACAGGAGTAGATCCTGTTGGAACACAAATCAAAATTCTTGGATTTGCAAAAGTACTTCTTTTATGAACCTTCTTTATGAAATGCTTTATCATTTCTTCTGTTACAATAAAATCAGCTATCACTCCGTCTCTTAAAGGTCTAATAGCTTGAATATTGCCCGGGGTTCTTCCTAACATTGTTTTTGCTTCGTCGCCTACTGCTAAAACTGATTTTTTTCCTTTATTATCAACCACAGCAACAACAGATGGCTCATTTAAAACAACTCCTTGCCCCTTTAATACTACAAGCGTATTTGCAGTACCTAAATCTATAGCCATATCTTGTGACCATATTTTTGAAACTTTGCTAAATAATCCCATTTTATATTCCTCTCATTTTTTGTTCATATTTTTGCTCTGTTGAATGACCTGGAGCAGTTTTATCTCTTTTAATAATCATTTTATTTAAAGCATTTATATAGGCATTAGCAGATGCAACCAAAGTATCTGTATCAGCTGCTTGTCCTACAGTAGTTTTTCCATTTTCTTCTATTCTTACACTAACAGTTGCTTGAGCATCAGTTCCTTCGGTAACAGCATGAACTTGGTAAAGTTGCAAACTAACATCGTGAGGATAAAGTTTTTTAATACATTTAAATATTGCATCGACTGGACCATCACCTATTTCTGAAGCTTTTTTTATATCTCCAAAAACATCTAAGGTCATATCTGCTCTTTGAGGTTCACCTGTCCCAGCAAAGACTTTTAATGATTTTAAATTTATAGCATTTACTTTGTTATCAACAATTAAACTATCATCAACCAAAGCAATTATATCCTCATCATAAACATGTTTTTTCTTATCTGCTAAAACTTTAAATTTACCAAAAGCATTTTCAATTACATCATCTGTAACATCTTTATAGCCTAGACTATTTAATTTATCTTTAAATGCATGTCTGCCAGAATGTTTTCCCATTACTAAAGATGTTTGTTTAACTCCAACACTTTCAGGTGTCATTATTTCGTAAGTATTTCTATTTTTAAGCATTCCATCTTGATGTATTCCTGCTTCATGTGCAAAAGCATTTTTTCCAACTATTGCTTTGTTAAATTGAACAGGAAAACCAGTTGCATTAGAAACAATTTTTGATGCTTTACTTAAAAGAGTTGTGTTAATACCGGTCTCATAAGGCATTAAATCAGGCCTTGTCTTCATTGCCATTACCACTTCTTCCAAAGCAGCATTACCAGCTCTTTCTCCAATTCCGTTTATTGTACACTCGATTTGTCGAGCACCTGCCTGAACACCTGCTAAAGAATTTGCTACTGCTAAACCAAGATCATTATGGCAGTGAGTAGATAAAATCGCTTTATCGATATTAGGTACTTTATTTAACAAAGTTTGAATAATTTTAGTAAACTCGGATGGCACTGTATAACCAACTGTATCAGGAATATTTATTGTTTTAGCTCCACATTTAATTGCTAGTTCTACTGTCTTACACATATAATCTATATCTGTTCTGGTACCATCCTCACAAGACCACTCAACA
>MDSW01199492.1_pt1 | contig 11681 bp, 14 predicted proteins | sample 811171 | NCBI WGS metagenome assembly MDSW01 (sample SAMN05326641, study PRJNA326480) | marine metagenome | isolation source: seawater | place: Atlantic Ocean: North West | collected 2012
TGCTAAAGATGGATATTTATCAATATCTGGATGGAAAGAAAATTCTAATCAATTAACTTTAGATTATTTAAAAGAAGTTAATGATTATGGTGTTAGTAGATTAATTTATACAGATATAAACAGAGATGGCATGAAACAAAGCCCAAATTTTGAAGAAACATCAAAAGTAGCAGAGAAATCAAATTGCCCTGTGATTATTTCTGGTGGAGTTTCATCAATAAATGATATTAAAAAAGCTAAGAATTTAAAAAATGTAGAAGGTATAATAGTTGGTAAAGCAATCTATGACGGCGATATTCAATTAGAGGAACTAGTAAAAGAAGATGCTTAAAAATCGAATAATCCCTTGCCTAGATGTAAAGAACGGTCGTGTAGTTAAAGGAATAAACTTTGTTGATCTTAAAGATGCAGGAGATCCTGTTGTACAGGCCAAAATTTATAGCGATGGTGGAGCTGACGAGATTTGTTTTTTAGATATTACCGCTTCCAATGAAAATAGAGATACTATTTATGATGTTGTAGAAAAAACATCAAAAAAATGCTTTGTTCCATTAACAGTTGGTGGAGGAGTAAGAAGCATTGAAGACATTAATAAATTATTAAGCTGTGGTGCTGACAAAGTTTCAATTAATACTGCAGCTGTCGAAAATCAAAAAGTTGTTGAAGATAGCTCTAAAAAATTCGGTTCACAGTGCATTGTTGTTGCTATTGATGCAAAAAGAAGTGGAAATAAATGGGAGATATTTACTCACGGCGGTAGAAATAAAACAGGAATTGATGCGTTACAATTTTCGAAAAAAATGGAAGGGTGTGGAGCAGGAGAATTGTTAGTAACTTCTATGGATAGAGATGGTACTCAAGTTGGATACGATCTTGAGTTAATGTCAAAAATATCATCCATGGTAAATATTCCTGTTATAGCTTCAGGTGGAGTAGGTAACTTAGATCACTTAGTTGATGGTATCAAACTTGGAAGTGTTAGCGCTGTTTTAGCTGCATCAATATTTCACTATGGAAAACACTCTATAAAAGAGGCTAAAGAGTATTTGGACTCAAAAGGAATACCTGTTAGGATTTAATATGCTTGAGACATTAGAAAGCCTTTTTAAACTTGCTAGAGAGAGAAAAAATAATCCAGTTGTTGGATCTTATACCAACCAATTGTTGGACGACAAATCTTTAAGTAAAGAGAAGGTCCTTGAAGAAATAAACGAACTAATAGAAGCTGTTGAAAAAAAAACAAACAAAATTCATGAGGCTGCTGACGTTTTTTATCATTTGATTATGTATTTAGAGGCGAACGATGTTAAAATTGAAGAAGTTATGCAGGAATTGAAAAATAGAAGAAAATGAATTACGACGAAAACAACATATTTGCTAAAATACTTAGAGGTGAAATACCTTGCAAAAAAATTTATGAGGACGACTTTGTCTTGTCTTTTCATGACATTAATCCACAAAAAAGAATTCATGCATTAGTAATTCCAAAAGGAAAGTATGTAGATTTAGATGACTTTAGCCAAAATGCTTCCCAAGATGAAATTGTAGGTTTATTTAAGGGAATTAATACTGTTGCAAAGAAACTTGGAATTTCTACTGATGCTGGAAATGGTTATAGAGCTCTTACAAATATAAGCCAAGATGGCGGACAAGAAGTTCCTCATTTGCATTTTCATTTATTTGGTGGAGAAAAAGTTGGAAAAATGGTTCAATAATTTTGAAGATTAATAGATATTATTTAGAAATAAATTCGTTAAGTAATTTAAATGAAGTCAAATCTCCTGACTTAAATTTAACAATTGAAAAAGTTAGTCCTCCAAATATAGAAATAAGTAAGTTCTTTTATAAAAATATTGGTAAAAATCATCGATGGATAGATAGATTAGTCTGGGATAATTTAAAGTGGACATCTTATTTAGAAAATAAAAATGTTCATACATATATATTGAAATTAAAAGATGATTTAGTTGGATATTTCGAAACAGTGAATGATTATAGCTCTAAAAGTTCTGAAATAGCTTACTTTGGTATACTAGATAATTATATTGGTAAAAAAATAGGTGGTTTTTTTTTATCGGAAGCAATTAAAATATGTTTTGATCAACATACCAAAAGAGTATGGGTTCATACTTGTACATTAGATCATAATAATGCTCTTACAAATTATAAAAAAAGAGGCATGAAGATTTTTAAAGAAGAATCTATTAATATAAACATCGACTAATTATTTACCGGAAGTTTAAATATTTTTTGATCAATATTCTGATTTATTAAAGTATCAAAAATAAATGTGACAGCTAAGTTTTGGTATATATCCTCAATTTGCCATCCTACTAGCTCATAATTTTTTTTATTAAAAAAAATACTTATATTATTATTGTTTTCAATTATTTTAATAAAAACATATTTGTCCTCAATTTCATTAAGGTCAGTTAATTTAATTTTATTAATTAAAAAATTTTTATCAAGAATAAATGCCAAAGGAGTACTTTTTATTGGATATCTATAATATTGTTTATTATTTTTAATTACTAAGTTTTTACCATTTGATACTAAAATTTTATTATTTCTTTTTTCATATTCGCAAAAAATTTTTTTTGGATACTGAATTGTGCATTTACCCTTTTCATCTTTTCCACCAATTGTTTGTATAAAATTAAAACTAATATTTTCAATTAGGCTTAATTTTTTTATAAGATCATTTTTATTAGCAGCGTTTACAATATTTTGAAAAAAAAAAAAAATTAGGAATAAAAAAAGTATTTTTCTCATTTAAGAATTTCTCTTTTTCCAACATGATTTGCTTTGCTAACAATTCCATTTTCTTCCATCATATCAATTATTCTAGCAGCTCTGTTGTAGCCAATTTGAAGTTTTCTTTGCAAAAGAGATGTTGAGGCTTTTCCCTCATTTTTAACTATTTTTAAAGCACTTTGATACAATTCATCTTTATCGTTAATGTCAGAAACTGTCTCATCTTCAAATTCGTTTGAAAATTGTAAGATTTCATCGATATAATCTGGTTCAGCTTGAGATCTTAAATAGTTGTTAACTTTTTCAATTTCATCTTCTGTTACAAAAGGAGAGTGTATTCTGGTTATTCTATTTGCAGAAGACATAAATAGCATATCTCCTTTACCTAATAGTTGTTCAGCTCCTTGTTCACCTAAAATTGTTCTACTATCAATTTTTGATGATACTTGGAAAGATATTCGTGTTGGAAAATTAGCTTTAATAGTTCCTGTTATTACATCAACACTCGGTCTTTGGGTTGCCATTATTATATGTATACCAGCAGCTCTTGCCATTTGAGATAACTTTTGAATATAATTTTCAATTTCTTTACCAGAGACTAGCATTAAATCAGACATTTCATCAACTATGACAACTATGTACGGCATATAAGTGCTGTGTTTTGCATTATAGCCATCAATATTTCTTACACCAACTTTTGTCATCAACTTATATCTATTTTCCATTTCTTTAACTACCCAACCCAAAACTGATGCAGCTTTTTTTGCTTCGGTTATCACAGGACATAAGAGATTTGGAATACCCTCGTATGTTGATAACTCTAACATTTTCGGATCTATAAGAATAAATTTACACCTGTCAGGGTTATGTCTGTATAATAATGATAGTATTATAGTATTTATACAAACAGATTTTCCGGATCCTGTAGTACCAGCGATCAAAAGGTGTGGCATAGCACTTAGATCTCCGATGATTGGAGATCCAGAAATACTTTTCCCCAAGGCAATAGGAAGTTTTAAATCTCTTTTTCTAAATTGATCATCTTTTATTACTTCACTAAGATAAACGTTTTCTCTAGTTAAATTTGGAAGCTCAATACCAATTGTATTGCTACCAGGTATTATTGAAATTCTAGCAGACTCAGAACTAGTATTTCTAGCTATATCTTCTGACAAGTTTATTATTTTAGAAACTTTGACTCCAGCAGCGGGCTCAAATTCGTTAAGAGTTACTACTGGTCCGTGGTTTATTTTTTTAATTTTACCTTCTACACCAAAATCTAATAAAACTTTCTCAAGAAATTCCTCATTAATCTGTTCATTTTTTTTTGCAATTTTTTCATTTTTTAATGGAGTTTTGAGCAGCTTTAAATCTGGTAGTACAAACTTTTTTAAATTGGTTTTTATTTTTTCATCAAAAGGTAAGCTCTCTTGAACTCTTTTATTCTCTACAGGCTCAGGAGTTTTACTTGCATTAATTAAATCATTATTCCCTTTTACAATGTTTTGATCTTCAAACTTAACTAAAGATTTTATTTTTTTTACATAAGTTAGAGTTTTAGAAAATTTAAAATTAATACTGATTAAAAAAAAGCACAATGTAAAAAATATTAAAAAATAGTAGGAAGCTACGAGATTTATTGCGAGAACTTTTGATAAAGATGTATTTATAAAAAAAAGTCCTATAAAACCACCATTTCCATTTACTGTTAAAAAAAAGGATTCATTTTTAAAAAATGAAAAAAATATAGCTCCGCTTATAATATAAATTAAACAAAAGAAAAGATTATCAAATATATAAATTAATTTTTTATTTATAAAAATATAAAATCCAGAAAAAAATAACGTTATAGGAATTAATAATGCTATTAGACCCACCGACTGGTATAAAAAATCAGATATTATACTTCCTCTGAACCCTAGAACATTTTGAACCTCAATATTTTGATCAATTATAAAGTTAGGATCATCAGGGGAATAACTTACCAGAGCAGTCATTAGAGCAAACGAGAAAACAATTATAGCAAAAGCTAGTAACTCAGTTAATCTTTTGATTAAAAATTCTTTTGTTTTTATTAAGAAAATCGTAAATTTCATAAAAATGAATCAATCAAGTTGATTTGTACCATTTAATCATTATTGGTAAAATTAAAAAATTTTATGAAAGTTTGTTTAATTGGAAATAATCTTACTAGCTTAATATTAGCTTATATTTTATCTCAAAAAAATTTTAGTGTTACAATTTACTATTCAAAATCAATAAAATCCAATTTTGAAACTAGATCACTTGGGATAGCAGATCATAATCTTAAATACTTAGAAAGTTATTTTAAAAATATATCTGAAATTACAAATAATATTAATGAAATTAAAGTTTTGATTAAAAATAAAAATGAAAATAAAGAAATAATTTTTAACAAGAAAAATACCACATTATTTAACATGGTTAATTACAATCAAATTTTTACATACTTAAAGTCCAAAATAAGGATGAGAAAAAATATTTCTCAAAAATGTTTAAAAAGAAAAATTGATTTAAATTTTTTTAATAAAACAAAATTCAATCTAATTATAAATTGTGAAAGAACAAACAATTTAACAAATAAATATTTAAAAAACGGTTTAACCAAAAATTATAATAATAAAGCTTTTACAACATTCATAAGGCATGAAAAAATAAAAAATAACAGAGCTACACAGGTTTTTACAGATAACGGACCAATTGCATTTCTTCCATTATCAGAAAAAATAACATCTGTGGTATTCTCATACGATATGAATAAAAATAAATCAGTCTCGGAAAAAGAAATACTAAAAAAAATTGAGCAAAATAATCCTTATTATAAAATTTTATCCAGCAAAAAGATTCAAAACTTTAATCTTAATTTGAAATTACCTAGAAAATATTATTTTAAAAATATACTTTTTTTTGGTGACTCAATTCATTCCATTCATCCGTTAGCTGGTCAAGGTTTTAATATGACTCTTAGAGATATTGCAAGACTTGATAAATTATTAGACAATAGAATTAGTCTTGGACTTCCAATTGATAAAAATATTTATAAAGAATTTGAAAATAAAACTAAAAGTTATAACTTAACCTTTTCTTTAGGTATTGATTTGATTTATGAGTTTTTTAAAATAGATAGAAAATTAATCCCAAACTTAATTTCCAAAAAAATGTTTAATTTCATTAACAAAAGCCAAAAAATTAAAGATCTGGGAATTAATTTTGCAAATCAAGGAAGACTGTAATTATTGTATTGTTTTTATATTTGAGAAATCTGTCGTGTAAGTATTCAATATTTCCTCAAATTTTATATGTCTTTCTTCTAAATTTTTAGTTTCTAAAAGTATTTGTTTTTCTTGTATTGAAAATGGTGATGCCATTGAAAGTGCTGATAACGTTTGATAAACATTTTGCTTTTCCAGATCCTTCCAATTTATTTGGTACCCTCTTTTTTTGAATAAAACCTTAAGCTCTTCTAATATTTTTTGTATTTTCGAAAATTCAAAATCCTCATCTTCGGAATTTTGATCTTCGTTAAATAAATTATAATCAACACTTACCTCTCGATATAATTTTTTGTTATCTATTTCTTTAATTATTTTGTATCTATTAAGACCTTTTAGTATAATTATATATCGCCCGTCATCTGTCTCATTAAAACTTACTATCCTACAAACACACCCCACATCAAATAGATCTGGTTTTTTTAAATCACCACTTTTCTTTGGTTGTATGACTCCAATCAATCTATTACTAGCCATGGCATCTTCAGTCATTTTTAAGTATCTAGGCTCAAATATATTTAAAGGCACCGTAGTATTCGGAAATACTATAAAATTAGAAAGTGGAAAAACTGGAATTATATTTGGTAACTTATTATCTTTTTTCATTAGACTGATTATATAAACAAAAACATAAAATCACACTATAAATGTTCATATAAAGTGAATTTTTTTTTAAAATTCAGAAATTTAAATTCTAAATGTAAATTTATATTCATACTTATAAAAGAACTAAATATTTTTAAACATCGTCGATAATTAACCAAGCAAATTTGTCCCTTGCTTAATCTTAAAAATACTACTATTTTTAGTATTAATTTAATAAGCGGGCATAGCTCAGTGGTAGAGCGTCTCGTTGCCAACGAGAAGGTCGTGGGTTCAAGTCCCATTGCCCGCTCCATTAAGGACAATATTATGACTGAAGATTTATCAAATAAAAAATGCATACCTTGCGAAGGAAATATTCCAGCATTTGACTATAGTGAAATACACAAATACCTGAAAAAAGTTGATGGATGGGAAGTAAAACAAAATGAAAACGAGCACTATTTTTTAATAAAAGAATTTAAATTTGATAATTTTGAGCAGAGCCAGAAATTTATTAATAATGTTGGAAATATTGCCGAAACCGAAAACCATCATCCAGATATAAACTTTGGATGGGGATATGCAAAAATTAAGATATATACCCATGCAATAAACGGACTTGCAGAAAGTGATTTTATATTAGCATCAAAAATTGATAAAATTATTAATGATTAAAATGGCGCGTTTTAGAAAAGACTAAAATAATTCCCATTTCATTTGCAAATCTTATTATCTCTTTGTCTCGAATAGAGCCATAAGGTTGGATAATCGCTGTCACCCCTGCTTGCACAAGCTTTTCAATTCCATCTACAAAGGGAAAAAATGCATCAGATGCTGCAACTAAAACTTTTTCACTGTTGTAATTTTTAAACTTATTCATTTTATCAATTGCAATTATACAACTATCCAGTCTACTTGGTTGACCAGAACCAATTCCAACAGTTTTATTATCCTGCGCAATAACTATTGCATTAGATTTTACGGAGCGACAAACATTGAAAGAAAATAATAATTGATTTAATATTTTTCTTGAGGGTTTTATTTTTGAGACAACTTTAAAATTTTTCTTTCCAAATATAAAATTATCATTCGATTGAGTAAGGTAAGCATCAATTCCTGAAATTATCTTGTGATTTTCACCTAAATTAACTTTAGAACTATCAATTAATCTAAGATTCTTTTTTTTTTTAAAGTATCTTAGTACATTATTATCAAAACCATTAGCTATAATTACTTCATAGTAATTTTTTGATATCTCTTTTGCAATTTTTAAGCTAAGTCTATAATTACAAGAAACAATTCCTCCAAAAGCACTAACTGGATCACAATTTACTGCAGATTTATAACTTTGTAAGTTGTCTTTCTCTATTGCTACTCCACATGGATTTGCATGCTTAATTATTACTACACCTTTATTTTTTGGCATAGTTTTAGATAGATTTATTGATGTAAATATATCGTTATAATTATTATAACTTAAATCTTTTCCTTGTAATTTTTTAAGTTTAAAATTTTCATTGTTACTGTATATAGCCCCAAACTGATGTGGATTCTCACCATATCTAAGTTTTTGTACCAAATTTGCATTTAATATTAATTTTTTTGGAGCATCATTTATATTTTTATTTAGAGAATTAAAATAATTATAAATCATTGCATCATAACTTGCAGTTTCACTAAACGCTTCCCTAGACATCTTAGTCCTGAATTTTAATGAAGAGGAACCATTGTTTAATTCAAGTTCGTTGATTAATTCTTTGTATTGATCAATCCTTGTTATAACAATTACATCATTATAATTCTTTGCTGCTGATCTAACAAGAGTTGGACCACCTATATCAATATTTTCAATTTTTTTTTCATGAGAAGAATTATTATCAATAGTTTTTTTAAATGGGTAAAAATTTGTTATTACTAAATCAATACTCTCAAATTTTAAATTTTTTAGAGTTTTTTTATGTTTTTTATTGTTCCTTTTATATAAAATTCCTGAGTGGATTTTAGGGTGCAAGGTTTTAACACGGCCATCCAAAATTTCTGGAAAGTTAGTATAATCTGACACATCGATACATTCAAAACCCATCGATACTATCTTCTTATAAGTTCCTCCTGAACTAATAAGTTTTATTTTATATTTTCTTAATTTTTTTAAGATTTGATATAATTTGTTTTTGTCAGATACTGAAATAAGTGCGGTTTTAATTTTCATATCTTAGATATTTCCCAAAAAATATTTTGTTCATTATCATTTGTTAATCCAGTAATAAGTATGTTTTTATTTTCTAAATATTTATTTTTCATACCAAAATACAAGCCAGTCTCAATATCTATTTTGTGATTTTTACAGGTAAACTTCCATCCAGAGTTTCTGTTCTCGATTAATATTGACTCATTATTTAACAGTTTAGTTAAATTTATTTCAGGCAATAAGTGGAATCTTATTTCAAAAGTAGATGGTTTAAAGTTTTTTGTTTTAACTAGTTTATCACATCCTTTTAAAACAAAGTCATCATTAAAGTATTTCAACTCTCTTTCATGTATGACACCATTTGACTTTGTATAAGCATCATGAGAGGCCCTGATATACCACAATTTTTTTTCTGATTTGACTTCTTTATTCAATATTTTAAAACTTTTTGATACTAGCATATGCCCATATTTATTTCTTTCAAAACTCACACTTGAAGTATTATTAATAACTAAAGTTGAGTGAGTGGCTGATGATTTTGAAATAATATTAAGTTGATGTTTGTAGTCTTGAAAATATCCAGAATTTGTAATGATTTTTTCACCTGCAAAACCAAATTCAAAAGATAATAAACCTGCTTGATAATCTTTGGAAAATTTCTTTTCAGGAGCTTTCCCAATATCAACCGCTAAAAAGGATTTTTTATTATTTAATACAACATAACCACCATTTTCATTTGCATCTTCGGTAAATTTGTATTTATTAAAATTTAAATAATCATCAAATTCTTTATTAGAAATCTCAAAATTGCCGTTAAAAAGAAGTCCATTTTTTTTATTTGCACATAAAAAATTGTATGATTTACCTAAATAAAAAATTGTTTCGTCTAAAAAATCAGGAATATTAGTCTGAGATTCTTTTAATAACTCCCTTATAACAATTAAATATTTTAAATAAAAAACTAACTGTCTAAGGTTTCTAGATCTAGGGAAATTTGTCCCATCAAGTGAAAAATTTAAAAGTTTTTTTAAAAGATCTATACCAAACTTCAAATAATAATTGTCCCCATAAGATAATCCAACTAAAATAATAGCTGTGCTTCCAATTATTTTGTCATCCAGCTTACCAGTCCTTCTAATTTCATTTATAAGATGATTTGTTTGCTTTTTAATTAAATTATTATATTTCAACCTATAATTTGCTTCTGCATTTTCATAAGTCAATTTAGAATTTGAAATCCAGGCTATAATTCTTTTCGACAAAACATCTAAATCCCAAATATTTTGTTTATAATTATAATTTTCCTCTATCCAATTATGAATTATGTTCTGTGTAACTTTTTGAGAAGATTTTAAATCCAATGTGAATAACCAAAAAAAACTATTTAGTTTTCTAGTATTTTTATTATTCAGTTTTGTCGAATTTTTCCAAATAGAATTTAAAGAAAAATCACCAATATTATATTTCTTTTTATCGAATTTAATCAAACAATTAAATATGTTTTGACTAGGCTTAAAAATTATTACTTTATCATCAATTTTAGAAATTTTTTTATTATAGATAGGAGAGTTTAAATAAATTCTTCTAATTTGATTAATAATTTGAAAAAAAAATGAACCAAAGTTAAAAAAAAAACTTCTAATAAACATTTACATTTGTTTTAAGGTTTTTATATTTTTTTCTAAATCACCATTGTTCTCTTTAAACACTGTTGTCCCAGAAACTAAAATATCAACACCTGCATCAACTGCAATTTTAGAAGTTTCAAAGTTAATACCTCCATCAATTTCTATTTTAAAATTTAATTTTTTTTGATTTCTAATTTTGTCCAAATCTTTAATTTTTTGGACAACATCTTCAATAAATTTTTGACCTCCAAATCCAGGATGAACTGACATTATAAGAATTAAGTCAACTTTATCTAAATGCTCCTCAGCAGCATTTATCTTTGTATTTGGGTTAAGAGAAATACCAACTTTTTTGTTCAAAGATTTAATTAGATTAATTGTTTCTAAAATGTCTTCTGTTGCTTCAGGATGGAAAGTAATTATATCAGCACCAGCCTCACTATAATCTTTTATATATTTGTGAACTGGGTTAATCATTAAATGTACATCAAAAGGTAATTTTGTATATTTTCTTAGACTTTTTATGACTGGTGGTCCAATTGTAAGATTTGGAACAAAATGACCATCCATTACATCAACATGGATCATATCAGCGCCACTTTGTTCTAGTCTCTTAATGTCGTCACCAAGTTTACTAAAATCTGCTGACAAAATTGATGGAGACACTTGTATTTTTTTCATAGATATTAGTATTTATAGTAGTACTGATTTTTTTTGTAATTTGAATTATTATTTCCCAAATATTCTATAAATTTCGTTAGCAATTTCACTTTCCAATGGAAATGATAACATCCCCATTACAGAATATCCTAATAAATATGGAATTAAATAAAATCTTATCATGTAAAAAAACCATGCGACATATAAAGGTACAATTGGATGTGCTATAAAACTTGGTGTAACAAATCTAAATAATTTAATTATTGGATTGGTAGATCGAACAAATATTTTCATGAAGAAAAATTCAGAGTCTTCTCTTTGAAATATATTCATTGCGGTACGACCAATTAAAGTCCACATAATAATTCCAAGAATATAATCGATTATAAGAATGTATACTGGCATATTTTTTGATTAAAGGGGGCGTTAAAACGCCCCCGATATTAAATTTACTTAGTGTGCTTTTCCAAGAATTGTCTTACCGCTAGGTACCCTGACTTCATCAACCATTTTTTGGGTTGCGCTGTCAGGTTCTTCAGTCATAAGACTTACTACAACCATTACAACAAGACA
>MDSW01148923.1_pt1 | contig 11680 bp, 8 predicted proteins | sample 811171 | NCBI WGS metagenome assembly MDSW01 (sample SAMN05326641, study PRJNA326480) | marine metagenome | isolation source: seawater | place: Atlantic Ocean: North West | collected 2012
AAAATTTTTGATATTTTCGATTTTTATTCTGGTACTAGTGCTGGAGCATTTAATGCAGCGTGCTTTGCTAAAGGTATTACGGCAAGTGCTGTAAAGAAATATTGGTCGAAAGAATATACCGCTAGAATTATGAAATCATCTAGTTTTTGGGATCCAGCCTCTTTAATTCAAGCAAGACCAAGATACGACAGTAAGGCTAAATTAGAAGTTCTACAAGAAATATTTGGCAAGGAAACTATTGGATCTTTGCCAAAACCTCTTTTGACTCTTAGTTATGATTTACAGAATAGAAATCATGTAATGCACAGTTCTGTTTTTAATCCAGATTTATTGTTAACAGATGTTTTAACAGCAAGTAGTGCTGCTCCAATGTACTTTCCCTCGCATCAGATGAAAGATGGTGCATGGTTTATCGATGGAAGTATATCCACAAATAATCCTTCTTTATTAAGTTACTCTTTTTTAAATAAAAACCATCTAATTGAAAATAAAAATATAAAAATTCTGAGTATCGGCACTGGATATAACAAAAAAGTAATCGATGGAAAAGCATCCTCTCGTTGGGGTGGGGTTGGTTGGTTGAGAAATGACATAATTAATATGCTGTTAGATTCTGAAGTTGATAATGTGTTGGCTGAGGATATTTTAGATGAATCCTATCTAAGGATTAATTCTGATTATGGCAAAATTAATAAATTATTGGATGATGACTCAGATGAAAACTTAGAAAAAATTCATCTTTTAGGCCTAGATTGGTGGTCTAAATTTGGAGACAAAACAATAAAATTTCTATTTGACTAAAAACATTTAAAGTATTGCTACTAATTTTAGTTTTTTGCTGTAATATACATCTTTTTTAATTAACTAGATATTATGAATATATACGTTGGAAACATCTCTTGGGGAATGAATGACCAAGATTTAGAAAACCTTTTTGCAGAGCATGGAACAGTAACGTCAGCAAAAATTATTACTGATAGAATGACTAACCGCTCAAGAGGATTTGGTTTTGTAGAAATGAGTGATGGAGCTGAGGCTGCAATTGCTGCCTTAAATGAAACTGAAGTTGAAGGAAGAAAGCTTGTGGTTAACGAATCAAGACCAAGAGAAAAATAGAAAACTATATTTAAATAATAAGCTTTTTAATTGTTTAAAAGTATATAAAATTTATATGAATATTTGTATATTTTTTACATTTTTACAAATAAAACTATTTTCTTGACATATTTCTTACTAAAAGGTTTAATACTGTCAGAATTGTAACAATAGTTGCAGCTATATATTGTTGTAACGCTTATTTAAAGGGGAAATCCGTGAATAAATATTTATTATCATTACTCTTGTTATTACCAATAACATTTGTTGTTGCACAAGAAGTAGAAGAAAACGAAGACGACGTTGAAGAAGTTGTCGTTCTAGGTATAAAACAAAGTCTTAAGGATGCTATTGACATTAAAAGATCAAATGTTGGTATTGTTGATGCAATAACTGCAGAAGATTTTGGTCAGTTTCCTGATGGAAACTTAGCTGAATCTTTAGCTAGGGTCGTTGGTGTTGCTATTGATAGAAGTAACATTGAAGGTCAAAAAGTTGCTGTTAGAGGCTTTGGTCCAGAATTTAACTTAGTAACATTAAATGGAAGACAAATGCCAACTATTCCTGGTCAATGGGATGGAGGTAGATCATTTAATTTTGGAGACATCTCTTCTCACGGTGTTTCTGCAGTTGAAATCTATAAATCAACTAATTTGACATTACCTACTGGTGGTATTGGTTCAACTATTAATATGGTAACCACAAAACCACTAGATATTGAGGATAGCTTAACATCAATGAGTTTAGCTGGTGTTAACGATACGACTCGAGTTACAGGTATTTCAAATCCTATAGAGTTTGATTTTGTTACTTCAAGAAACAATGGAACATGGGGTTGGGCTATGTCTGGTTCATACCAAACAAGAGCTAACAGAGAAGAAGGAACTCAAGAGAGTAACTGGCAAACAACTCTTCCATACGACGTAACAGGTCCTGACGGATTTCCAATCGAAGGTAATAGCTACCAAAGAGAAAGAAGAAGACTTGATAATGCTGTAATTACAGGAAGCTCAAAAAGGGCTGATGGTGCAATATTTGTTCCTGAAAGACATGGTTATCAAATTAAAGACAACAACAGAACAAGAAAGAATTTCCAAGCAACTTTACAAAAAGAATTTGGTGATAGTGTTGAAGCAACTTTAGACTACACACATTCTGAAGTTAAGTTTGCAACTACAGGAACTAGATGGGGTCAGTGGTTAGCAGGCTGGAACTCAACTGCTTTGAATGTTGCTGATAATGGAGCTGTAACAAATATTACAACTAGTCTTACTGATTATGGTCATGAATCAACATTTGGATCATCAAGAACTCATAATAATTCAGTAGGCTTAAACATATCATGGGATGTTACTGACAATCTAAACTTACAATTTGATATTCACCAATCAACTGCTGAATTAACTGGTCCTAGTCTTGATAGTGTAATGACATTTTCAACTGGTATAACCTCAAATAATAGCAATGATTTATTGAGTGCAGGTGGTATTAATACATATAGTTTCGATAGAAATTATAGCGCATCAGAATTTGCTGCTGATACAGCAACTATTCAAGACAGAGATTCTATAAATGATATGGAACAAATTAGAGTTTTTGGTGAATGGATTAATTCAAATGGTGTGTTTTCTGATTCTTTAAGATCTGTTGAGTTTGGTTTCTCAAGAGTAGATCAAGCTTTTACTGATATCAGAAGAGAGCAGCTTTATGATGTTACATCATCAACTGCTGCTGATATAGACGATTCAATATTCTCAGTAACAACATTAGAAAACTTTATGAACAGTTTCAACGGTTTATATCTAACTGATTCTGATTATTATTTTGCAATTGATCAGGTTGGAGCAATGAACGCATTTAAAAGGCTTTCAGGTTCAAACTTAACAGCAGGTGATATCGATTCTAACTCAAGAGTTACTGAAGTATTAGATTCAGTTTATCTACAATTCAATTTTGAATCAGAGTTTAGAGATAGACCTCTTAACACAGTTTTTGCACTTAGATACGAAGAAGCAACAAACAGATCAGTTGGTTTATCACCATTACCTAACCAAATTATTTGGGACTTTCCTGGGTTTAGTTATGGTACAAATGGAACTGTTACTATTGCAAACAATGAGTGGGATGGTATGGAAACTACTACTGCAGGTTCCGCTCTTCTAACAGATGTTTCAGATTCAACAACACAAAATCTTTTATTACCTGCATTATCAATGTCATGGGCTATGTCTGAAGATGAGGTAGTAAGATTTGGTTTATCTCAATCTGTTGCTAGACCAGCGTTAAGAGACTTAAGTTCAGTATATTCATTAGGTGTTGAAGCTAGAACTACTCCAACTGCATCAGTTGGTAATCCTCAGTTAGAGCCAATGAAGTCAACTAACATTGATGTAGCATATGAAAACTACTATAAAGAAGGTAGTTATTTTGCTATTAACTTATTCCATAAAGAACTTGAAGATTTTATTGGAACTACACAAGTGATGGAGAATGTAAATGGTATTACTGATCCATCAATGTCAGAAAATGCATTAAGAGCTAAAGCGACTGTCGATGAGTTCTTTGCTTTAGTTGCTGCTAGAAATGCAGCTTGTGGAGTAACAACCGGTTGGGATTATGGTGCAGATTGTACATTATATGGAGCTGACTCACCGCTAGCTTTAACAGATGTATATTGGCAACAATTCATTGCATGGGATCCTTTCTTTAAGGGACAACAGGTCATGTATGCATGGTATACATGGTTCTATAACATGAATCCAGAGTATCAAAGCTGGGGTGGTTACACTAACCCAGATGGTAATTATGTTGGACCTTGGAGAGCACCTTGGGATTACACTGGTAATGTAGATAATGCTGAAGGTTGGGTTGTACCCGGTTCAGAGTTCCCGCTTATCTCATCAGCAACTGATCCGTTAGCTATGTTTAGAGTTACTAAACCAGTTAACCTTAAAGAAGGTGGTGTAGATGGTCTTGAATTAGCTTGGCAGCATTTATTTGATAACGGTTATGGTATTCAATTTAACGCAACAACAGTTGTTGGTGGTGATGTTGAACCTGATTTAAATAACCTATATCAACAAGATGCTTTACCAGGTCTTGGTGATTCTGGAAACTTCTCAGTTTTCTATGAAGATGAGTCATTTACTGCAAGACTTGCTTTTAACCACAGAGGTGAAACATATGTTGGTGAAGGAAATTATTTCCAACCTTTATATGTTGAGGCAAGAACACATGTTGATGTTGCAATTTCATACAGAGTTGATGAAAACTTAGGTTTCTTCTTCGATGCTATGAATATTACAGATGAGCCAACACGTTTATTTGCAAGACACAGTGAAATGTTATTCTTATCTCAAGATCACGGTCCTGTTTATAAGGCTGGATTCAGATATAAGTTTTAATAAAAAACTTTATAATTAAAAAAAGAGGGCTTAGCCCTCTTTTTTTTATTTAAAGATTTAATATTCTGCATTAAAAATACTCATATTTTTTTTACCGAACCTATCATATAATTTAAAAATGAAAAAAATTTCAATAATATTTTTAAGTATAATCCTTGCTTCCTGCGGCGGTGGTGGTGGCGGAGGTGATGCTGGTGGTAATACTGGTGGAAATACTGGTGGAAATACTGGTGGTAATACTGGTGGTAATACTGGTGGAAATACTGGTGGAGGCTCAGGAGGGGGTGGATCCTCTCAGCCTTTTTCTTTAGAAATTGGATTAACAGCTTTTACTTTAGATGAAGATACTTCTTATTCAAACTCTTTAAATGCTACAACCAATCAAACAGCAACATTAAAATATGAGCTCATAGATAATGTTAGTAATGGTGTATTATCTTTAGCTGAATCTGGTTTAATAACTTATAGTCCTAATGCTAATTATTTTGGTAATGATACTTTTCAATATTCCGTAACAGCAGTTGATCAAAATGTTACAGAGAGTGCCACTGTTAATATAACAATTAATTCAATTAATGACCTTCCATCAATTGAATTTGCTACAGTGCCTGATTTTTCAGAAGATACCCTCATATATGATGAAAGTTTAACTTTTAATATTAGTGCAAATGATATCGAAACTGAAGTTACAGATTTGGTTTTTGATGTAATGATTGGCGATGAAACATTAACTGCAGACTTTGTTATAGATGATACCGTTCAACCCAATCCAAATAATCTTGGTATCTTGACTATTGATCTATCTACTTTAAAAAAAGCTGGAAAATACATTGCTAAAATTCGTGCCAACGATGGCTCTGATTCAGCTGAATTAAATTTTGAATCTTGGTTTGCAGTCAAGAAAAATACAGTAACAATCAATCAAGATGATGATCCATCTGATGGTTTTGATGGTGGTGATAAAACAAATAAAGATTATGATATTTTTTATGTGTCAGGGAATAATCTTTCACAAGGTAAGAGTTTATATTTATTCGTAGGTGATTCTCTAGAAAATCAGGTAGATATAGATCTTTTTAACAGAGCTTTTGTTGCCTCAATAAATAAATTAAATAAGTCTGATGCATCTGATTGGTTTAAAGATTATTTTACTATTGCAGTTGCATTACCAGTTGTTCCTGATGGGACATCACCTGTAGGCATAAGAACTGGCTGTTATCCATTTGATGAGTCTGTTTATTGCATTGGTGGCGCGCCTGATCCTGAAGATTGTCTTCAACAAACTTGTGAAATTGATAAACAAATATTTGATCAGTTGTTACCAAATAATGTTTTAGTTTCAGTTTTAACAAGAGTTCAGGGAAGAGGTGTTAATCTTGGATCACGAAATATTCAGAGAATAACAGACCTTGATCCTGAAGACACTAGTAATACATTAATGCATGAATTGGGACATGCTCATGGCTATATGGGAGATGAATATAGGACTAATGATGATAGAGATGTAAGCTCACAAGCAGAATTGAATGTAAATACCACAACTCAATCAGATCCCACATTAGTTAAATGGGAGCATCAGATTGAAGATAAAACTGATGTATTGGGTATTCATGTAAAAGTTTGCTATAACGTAGGTGACGGAAGAATTTATGATAGAGATTTGGGACAATATGTTACAGGTGACGATTGTGGATGTTTAGCAAATGAGTGGGAGTATGTCGGATTAGACGAAGATGGTTTAGAGGATTACGAGTTTGTTAGAAAAAATCCTGCATGTTCAGGAGTAGGCTTATTTGAAGGAAACTATTATGGGGATTTTGGAAATTATAGACCTACTTTTTGTTCAATAATGGATTCCTGTGATGAGGGTGGTTATGGACCAGTTAACGTTGAGGGCTTTGCTATAGGCTCTATTCAAAATCAGGGATTTTATGACTCTTTTAATACCCAAGGTAATCCTAAATTCACCTTAAATTCAAATGCCTCGGGCATTAATGAGTCTATAACAATTGATGCTAATGATGCTGTATATGACTCCTCAAAGATTATGGTGAAATGGTATGTTAATGGTGTTGAAGATACATCTAAAGAAAATCAACTTACAGTAACCTTTGATAGGCCGGCAGGTGATACTGTTCAGGTATATACATTAAAAGCTATAGATTTAACTGGAACAATCATAGCAACTGATGATGTTTCAGATAATACGGATTTTTATGAAGGTATATTCCAATCCTATTTTGTTTGGAGAAGTATCGAGGATGGTGGTTGGGATCGCGATCCTGATCCATCAACATATACTCAATATGATGTAGGATATATGGATGGTCCTCTCGGTTTTACTTGGGGGTTAAATTGGGCACAGTGGTAAAAAAAATGTACAAAATTTTAATATTTTTAATGTTTTCTTCTGTTTACGCGGATGTTCCAGCTGAAAATGAAAAAAACAATTTTAAAAATGAGCCTATAAAAATAACTCAGGCACTTTCAGTTAATTTACCTGCAAAAATATACTCAATTAATGTCAATGAATACGGCCTAGTGCATAAAGGTACAAAGATTCAAAACCCTTCATTAAAGAATTTAAAAATATATAAAACACCATCAAAAAAAGATAAATACATAATTAAAATCTTTGATGAAAATGAAAAAGTAATTTCAATGATGGGTTTAGGAAGTCCTTTTTATATGCATCTTCAACATAGAGGCTATGAAGACTCTGATATTTTTATGGCAAAAATTAGTCGTAATTTTGAAATTCCTATTCCTTTAAATACCAATGCAGCTTATATTTCATTAAATTCTCAAGATGAATTTGGTATAAAAGAAGTTCAAAAAATTAGTTTAAATTAATAACTATATAAATTTTTTAATCAACAAGAATAAAGATAATTTTCAGCTTGAAAGGGTTAATTTTAAAGGGTATATTACGAACCTAAATGCGGTACTAGCTCAGTTGGTAGAGCGTCTGCTTGCCAAGCAGAAGGCCGCCGGTTCGAGACCGGCGTACCGCACCATATTTTTATGAAAGCAAATAAGATAAGGTTTCATATTTTAATTTATTTTGTTCTTGTCTCTTGTGGCGCTTCGTCTCCATCTAGTGAGACTAATCAAACTAATAATTTTAATCAACTTTTTGATCTAAATTGTCTTCCATATGGAATTAATACTCAAAAATGCACCTTAAAACATAAAAATTTAGATAGGTATTTTTTAATATATAAACCAGCATCCATATCAAATCAATTTGTGAATGTGCCATTGCTTTTTTCACTTCATGGTTACGGATCTTCGGCTGAATTTCATAAATCTTATACTGGATATGAATCATTATCAGAAGAAGAGAGATTTATAGTCATATATCCTCAGGGATATAAACTTGAGACTACACTAGCTAACAGTTCTTCGCATTGGAACTCTGGTGCATGGACTGTTGGTAGCAATGTAGATGATGTTGATTTTATCAAAACAATAATTGAAATAATATCCGATCAATATTCTATTGATCAAAATAGAATATATTCAACTGGCATGTCTAATGGTGGATTTATGAGCTATCATTTAGCTTGTAAGCTAAGTCACAAAATTGCTGCTATCGCTTCAGTTACTGGTTCTATGTCTAAACAAACATTTGACACATGCGACCCCAGTCATCCAACCTCTGTTCTTCAAATACATGGGCTCTCAGATTTTGTTGTTCCCTATAATGGTAATAATGCTGTTGGTATGATGTCTATAGATGAGGTTCTAGGTTTTTGGGCAACTTTTAATGCTTGCAGCCCTAATCCAGTAGCAGTTATTGATTATTTTAACGAAAAAGGATCAGTTGAATTAGTTCAATATGATTCATGTCTTAATAATGTCGAAGTAAATTTACTTAGATTGCCTAATATGAACCATACATGGCCTTCTCTAAATAATTATAATATCTCTGCAACAAAAGAAATTTGGAATTTTTTATCTAGATTTGATATTAACGGGAAAATTAATTAAGCCTTAATTATATATTTAATATTTACACTTATTTTTTAATTTCCGATATTATTTAATGTATATTAATAACTTATATTTTAATAGGGAGAAAAAATGAAAAAATTATTTACTTTGTTTTTTACATTAAGTGTATTTACTTATGCACAGGAAGATGTGGAGTATAAACATGAACTCGAAGCTAACAAAGCTGAATATTACATTGGTAGTTACAATAAAGGTAAGGATGTGGAAGATTTAGCTAATTGGTATGGAAAATTTGCTAAATGGGCTGAAACAAAAGAAGGAGTTTATGATGAAATGACAGTTGCTATTCTGCAACCATATTTTAGCTCAGATCTAGCTACTCATGATGTGATGTGGGTTAATACTTGGCCTTCACCAGGACCTCAGTTCGCTGGATTAGAAACATGGATCACTCAAGGAGGAGCTGATTTATTGAAATCTCTACCTGTGACTAATACACAACAGATAGATACATGGCAGTGGACTGTTTCTCAACCAGCAAGCTTAGAAGCAGGAAACATGATGTATGCAACATATGCTGATTGTTCACTTGAGGAGGGTTATACAGCCAGACAGGTTTATGATCTATATAAAGATTTTGCTATATATGCACAATCACAAGGAGATACTGTTGGTAGAAAAATGATTGTTCCTAATGCAGGAGCAAGTTTGCCAGATGGTGTGGACTTTGTAAGATTAATGTATACATCTTCAATTTCGGAGAGAGGTACAAACGCTGAGTTATTTTATTCAAAAATTGGTGACTCTGAAGCTGCAGCTAATTTAAAAGGGTTTTCATGTAGTGATGCTAGATCATATTTTGGATCAGCTATGAGAGCACCAGAGTAAATTTTATATTGATCTGATATGGGGGCTTATGCCCCCATTTTTTTTATTTAATGCATAATTGTTAAATGAATAAATATCAAGATTGTATAGGTATTGTTGGTGCTGGAATCGCTGGCTTATCTCTTGCATGCATATTAAAGGAATCAAAAATTCCAGTTATTGTTTTTGAAAAATCTAAAGAAGTTAGTGATTATGGTGCTGGCGTTTCAATATCGCCAAACGGTATTAGAGTTTTGAAGTATCTAAATATATATGATGATTTACTCTTAGAATCAGCAAACCCAAAGAAAGCAATCTTTTCATCTGGCAGTAAAAAAATAAATTCTTTTGATGTAGATGTAATTACTACATCAAGAAAAACTTTATATAAATTTTTATATAAAAAATATAAAGACATGGATGGAAATGTTTTATTTGATCACGAACTAACTGATATTGATACTGAAAAAATAAAGTTAAGCTTTAATGGAAAAAAATCATACAAAGTTCGCCACATTGCAGCATGTGATGGAATTAAGTCTATATCTAGAAAAACAATAGATCATGGCGCTGATCCAATTTATAGCGGTTATTCTGTTTGGCGTGCAGTTGTTGAAAAAGAACAAAAAAATATAAAAACTTTCTTGGGACCAAACTATCATATTGTTACCTATCCAGTTTCTAATTCAAAAATAAGTTTTGTTGCGGCTGTAAAAACAAGTAAAAATTATGAGGAATCATGGAGATTGTCTGGAACATATACCGACCTTAAAAAAGATTTAATGCATGCTAACTATGATGCATATTCTTTTATTCATAATGAAACCTCTCTTTATAAATGGGGTGTTTATATAAGACCGATTATAAAAAATATTACATATAAAAATTTAACTTTATTGGGTGATGCTGCTCATCCAATAGTGCCATTTATAGGCCAAGGTGGATGCCTTGCACTTGAAGATGCTTACATATTTGGAAACTTATTAATTAAGTTCAATTCAAATATTGAAATGACACAAGATGCATATCAGTCGATGAGAATGAATAGAATAAAAAAAATTACCAATCTATCCATACAACAAGGATATTTAAATCATATTAAAGACCCTTTAATTATCTTTTTAAGAAATTGTGTTATGAAATATTTTCCATCACTTGCAATAAGATCTATTCAATCAAAAGTTTGGGGTTATGATCCAAAAAAAGATTTAGAAAATTTTATATAAAGCCTTTAAGTTTTTTACTATTGGTTATTTTATCCATCTTGCTATAATTCTTTGATGAATTTATTAACAAAAATAATCTCTTTATTGAAGAAACAAAAACAAGATATAAATGAAAAAACAACTGAATCCCTATCTCTAACAATTTCAAATGATTTAAAAAATTTTCTAGAGAAGGAAGTTCTAAAGGGGTTAGATATTTCAAAAGAGCACTTTTGGTCTTCTTTTGAAAAAATCATAAATGAATTTTCTCCAAGAAATAAAGCTTTATTACAAAAAAGAGAAGATCTTCAGTCTCAGATTGATGCATGGCATATTGAATGTAAAGATCAAGCTTTTGACCACGAAAAATATAAAACATTTTTAAAAGATATTGGTTATATAGCTCCTAGAAGTCCAGATTTTTCAATATCGACTGATAACGTTGATCCCGAAATTAAAACTATTGCCGGTCCTCAGCTTGTAGTTCCTGTTATGAATGCAAGATTTGCGCTTAATGCTGCAAATGCTAGATGGGGAAGTTTGTATGATGCGCTGTATGGAACTGATGTTATTAGCGAGGATGATGGAGCTGAAAAAGTTGGGGGTTACAATCCTGTAAGAGGAGATAAAGTAATAGATTTTGCTAAGAATTTCTTAGATGAAACAGTTCCTCTTGAACAAGGAAGTTTTAAGGATGTTTTAGGATTTGAGTTTATTGACGGAAACATACAAGCAATTCTTCCAGATGTCGGTAAAGTTAGTTTGCAAAATCCTTCTCAATATATCGGTTATAAGGATAATGGGAATGATTCATATGATCTTTTATTTAAGAATAATAATTTGCATTTTGAGATTCAAATTGATCCAAATCATCCTATTGGCCAAACTGATAAAGCAAATATTAAAGACATACTTATGGAATCAGCCATTACTACAATTCAAGATTGCGAAGATTCGGTAGCAGCCGTTGACGGAGAAGATAAGACAGTAGTATACAGAAACTGGTTAGGTTTAATGAAAGGAGATTTAAAAATCCAATTTGAGAAAAATGGTAAAAATTTAGAGAGAAAATTAAATCCTGATAGAAGCTATATTTCTAAAGATGGCTAAGAGCTAAAATTACATGGTAGGAGTTTACTATTAATAAGAAAT
>MDSW01178909.1_pt1 | contig 11680 bp, 3 predicted proteins | sample 811171 | NCBI WGS metagenome assembly MDSW01 (sample SAMN05326641, study PRJNA326480) | marine metagenome | isolation source: seawater | place: Atlantic Ocean: North West | collected 2012
GAGCGCAGGGCGCAGCTGATGGATTACGGGTTCGAGTGCGCGTGCGAGACGTGCGAGAGAGACGCCGCGGCGCTCGCGGGGAACGAGACGAACGAAAAAGAAGACCACCGCGCCGCGAGCGGGTCGAGGCGCGGCAAGACCAAGTAGCGCCGAGACCGACTCAGTCGCGCGAAGGCCAGATGAAGGATGGACTATCGCGTCGTATCATCGCGTCGTACCCTCTCGTCGCGCGGCCGCGTCTCGTTTCCTTCACGCTCGGACGCCTTTCCTGCCTCCCGGGGTCTTGGCGGCTTCCGCGCCCCCCTTACCCGTACTCCTGGGCGCCCCCGCCCTCGGCGCGTTCGCGAGCACGGCCTTGATCTTCGCGAGCTCCTGCCTCTCGTCGAGCGCGCGCTTCAGGTCCTGCCTGAGCGCGTCCGCCTCCTCCCTCGCCCGGTTCGCCCTCGCCTCGGCGTCGCCCAACCGCCGCGTCGCCTCGCGCTCCGCCCGCCCCGCCTCGTCCGCCGCCTCCTCCGTCTTCGCGATGCGCTCGACGAGGTAGTTGTACGGCTGCGTCGCGTCGTGCGCCTTGCTATTCGCGCGCCTGAGCGACCCCTCCAGCGTCTCCGCCCTCTGCGTCGCCTGGTCGCGCTCCGCGTTCGCCGCGCGGAGCAGCCGCTCGAGCTCGTGGCACCGCCGCCCGAGCGCGACGTTCTGCGCCAACCGGCGCCGGAGGCTCGCCGGCACGCTCGCGCCCAGAGCGCCCAACGCGGAGGCGACAGAATCCGCCGAGCGCAGGAGAGGGTTGTTGTTCTTGGACGGCGACCCCGTCGCCGGGTTCGGGTGGTCCTCCCCGGCGGCGGCGCCGGCGTCGTCGATGGCGCCCGCGGCGAGCATGACGGCGTCGTCGAGCTCGCGCTCGAGGCTCTCGTAGTGCTCCAGCCTCGCCGCCTGCTCCGCGCTCCTGGCGTCCGCCTCCGCCCTTCGCCGCGCGGCGCTCGCCTCCAGGCCGAGGTACTGCGACTCGAGCAGGCGCACCTTCTTCGTCAGCGTCTCGCACTCGAGCCTCAGCACCTTCGCCACGCTCTGGCTCTCCCCGTGGAGCATGGAGACGCGCTCGAGCTCCATCGCCTTCATCCTGAGCTGGCCCGTGATCTCCGCCCTCGCGACGTCGGCGCGCGTCTGCGACGCGCGGTGCTGCGCGAGCAGGTCGTCGTACGCGCCGCGCAGATCGTTCAGCTCCGCGCGCGCGGCGACGGAGTCCGCCACCGCGGCGTCGCGCAGGTCGCGCAGCGCCCGGATCTCCCGGTCGCGCGCGCTCGCGTGTTCCTCCCGCAGGCGCTCCAGGTCTTCGGCGGCTTTCTGCTGCAGACGCGCCACCTCCGCGTTGAGACGCTCCTCGTGCTGCGACCGGAACTCCGCGTTCCCGCTCAGGACCTTCTCCTGCAGCGCGTCGCGCGAGACGCGCAGCGCCCGGGCTTTTTCGCGCAGTCGGTCCTCCTCCTCCTCGCGCTTACGCTCGCGGTCCGCGAGCGCGTCCACCTCGCGGGTGAGGTAGGCTTTGTCCTGCGAGAGGAGGTCCACCTGGTGCTGCCTGCTCGCGAGCTTGGACGCCAGGCCGTCGCGCTCCTCGCGCAGGAGCTGCTCCTGGCCCTTCGCGACCGCGAGGTCTTTCTCCGCCTCCGCGCACCGCTTCCCGAGGCGGTCCACGGTGGAGGCCACCTCGTCGTACATCGCGCCCTTTGCGCTCAAAACCTCCACCTTGACCATCGCGTCCTCGAGCTCTCGCGCGAGGCGGTCGCAACGCGAATCCAGCGCCGCGCGCTCCGCCTCTCCCTCCTTGTCGCTCTGCGAGATGTACTCCGACGCGCGCTTCGCCTCGCGCGCCAGGCGCTTGTTGTCGAGCTCGAGGCGGCCGAGCGCGTCGCGGGAGGTGTCGCGCTCGACGCGCGTCACGTCGAGGTCGGCGCGGAGGTTCGCCGTCTCCTGGTGGACGCGGAGGATGACGAAATCCGCGAGCGACAGGGCGCTCGGGTCCTGCGCCTGCAGCTCCTTCAGGCGCTCCTGCGAGCACACGACGGACCTGAGCTGGTCCTTCGCGCCCTGGACTGCCTCGCGAAGGGGCGGCGCGAGGCGCTCGAGCTCGCTCTGCTTGTCCTTGAGGAGCTGCACCGCCTCCATCATCTTCGCGCGCTCCTCCCCGAAGGATTTCGCCTGCTTCGCCAGAGCCTCGGCGGTCGCCGCGTCCTTCTTCGCGTTCTCCTCCATCAGAACCGCGAGGCGCTCCTCGAGCTTCGCCGTGCGCGCCTGGACCTTGCTCTCGAGGCGGCCGGCCATGACGCCCCCGGGCAGCTTCTCCGCGCGCCGCGCGCGCGCGTCCTCCGCGTCGGACTCCGTGAGCTCGATGCTCGACGTCTCGCTCAGCGGGTAGTCGGCGTCGTCGGGGTCGAACTCCCCGGCGGGGGTCTCCGCGCTCCGATCGAGCTCGCCGAGGAGGCGAGCGAGCCTCTGCTTCGCGTCGCCGCTCATGGCGACGAAAGACGAAGTCGGGGGCCGCGAGGACGGGCGGCGCGCGACGTCGGATGCGGGGGCCGGGGTGCGCCCGAGCCACGACGCGGTTCAAAAAAAAAATTTCAAACGGCAGCAACGCGAGGCCGCCCGAACTGGACGACCGACGGGGAACGCTGGTATCGTGGAAAATCGACGAAAACGCCTCTCGGAGGTGGAGACTTTGCAACCACGACGGTCCCTCTCGGTCCTCGAGACCGGGCGCGTTCGCGGCCACACCCCGCCGCGCCGCGCCCGCTCGACGCCCCGCACACCCTCCCCCTCTCCCCGGAAGACCCCCGCGTTTCGCGATGAAGTCCGCGAAAGACCTCCTCGAGGACGTCCCGCTGCCGAAGGCGAACGACCTGTTCTTGGCCACCGCGGCGGCGACGCTCGGGAGCGGCCTGCTCACGGTCGCCAAGCCCGAGAAGATGCACGACGCGTACTTCACCGAGTCGGACGACGACGGCGCGACGCAGGTGATGCACAAGCCGTCCACGCGATGGCTCGGCATGAGCCTCTGCTGGGTCGGCGCGTGGAACGTCGCCGCCGCGCTCGCCCCCGAGGGGAGCGCGAAGGCGAAGGAGAAGCTCCTGCTCGCCAACGGCGCGGGGCTCCTCGCTGGTACGACGACGAGACGACGCTCGATCGCGATCGCGGCGCCACGACCACGACGGCTCGCGTCGGTCTCGATCGAGCGCGCGGTTTCGGCGCGACCGAGACGCCGGACGCCGCCCTCGTCGCGTCATCCGAGGGACGACGGCGATGCGATAGCATCGTCCTTCTCTTCCCCTGACCGTTTTCCCCCCCTCGCCCCCTCCTCGCCGCCCAGGCGCCGCGATGGACTCGTACAACATCGCGAAGAAGACCCAGAAGAAAAAGATGAGCGCCGCCGAGATCTGCACCATCGGCACGCTGGGCGCGCTCAGCCTCGCGCGCGCCGCCAAGGGATGCAAAGACGAGTGAGAGAGCGCGCGCCCGACTCCGAGACTCCGGGGGAGTGGAAAAAATCACGCGACGCGACGCCTCCGGCTCCGCGACGCCGGCGCTCGCGCTCGAGGACGCCGCGCCTCTTCCTTCGAATGACAAAAGACAAAGATTTCCCCGAACGTCCGTCTGCGCGCGCGATCACGACCTGCCCTCCATTCTCAGAACAGCCCGACTTTTTTCTTGGCGTCCTTCCGCTTCCACGCCGCGAGCGCCCCGAACGCGTCCTTCCCCATCCCGAACACGCGTTCGAAATCGGCGTCCGACAGGTACGCCTCCTTGCGCTCCATCTCGATCCCGGCCGATGCGTCCAGCCCCTTGAGCTCCTCGTACGGAATCGTCTTCGCCCCCACCGCGATGGTCACAGCCGCGATCCCGGACGCCGCCGCGGAGACGCTCGGGTCGCCCGCGCGCTTGGCATCGGGAAGCGATCCGCCGCCGAGCGATCCGCCGTCTTCGCGTCGCGACGACTCGTTTTTTCCGTTCTCGTCCCGCGCCCCGGGTCCTCCTCCCGTCCCCCCCGCCGCGGCGTTCGACGCGGAGTCCCCGCTCGCGCTCGCGCTCGGTCCCGGCGGCCTCCGCTCCGGGGTTTTCTTGAGCGTGGGCATCTCGAGCACGGTGGGGTTCGCGGCTTTGGCTCTCTTGAGCTTCATCTCGTACGGGTCAACGAAGGCTTTCTTCCCCGCGTGGTGGTCCCACCCGATGAAGTGGCACGCGAAGTGCGCGGGTTCTTCCCCCGCGTTGACCCTCGTCACGGGCGCGTCCGGGTCCCTCCCGTCGGTGAGCGCCATGGTCTTGACGTACTTCTGCGCGAGCTCGTACGCCTCGCGCTTCTCGTTCTCGTTCGCCTGGCTCCCGATCCACACGAACACCTCCGAGACGACGTCCAGGAGCATGACGTCGTCGTCCTCCAGGTCGTCCTGGCGAAAGTTGAACACCTCGTCGGCCAACACCCCCGCGCCGCCCGCGGGGGCGTCGCTGACGTGGAAAAGCCGCGGGTCCTGCGGCGGCATGCCCTCGGGCGCGAACTCGGCGTACGGCTTCTTGCCCCCGATGTTCGCCCAGAACCAGTCGGGCTCCCGGCCCTCCGCGATTCGCTCGACGCGGCTGGACCCCACCCCCACGCCCGGCGCGAGCAGCGCGGCGACGTTGGCGGCGCACGCCTTCTCGTCGTCGCTCGCGCCGGATCCCTCCCACACCGCCACCTTCGGTTCGCCGTCCTTCGTCGCCTTCGCCTCCAGGGTCAGGATGAAGCAGTCGCCGGAGTTGAGGCACGCGGAGTCGTCCGCCACCTGCACGGCGCGCGTGTCGTGGCGCGTGTGCCCGCGGACGTGGTAGAGGCACGTCCCGTCCTCGTCGTACGAATCCTTCTCGTCGGCGTTCTTGAACCCGCCGGCTCGCCCGCCCGTCCTGACGATCATCCGCCCCTCGAACAGGCGGTAGAAGTGCTCGGGCTCCTTGCCCATCGTCACGCGGACCTGCGTCGCTCGGCCGCCGCACTGCTCGTCGTCGATCGACTTGGCGAGCAGCGCGCTCGCGCCCTTCTCGTCCGCGGTCGAGTCGCGGCCCTGCCAGAAATACACGACGTGCTTCTTGTCGTCGTCGTACGAGTACTTGAGCACGTACGAGTCGCCCGCGTAAAACTGACCGTGCGACTGCTCCTTCACCGGCTCGAGCTCGAAGTTCTCCACCCTGAACACGTCCAGCTTGCCCCCGAGGGGGACGGCGTTCGAGGCCGCGTTCGCCGCCGCCTCCGAATCCCGCGCGCCCGAGCCGGCCATCGCCGCCACGTCCACCTCCGCCCGCGCCCGGGGCGCCGCCGCCGCTTTCACCCCGGGTTCGCGGCTCGCGTCCGCGTCGATCCACCGGTGGAACGCCTGCTTGAACAGCGGCGGCTCCGCCCACTCCTTGACGAGTTTCACCGGCGTGTTGACGTCGAGGTCGTTCGCGACGAGGAACTTCCGCGCGCGTTCCCCCGCGGCGAGGAATTCGTTGGCGGCTTTTTTTTCCCCCGGCGACGCCTTCTTCCCGACCCACGCGTACACGACCCCGCCCGCCACCAACACGAACACGTCCTCGGTCTTCAGAGCCTCGCGCTTCAGGGGCACCTCGGTCACCTCGGTCATCCTGAGCGTCCCCGCGTCCGCCTCGTCCGAGAGGTGGAAGAGCCTCGTCTCCGCGCCGCCGAGGACGACGTCGTCCGACCCGCCCTCCTCCGCGGTTTTGATCCGCGCGCTCGCGACGTCGTCGCACCCCAACGCGGCGAAGAACTCCTTCAGCCCGTCCTGGTCCGCGCCGCCGAGCTCCTCGAGCGCGAGCACGGTGGACTTCCCGCCGTGTTCCTCGCTCTTGATCTGCAGGACCACGTCCAGCGCCTTGGCCTTCTCCGCGCGGCTCGCCCCCGCGCCGTTCCACTGCGTCAAAGTCTTCCCGGTGTCGAGGATGAACGCGTCGCCCGAGTTGAGCGACGCGACGGATATGGGGACGTTCACCACCCGGACGTTCTTCCTGCCGCCCTTGACGTGCAGCAGCCTCGGTTCGTACGCGTCGCGGTCGACGTGGACGAACGCGGAGTCCACGCCGCCCTCGAGGTAGCGGACGCCGTTGGGGAAGAGCTGGAGGAACTCGCGCGACTCGCGCGCCTGCGTCTCGCGGAACTGCGTGGGCACGTCGCCCAGGAACTGGTCGAGCTCCACCGTCAGCAACGCCGCCGCGCCGGCCTCGTCCCGCGTGCTCTCGTCCCCGATCCAGAAGTGCGCGTTGTACGCGACCGCGCCCTTGAGCTCGAACGTGTGCAGGACGATGTACGAGTCGCCGATGTGGAACTTCCCCCCGAGCTCGAACCCGGGAGGCTGCTTCACGGGCTTCATCTTCTCGATGCGCCACGCCTCCACGCCGGGCCGCGAACCCGCGCCCGCGAACAGCTCCGCGGCGGACATGTCGCGAGAGACGAGGGGGGCGAGGATCGAGAACGGCGAGGCGAGAGAGGAGAACGGCTGAGCGGCGGCGAGAGGGGGAGGTGGGGGAGGGGGGGTGATCTGCGTGAGCGGAGCCGTTCGACACGGGTGCTGGGAGGACCGCCGACCGCAGGCGAGATCTCGATCGCGAGGGGGGTCGTCCGGGAGGACGCGAGACCCGCGAGCGCGAGCGACGCGAGCGAACGCTCGAGCGAGCGCGCCGGGCTCGAGCGCGAGACGCACCGAAGGTTCGGGACTCGGAGAGGGCGTGCGCGAGCGAACGCGAGAGCGTGCCTGGCGCGCGCGGCGATGATGATGATGATATTCCTGGAGCGACCGCGCGAAGTGACAGCTGTCTCGGAAGTGCGTTTGCGAGAAAATGAGGTGCAACGCACTTGATCGAGCACAGCGACTGGGTGATCGATGACCGGACGAACTTGAAGGTGTCGTTCGGGCTGACGCGGATCTCTGCTGGTTTGAACAAACCCGTTTCTGGCGGTTTGAAAATAAAACGCGTCGGTCGTCTCCCTCCGGCGCCCCCTCCCCCCCTACGCCCCCTCCCCCCGCGCGGGTCCTCCCTCCTCCGCGTCCTCCCCCGCCTCCCCCAGCAGGCCCCGCACGACCTCGTCCCTCTCCGCGTCGCGCGCTCGCGTCCTCTCCGCCTCCTCCGCCGCCCTCTTCCTCGCCGCCCTCAGCGCCGCCTCCGCGTCGTCCGCCCTCGCCTCCGCGCGCGTCGACGCGTCCCTCGCGTCCCTCAGCGCCTCCCTCAGCGCCGCCTCTTCGCGCTCGTGCTCCGCCGCGAGCCGCGCCTCGATCTCCGCGCTCGCCTCCGCGACCCTCGCGTCCGCGTTCGCCTCGGCGTTCCTCCGCGCCTCCGCGACGTCGCGCTCGGCGTCCCGCCGCGCGGTCTCCGCGACGCGCGTCATCGCGTCGCCGTGAAGCGCCGTCAGCGCCTCGTGCTGTTCCCGCGCGAGCCGAAGGCGATCGTGCGACGCGTCGAGCTTGGCCCGCGCCTCCGAGCGCGCGTCCGCCGCCGCCTCCGCCTCCGCCTCCGCCTCCGCGACGCGCGCCTCGAGCGCCTCCGCGCGCGCCTCGGCGTCCCGCAGCGCCGCCTCGAGCGCCTCCACCTTCGCCTCGAGCGCCTCCGCCTTGGCCTCCGCGTCGCGCGCGCGGAACTCCGCCGACGCGCTCTCGGCGTCCTTCTCGGCGAGCGACGCGTGGAGCGCCGCCGTTCGCGTCGCGAAGGTTCGCTCCGCGCTCTCCGAATCCGCCTTCGCGCGCCTGGCGAAATCCGCCGCGTCGCGCTCGCACTCGCGAAGCGCCGCCTCCGCGGTCGTCGCGCGCGCCTCCGCCGCGGACGCCCGCGCGTCCGCCGCCGCCGCGCGCGCGTCCGCCGTCTCGGCGCGGCCCTCCGAAGACGCCGCGCGTTCGCCCGAGGCCCGCGCCTTCTTCTCCGCCGACGCCCGCGCCGCGTCCGCGGAAGCCGCCTGAGCCCGAGCCTGAGCCGCCTGAGCCTGAGCCGCAGCGAGGTCCGCGCGGAGGCGCGAGACGACCGGAGAAGACGCGTCGGAGGAGAACGCCGCCGGCGCGACCGCGGGCGAGGGCGAAGGCGTGACGACCGGCGAAGACGTTCCTCCCGGCGAAGACGTTCCTCCCGGCGCCGTCGAGAGCTCTTCTGCGCCGTCGCCGTCCGGTCCCGTCGCCGGTTCCGCACCCGCCGCCGCCGGTCGGCCGCGTCGATCGGAAGACTCGCCCTCGGCCTCTCCCTCGCCCTCGAACGACCCGGGCGCGAGTCTCCGGGGCGCGAGCGACGGCGATCGAGGCGCGCCCTCGGACGTCGCGCCCGGGGACCCCAGGACCGCCGCGAACAACCCGCCCCCGCTCGCCGCGACGCCGCCCCTCGCCGCGGCGCGTTCGAGCTCGGTGATCCACGCCTTCGCGCGCATCTCCTCCGCCTCGAGGTCCGTCGCGTCGCGCCCCGCCGACCGCGTCGCGCCGCGCGTCGCCGAACCCGCCGAACCCGCCGCCGCCGCCGCCGCCGACTCGCGCCGCCGCGCCTCCTCGTGCGCCCTTCGAACGTCCTCGCGCGCGTTCTCCGTCGCCGCCTTGGCGTCCGCGCGCGCGGCGTCCGCGAGCGCGCGCGCGACACGAGCCTCCTCCACGGCGTCGCGAACCCGCGCCTCCGCCGCGTCCAGCCGCTTCGCGAGCGCGTCGCGCTCCGCCTCGAGGCTCCCGCGGCTCCGCGCGTCGAAATGAAAATCCTCCTCCCCGGCGCCGCGGGCGCGTCTCGCTCCAATACGCAAACTCTCGAACGCCTTCCTCGCGGCGATCTCCGTCTCCGCCTTGGTCACCTCCCACGCGCGGTCGAGCTCGCGCCGCGCGTCGCGCCGCAGGTCGCGCACCTCGTCCTTCGTCGCCTTCGCGCGGCGCCTGAGTGTTTCGGCGACGCGGCGGAGGCGGGCGTCTCGCGCGCGGAGGCGCGCCTCGAGGCCTCGCGCCTCTCGCACGGCGGACTCCCTCGCGTCCTCGGCGTCGCCGAGGCGCGCCCTGATCGCCGCCTCGGCGGTCTCCGCCGCCTCGCGCCTCGCCAGCGCGTCCGCGAGAGTGACGGCGCCCTCGCGCGCTTCGCCCCGCGCCCTCGCGAGTTCCGCCTCGGCGGCGCCCAAGCGCTCGGCGCGTCGCCGATCCGCCTCCCTCGCCTCAACCAGCGTCGCCTCGGCGGCGTCCCTCTCGCGCGCCGACCGCGCCGCCGCGTCCTCGGCGGCCCTCTGGTTCGCGCGCGCCTCCGCGCACTCGCGCGCCGCGTCGGACAGTTTTTCGTCGCGCGCAATCGCCGAACGCGCCGCGTCGGAGAGTTTTTCGTCGCGCTCGGCGCACCGCGCCTCCGCCTCCCGCGCCGCGCGACGCGCCGCGGACGCCGCCTCCGCGTCCGTCGCCGCGATCGAAGCCGCCTTCGTCGCCTTCGCGTCAGCCTCCTCGACGTCGCGCCGCGCCGCCTCGAGCGCCGCCTCGAGCGCCCCCGCGCGCCGCTCCGCCTCGAGACGCTCCGCCTTCTCCGCGTCGAGCGACGCGCGAAACGCGTCCGCGCGCGCCTCCGCCGCCGTCGTCGCCTCTCGCGCGCGCGCCGCCGCCTCCCTCGCCGCCTCCGCCGCGGCGCGCAGCTCCGCGACCCGAGCCTCCGCCTCGCGCGTCCCCTCCCGCGCCGCGTCCTCACCCGCCTTCGCCTCGGCGTACTTTCCCAAACGCTCCTCCGCGCTCTTCTCCGCGTCGCGCCGCTTCGCCTCCGCCGACTCCGCCCGACGCGTCGCCTCGCTCAGCTTTTCCTCGAGCGCCGCGATCGTCCCGGCGAGCCGAGCGGATTCAGCCGCCGCGCGAGCGGACTCGGCGTTCGCGCCTCGCTCCGCCTCGAGCTGCGACCGCGCGGTCTCCACCTCGGCGTCCCGCGCGGCGTCGCGGAGGCGGTCGACCTCGAGCCTGAGCTCGTCGGCGGTGCGCGCGGAGACCGCCGCCTCCTCGAGCGCGAGCTCGGCGGCTTTCTCCGCCGCGCCCAAGCGACGCGACGTCGACGAGTCGGATTCGGAAACGCGGGGACGACGCGTCCCCGAATCCCGAGGCGTTCGGGAGGGGGAGGGCGGCGCGACGAGCTGCTGAGGCGCGGGTGAAGGAGGAGTGGGACCCGAGGGGGGACCCGAAGGTTCCGAGGAGGAGGGCGGAGGACCGCCGGCGGCGGCGGGGCCCGGTCTCCCCGGCTCGACCGACCGTTCTCGGATCGACTTTTCCTCGAGCGCTCGCTTGGCCTCCTCGCGCTCGCGCATCTTTTCCTCGACGAGTTTCTCGACGGCGCGATCGCGGCGCGCGGTTTCCTCGCGGCGCGTCGCCTCCGCGAGCGCCGCCTCCGCGACGCCCGCGCGGCGCTCGGCCGCCGCCGCGCGCGCCTCGAGCGCGGAGACGAAACCCGAGAGGTCGCCGAGACCGCCGGGAAGACCGCGCCGCGAGAGGGGTCCGACGCCAGCGTCCTCGTCCGACGAGCCTCCCTCCGACACCGGAACGCTTCGCCTCGCGTTCCGGTCGCTTCGCGTCGCGCGTTCGCCCGCGCCGCGCGTTCGCCCGGTTCGCTCGCGCGCGTCGAGCGCCGCCGCGCGCCGTTCGAACTCGAGCGTCAGGCGCCGCTCTTCCGCGGCGGCGCGCGCGCGAACGACCGCGTCTCGGTCGCGCTCGATTTCGTCCGCGCGGTCGCCCTGGCGCTTCGCCTCCGCGTTCGCGCGCGTCGCCTCCGCGCTCGTCGCCCGCGCCGCCTCCTCCGCGCGCCGCCTCGCGTCGCGCTCGAGCGCCAGCTCGCCCGCGACGCTCGCCGACCGCCGGTTCGCGTCCGCGAGGTCGCGCGACGTCCGTTCGAAGTCCGTTCGAAGTCCCGTCGCCTCGCGCCGCGCCTCCTCGAGCGCTCGCCGCGCCTCCTCGACGGCGGTTTCGGCGGTTTCGGCGCGTCGCTCCGACGCGCTCGCGCGCGCCTTCGCGTTCGCCGCCGCGTCGCGCGCGTCTCGAAGCGCCGCATCAAAGCGCGCCTTCTCCCCCGCGGCGTCGCGCTCGCGGCGCTCGAACGCCTCCCCGAGCGCGACGTACTTCGATCGCAGCCCCCTGCGTTCCTCCTCGAGGTCGCGCAGGCGCCGTCTCGCGCCCTCCGCCTTCTCTTCCGACGCCGCGACGCGTCTTCGCGTCTTCGCGTCGCGGCGCGCGAAACGCTCGAGGTCGTCGCGGAGCTTCGCGGAGACGGCGCGCTCGCGCTCGAGCGCCGCGCGCGCCTCCTCGAGCTCCGCGCGCGCCGCGCGGGCCAGGGAGCGCTGGCGACGCTCGCGGTCGGACGCGTCGGCGGTCCGCGCGAACGTCGCGAAGCGATCGGCGAGGCGCGCGCCGAGTGCGGAGGCGGAGACGTCCGCCGCGTCCGAACCGCCGGATGGCGGAGACGAGCGTCCCGTCCCCGGGGACGTCGTCGGGAACGCGCGCGGGTCCCCGGGGTCGGAGGCGAAGGTCCCCGCCCCTCTTCCGGCGGCGTCGAGAGCTCTGGGCGGAGGTATCGCGAACCCGTCGGCGTCGCGCGCGGGGGGGGGATCGTCGGGAAGGAGAGCGGTCGTCGGGGGCGCCGGCGCGGAGAGCGGAGAGGAGGCGGGGGGGAGGGAGGCGGGCGGCGGCGGCGCGGCGTCTTCGCGCGCGCC